>Ga0116163_1000316_pt1 | contig 35390 bp, 26 predicted proteins | sample AD_UKC107_MetaG_FD_89889 | JGI IMG/M metagenome (GOLD analysis project Ga0116163, IMG submission 89889) | Active sludge microbial communities of municipal wastewater-treating anaerobic digesters from Hong Kong - AD_UKC107_MetaG | ecosystem: Engineered > Bioreactor > Anaerobic > Digestate...
CGTTATGGCATAAGCGGCCTTGTTGCCGTGCTCTGCCGTCACGATCAGCGTTGCTGCTTCTGTCAGTTCGTCCGTCCCCGTCTTTGTTCCGGCGGCCGTGATGATTTCATACGTCTGGCTCGAGTCATCCGTCGCCTTGATGGAAGCCAATACGACATCCACCGTCGTCTCGCTGGCCACTCTCAGGCTGCTCGGGTTGGTGTTCAGTTTGACATACAGTTCGTTCCCCGTTTTGTAGGCTATGGTCGTCACAATCGACAGGTCGTTTGAGATGAAGTTCTGTGTGGACACCGTACTTTCACTCCATACACTGTCCGCTCCGTCCGCATCTCCCTTTGCACTCATCATGTAGTTCAGGTCTCTGCTGTTAAGGAGATTGACAACCGTTCCCGCCGGCGTTTCTTGTGGAGCTAGTCTTAAGGTCACTGTTCCTTCTTCAAGGTTGATCCCCGTAATCGTTGCCAGCGTTTCGCTGTAGCTGAAGTTCGTGATCGCCGTCGCTTCTGTTCCGTTGATTAATACTGAAGCGTCTTCCGTGATGTTGAAGTGGTGGCCGTTGTTCGTTCCGATGGTGTACACGATGCTTCCACCGTGGTAGGCTGTTCCTATCGTGTAGTCGAGATTCAGCGTGACAATACTCTGTTCGTCCGCCGTCTCTGGTCTCAGCGTCAGTGTTCCGTCAGCGGTTTCCTCTTCAACCCCCCAGGCAATGTCGGCTCCTTCCTGGTTGATTTCTCTCGCACTGTTGTAATCCGGTTCTTTCAGTGTGTTTCCACTGTAGGTGTTGGCCATTTCGGCTGTGGTGTTTTCTACGTATTCTATGGCTGCATGTGGCGCGTTGAATGTTCGCCATGTGCTGTTAGTTCCCCACACGCTGGCGCCGTCTCCAATGTAAATTCCCGCCCCTTTTGCCGCTGTATTGTTCTTGATGACGTTTTTGGCGATGTAACTTGAGGTATTAACCATTCTGTCCGTTGTCGAGAGTTTCGGGCTTTCGATGGTAATTCCCGCCCCTCTGTAGCTGTTGTAGTTGTTCTGTATGGTGTTCAGGCCAATGAACGCAATGCCTTCTCTTGCAACATAAATCCCGCATCCGTCAAGGTTCCCCGTTTCTGTTCCGTTATCTGTGATGTTGTTGCCGATGATTTGAGCATTTCCTTCGACGTAGATCCCGGCCGGTTCGCCTCTCAGATCGTATCGCTGTCCGCTGGCATAGCTTCCCGCTCCGTTTTTGATCGTGAAACCGGCTATTGCCGCATAAATTTCGTCGCTTCTCTGATTCAGAGTATTCCAACCGCTTTCCAGCATTCTTTCAGCGGTATCATAAGTATTTTCCGTTCCGATGGTTACAGCAGCCGTTCCGTTGTTTCCACCATCTATGATAGTCATCAGCTGGTTTGGATTAGTGGTGACATCCGTGGCATTTGCCATTACAGTCATCCCATACAGACTGGTCAGCATGATGGCTTTTCCGTCAAAGTCAACATTTTCGACATAGGTACCCGTTGCCACGATGATGATGTCTCCGTCTTCCGCTCCGTCTATCGCTGCGTTGATCGTTGAGTAGTTCCAGCCGATCCCTTTCATGACCCAGATATAGGTCAGGGCCGCCGTGTTCACTTTCTTGTTCTGGAAGCTTTCTAGCAGTCCTCCGTTTGTCGCACTCACGGTTCCTTTGGTGTACGAGACGTGGACTTCGTTGTTCTTTCCGATCGGTTTCTGCAGTTCGAGGGTTATCACGCGCTTGTCGGCACTCAGAGTGGCGCCTTCAATTTCATTAACATATCCATTAACGAGGACCCCGAACTGATTCGCCTCTTCAGCTGACGGTGCCTTCATGTCACGGCTGAAAGCCAGCTGAACACTCTGACCGTTTGCGGTCATCGTCGCCGCCGTACAGAGTGGCAATGTCGCCGGTACGGCATTCGTGATGGGTTTTGCGCTAAAGCTTTCCAGAGCGGCCCCTTCTGAACTTTTCACATCACCTGCAGTGTAGTCCAGAGTCAGAACATCTCCGTTGGCGATAGTCGTATTCAGACCAAGCTCAATGACCTTGGCATCATTCGCACTCAGTGTCGCACTTTCTATGATGTTATTTGTTTTTCTTGCCGTCAGGTTCTGTCCGGCGTTCACGTTCAGTCTGAACTGTCCTTCTTTTCCCGTGGGATCTCCCATTGCCCGGTCGAAGGTGACTTTCACCGTCTGTCCGTCTTCTGTCGTTTGTCCTGTAACAAATAATGGCTTTGTCGGCTCTACTGTGTTTGCCGCTTCGATTCCCGCAAAGCTTTCGAGATAGGCTTCGTTCTCTGCCTGTACCGTTCCTCTGGTGTACGTGATCAGAACGGTCTCTCCGTAGGCGATGACCTGTCCCGCTTTCAGGGTGAGGGTGTAGGTGTCGCTCGCCGTTCGGCTCACACTCTCTATCTGTTTGAGTACGTTCCCACTCTGGATGCTGAACTGCGTCTTGGCTCCACTCGGGGCGGCTTTCATGTTTTTATCGAAGGCTATCTCGATTGTGTTTGCCGTCGCCGTCGCCTCTTCTATTATCGGGGCTTCTCCCGGTACGAGGTTCGTTACTATTCTGTTTTCGTATTTTACCAGTTTCCCGCCGTCTGTTGAGGCTATGGTTCCCGGCGTGTAGTCGATGTATATTTTTTCTCCGTTTGTGATCGCTTCTTCAAGCGTCAGCACGTATGTGTTCGTCGTTCCCGCCTTCATCTCTATCTTGCTCGTGTTGATCGTCTCGAAATTGACCACCGGTCTTGTTCCTCTGCTCACGAGGCGCGGTTCCATTTCTTTTTTGACTTTGTAACTCGCCTTTTTTCCGCTCGGGTCGCCCATCGCCTTGTCGTAGCTCAGTTCGATCTGTGTCCCTTCTGTGTTCGTCTTTGCTTCTATCTGTACGGGGGCGGTAATGATTCCCGTCTTGAACGTCCAGACCCCACTCAGCGTTGTCTTGTCCGTTTCTGTATCTTTTGCCTCTACCTGCCAGTAATACTTTGTATTGCCTTCTAACATCCCCGGTATCTGGTATTGTCTGTTGACCAGTCCGCTCGCTATTTTGTCTATCTTCTTCGGGTTCGCACTCAGGTATACGCTGTATTCGATTGGCGCCCCGTTGCTGTCCTGTTCCCACTGTAATAACGGCGGTTGTGTGGCGTCTATCCCTTCGCTTCCATCAGCCGGTGTCGGGCTCGCCGCTACGCTCATCCCTTCACTGTACGTCATGAACGTGTTCGTCTGTGTTCGCGTCGCCGCTCCGTTATCGTCTTTCGCCATGATGAACCAGTAGTACGTTCGTCCTTCTTCCAGTCCCTGCGGCTCGTAGTTCGTCTCTTCTATCCCTTCTACCGTCACGTTTCGGTTCGTGTTTTTGACGATGTCTATGTAGACGTAGTATTTGACGTCGTCTCCGTCAGGATCAACGCTTTCGCTCCAGTTCAGCGTCACGTCTGTTTTTACGTCCGTCGCCCCTTCTGTCGGATTGAGTAATTCCGGCTGGCTTGGCGCACGGTTTCCCGTTCTCACCTGTGAGCTTCCCACCACACTCGTCCGGCTCGCCGTGTTCTGCGCCACGATTACCCAGTCGTACAGCGTCTGACTGTTCATGTTTCTGAAGGTGTGGCTCGTGTCCGTCGTGTACGCCGTCGTCGCCGGTGTCGTTCGTGCCATCCACTGGCCCATCTGTTCCGTTCCTCTTTTCGCTGTCCCGTTCCCTTCGTCGTATACGTAGATGATGTATTCGATCGCCGTTCCCGGGTTCTGTCGGTCTTCGTAAGCCGGCCAGTCCAGCGTAAAGCTCGTGTTTTCTACTTCCGACACGATCAGGGATGGATCCGACGGAATCTCTTCCGGATCTACCGGCTGTGGCAAGGTTTCCCCATTCACCGTGAACGTCCAGATCGGACTCTTCGTGCTGTTTCCCACATTGTCTATCGCCGTCACTCGCCAGTACCAGATCCCCTCCGCCAAGTTCGGCAGCAGAAAGTATGTCTCCACCGTTTCGTAGAAGGATTCGTCATCCAGTCCGTCTATGTCCTGCGCATAGTTGATCCGGTAGGTAACTACTCCTCCTTCTGGATCCTCGCTCTGTGTCCATTTTGAATAAAAGTAATTCTCATCCATCAGTTCGCTCTGCGCCGGATAGATGTTCACCACCGCACTCGGCCCCTGATTCTCCCGCTTCCTGCTTACACATGATGTCACCGTCAGCATCATCACCATGGCTATCATCATCGCTACAATGATCCTTCCACCCTTTTTCAATTCCTTCATCTCCCCTTTTTCGGTTAATTCACTGCATTATATACCTCAATTTTACCATCTCTGAAACGAATATTCAATTTCTTTGACATGTATAAGCAAATTATTTTGTTAACATATTGTTCTAAACACGTTAGTTATTATTCTATTATGTTAAAATAATGATAAGTCGATTATATATTAATAATTATTTTCTCTTATGTCAATATTTAACAGTTGTATGAATTCACGTTATTTTCTAACAAGTGGTGTTATTATACTCGGTGAAATGATAAGGGACATATCAGAACCAACGTTCAATATGGTAAAATAGAGCGAGCTTATTTTTATACATCTGTATGATGATTCAGTGGATCATTAATAATTTCATAACTATTCGGATAGAATGTTGTCTGTCAGAAATATGAGGTCCGTTGGCAGACGCAAGGCAAGTACCCGATTATCGAGCAGTCAAGACTTTTATATGACGGAGAGATGAAAGGAGTCGATATGTTTAAAACACTTGGAGCAAAAATAACGTTCTTAAGTTTGCTTTTACTCATTGGAAGTGCTGTTACTTTCTTGATCATCTATTTTCCGAATGCAAGAAATTCACTGATGCATGAAAAAAAGACACAGATAGAAAATCTGGTTCAGAGTGTCCACGGTTTGTATGAGAAACTCGAAGCTGAAGTAAAAAGGGAGACAAAGACACTCAAAGAGGCACAAGATGAATTCAGCCTCTATATCGACTTTATCCGCTTCGATGAAACAAATTATTTTTTTGTCGTTGATGATCACTATTACACGACGGTTCATCCGATTAATAAAGCTCTCATCGGGCAGGATATGAGTAATTATCAGGACGAAAGTGGAAAGTACCTATTCCGGGCTCTTGTCGATACGGCAAGAAATTCCGGTGAAGGATTCGTCGATTATTACTGGCCTAAAGCCGGTAGTGATTCTGCAGAGCCGAAACTGTCATTTGTCATCTACCTTGATAACTGGCACTGGACGCTTGGGGCAGGAATCTATACGGATGATGTAGATCGGATTGTATGGAATACGAGTTTTATCATCCTCCTTGCCACATTGATCGTCATTGCCGTCGGTATCTTTTTTTCCATTCTCATCTCAGGGCGTATTGTAAAGGGACTAAAGATCAATATCACGGATATCAGAAACACCTCAAATATGCTTTCACACTCATCGGAAGAGTTTTCATCCGCCAGTCAGGAGCTGGCCGAGGGGAGCACCGAACAGGCTGCGGCTATCGAAGAGACCTCTGCATCTCTGAACGAGACCTTCGAGATTCTGAAAGACAATTCCATCAAGAGTGATAAGATGATTCAAGCGGTTAAGAAGATCTATGACCATGCCTCTTCTTCAAGCGAAGAGGGTGCACTTGAGATGAAGAATATCATGGATTCCATGCAGAACATCCAAGATTCGAGTCTTAGGATCTCAAAGATCATCAAGATTCTCGACGACATCGCCTTTCAGACCAACATCCTGGCGTTGAACGCCGCCGTCGAGGCCGCAAGAGCGGGAGAAGCCGGTAAAGGATTTTCCGTGGTGGCCGAGGAGGTCAGAAATCTGGCCGAGAAGAGCTCCGAGGCGGCACACAGCATCACCGGTATCATTGAAGAGAATAAAAGACATTCACAGAACGGCGTGGAGATCGCCGGAAGGATTCAGAACATGCTGCAGGTTATCGGGGAAGAGGCCGGTAAGGTTGACGGGTTGGCCAACGAATTCAAACAGGCAAACCGACAGATGGAACGCAAGGTGGAAAATATCACCGAGGCCATGCATTCTCTGGAGACTGCTACTCAACAGAGTGCCGCAAACGCTGAAGAGATTGCCTCTTCAGCAGAAACTCTGAATCAGGAAGCCGGTAAACTCCTGGACGTCATCGCCTCTATCAATACGTTGATAGAAAGAAAAAAGAAATAGATATTTAAAACATCGTTTCTACACAAAACAAGTTAACAGGTTAAAAACGGAAGATTAATCAAAAAAGTTTAGCGGGAGAAGTCTTCAGCAAAAAGGGACCCTTCAGAAGAGTCCCTTTACCTTATGCATTTATTTTTATATCAGAAATCCGCACCGTCATCTTCAAGTGGGATGACATCTTCCGGTCTTACGACATGTGTCTTTTTAACAGGTTTGGCCATTCCGCTACCGGTAGGGGTGCCACCGTTCAATGTTGCCTGATTCACCCTCCGGTTGGGTATGGATTTTCTCGTACTGGAAGATCCACCCCCGTAATTTCCACCACCGCCATTCTTTACCGATTTTTTCGTAGACACCCCCGTAATCATTTCATTCAGTCTTGAGACAATGTCATTCAGACTTTCCGCCTGTGCACTCATCTCTTCGGAAGATGAAGCCGTTTCCTCGGCGTTGGCCGCGTTCTGCTGGGTAACCTGTTCCATCTGATTAACGGCCGTGTTGATCTGATTGATCCCCTGTGTCTGTTCTTTGCTGGCACTGTTGATCTCTTCTATCAGTTTGTTCAGTTCATTGGATTGCAGGTTGATTTCCTGAAGTGCCTCCTGTACACGTTGCGCCACTTTAACACCGGCTTCAGATAACTGCAGGTTCTTTTCTATGATGTCCGTTGTATCCTGTGCCGCCTTGGCACTTCTCTGAGCGAGATTTCTGACTTCTTCAGCAACCACGGCAAAACCGGCTCCGGCTTCTCCGGCTCTCGCCGCTTCAACAGCGGCATTGAGAGAAAGGATGTTGGTCTGGAAAGCGATATCGTCGATCACTTTGATGATCTTTGAGAGCTCCCCGCTGGATTCCTTGATCTCGATCATCGACTGCATCATCTCACGCATTTCACCGCTCCCCTTTTCAGAGGATTCAGAAGCCGATTGTGACAGTTCGGAGGCCTTGGATGTATTTTCAGACGTCTGCTGTATCATTGAGCTGGATTCGTTCAGTGTGGCAGAGGTTTCTTCAAGTGAAGAGGCCTGTTCACTGCTGCCTTCAGCGAGTTGCTGACTCGCCGAAGAAAGCTGTTCGGAGGCCGCCGCCACCTGTTCGGCTCCTTCCGTCAGACCGGAATTTATCTCCGTTAACGGGACAACGATACTTCTGACAACGAGAATCGCCACCAAAATACCGGAAGCAACCCCGACAATCAGGAGAATCAGTACCAGCATGATCGTTGAATCCTGAACGGCATGAAGTTCTTCTTTCTGATCGGCCCGGAACGACTCCACTTCGTTCATGAAAACTTCCCGGGTCTCTATAAGCGACTGATAATACGACTGACTCTCATTATAAGCCTCGACATTGTCATCAAAGGCCTTCTGATAAGCCGTGGCATAGTCTATGACATCCCTGTAAAGATCTTTGTCGGACTGACTGTTGACATTTGTCCTCGCCTTTTCAGCGAGATCAAGCAAGGTCTTCATGTTTGTCTCCATATCGGTAACCGTCTTCTTCTTATGGTCCATCTGATAATCCTGCTGAATACTCTCGATCTGAAGCCCAAGTATGATCAGTGAGTTTGCCGTATCCGCCTGATCATTGTCCAGTTTAATCACATCTATGGCTGAACCGTTGTTGATAGAGGTGATCAAGTCATTCTTCTGTTTGGCATACATCTGTTCGCAGAGAGTCAGAAATTCTGCTGCCGTATTTTCCATTTTATTCCTTGTCGTCAGGATAAGCTCTTCATGATTTTGTTTATAGAGCAGAAAATACTTGTAATAAGTCTCACCGTGTTCTTTTATATCATTCAGGGTATTACGGTCTTCCGCATCAGCCACTATTGCCTTCGTCTCATCTACCAGTAAATCGATATCCGTCATGATCTTCTCTACTTCATCGGCATAATCCTGACTTGGCGTTTCGATATAGTCTTTTGCCTGTATTGCGGCATTCAGAGCATATTTCACCAATCTGTTTGCATTATCTGCCAGTTCGACTTTCTGAGCCGCCGTGTTGATTCCATTCCACGACATCACCCCAACGACAGTCAGTATCGCTATCAGCAGGATAAAACCAAACCAGATTCTTGAACTGAGCTTCATCTTCGATCCGAACATTCGACATCACTCCTTTGATTCTTCGGCAATAAATGCCATTTCGTTTTCAGTCAATACCTTTTCGATGTCAAGCAGCATGATTACCTTTTCATTCTGTTTCCCCATCCCGATAATAAAATCGGAGTCGACTTCAACTCCGTATCTCGGTGGGGGTTCTATCATAGAATCCTCGAGTTTGACTACTTCCGAAACCGAATCCACGACGATTCCCATCTGTCTTTTTCTGTCACCAAAATTGACTTCAAGCACGACAAAAACCGTTCTGTCCGTGTACTCTTTTTCTTCAAGTTTAAATTTCAGCCTCAGATCCATCAACGGGATGATCTTTCCCCTCAGATTGATAACCCCCTTGATAAAGGCTGGCATCCTTGGAACTTCAGTAATCTCTGTCCTACCGATGATCTCCTGTACCTTAAGCACGGGAATCCCATACGCTTCCTTCCCGAGTCTCAATGTCAGATAAATTCCAGCTTTAGCCTCCATACCGGCACCTCCGTTTCCTACAGATTGTTCAGATTTATTTAAGACTTCTTATCAGTGATTTTGCATCCAAGATGAGCGCTACATTCCCATCGCCAAGAACCGTCGCCCCGGAACAGTGATCGACCTTTCTGAAATTCTCCTCGAGTGATTTGATGACGATCTGATATTTTCCGATGATCTCATCGATGATCAGAGCGATATGGGTATAACCGGACTGAACGATGATCAGCATCTTCCTCTTCCCCGGATTGAAGCCGAGGAAGGAAGCGAGGTCAATGACGGGGATAAACGCATTCTGGAATTCTATGGTACTTCCGTTGTTGACATGATGAATAGCACTTTCGTCGAGCGGTAAAAACTTCACCACCGATTGTATGGGGATGATCAACCGGTTGAAGCCGGCCGTTATCAATATCCCGTCGATGATGGCCAGTGTCAGGGGAATATGGATGATGAATGTAGACCCTTTTCCCGGTTCGCTGCGAACCTCTATATCCCCGTGGATGAGGTTGATGTTGTCGTTGACGACATCCATGCCGACCCCACGGCCGGAAATATCCGTCACGACCTTCGCTGTCGAAAAACCCGGATTGAAGATCATCTTGTTGGCCTCTTCCTGCGTGAGTAACCGACCGGGTTCTATCAATCCCTTTTCGATCGCTTTTCCGGTGACGTTGACCGGATCTATCCCCTTTCCGTCATCCTGAATCCGAATCATCACCTCACCGTTCTGATGACTCGCCTCAAGCAGGATGTATCCGGCTTGAGGCTTGCCCACTCTCACTCGTTCCTCAGGTGATTCTATCCCATGATCGATAGAATTTCTCAACATGTGTTTCAACGGATCCTTTATCTTTTCCGTGATGGTCTTATCGAGTTCCGTACTCTCTCCCTTAATCTCAAAATTCACCAGTTTGTTCTCTTTTTTGGCGAGGTCTCTGACCAGCCGTCTGAAGGGCAGCAGGGTATCTTTGATGGCAACCATCCGTGTATCCATGACATCCTTCTGAAGGTGATTGATATATCGATCCAACTCGGTCAATGCCGCTTCTTCTTCGAGATCCATCCAGCCTTTTCTTTCCATGATCTGGCGAATCCTCGATTTGACGACGACAACTTCACCGATGGATTCCAATATGCGGTCTAATTTCTCGGTCTCTATTCTCAGCGTACTCGCCCGCTGTATCTTCCTGATCTCCTGCTGTTTCTGTGCGATGGAATCGACTACCTTTCTCGTGACCATTCCGTCCTTGACGAGTTCCTCTCCGATCTTCTGATGTTTGTCCAGTGTTTCTATGATCTCGGATTCCTCAAGGTATCCCTCTTTCACAAGGATCTCCCCGAATCTTGAATCATCCATGATCTTCATTTCATCTTTCGTTATCTCATCGACAATGATCTCGTTATCCATTGAGGCAAAGATGAAGACCTCATCGATGGCCTTCTTTCCATCCGGCGATTCGACGATGATCTTCCAGGAGAGGTTGTTGATAAAGGGATCCAATGTGGGCAGAGGGGGAACATCCTTGATCTTCATGACAGACTGCCTGATGATGCAATGAGCGGCAAGATCCTCTATGAGCAGCAGTGGATCCGTTCCCGTCTCGTAAACATCCTTTCTGAACGTCATTTCGATCCGGAAATATCTGTCCGCTTTCGTATCTATCTCGGGTGTTTTATCCTTTTCCCGTGTATTGGCCGTATCTTCTGGCGTCTGTCCCAGTTTTCCGATCAGATATTCCACCTCGTTGATCTTTTTCTGATCGGGAAAATCTCCCTGAGAAGAAACGGCCTTGACCATCTGATGGATGATATCCTTGGACTGGAACAACACCTCGATAATTTCCGGAGAATTACTGATCCGTTCATCCCTCAACGCACTCATCAATCCTTCAAGTTGATGCGTAAAAGATTCGATCTCCGTCAGGTTAACGAACCCCGCACTCCCCTTCAGGGTATGCATGCTTCTGAATATCGTCTTGATCGTTTCGGGATTTTCAGGATCGGACTCCAGATTCAGCAGTTCATTTTCCAAAATACTGAGATGTTCTTCCGCATCCGTAAGAAATACTTCGAGCATTTCTGAATCAAGGTTGGACATTTTATCACCACCAGAAAGTGTTATTTAATCACTTTTTTTACAATTCCCTGAAGCTGTTCCGGTTTGAACGGCTTGACCAGCCATCCCGTCGCCCCCGCTTTTTTCCCTTCCATCTTCATCGAATCCTGTGATTCCGTCGTCAGGACAAGAATAGGCGTAAACTTCGCATTCCTGTTCTGCTTTATCTCCTTTATAAATTCAATGCCACCCATAATCGGCATGTTGATATCTGTAATGATGAGATTGATCCGCTTCCCCTCGGCAAAATGTCTTTCCGCGACCGCGAGGGCATCTTTCCCGTTTTTCCCCTCGATAATCTCATATTCACTTTTTAAAGCCATCTTGACGGCTACCCTTACCGTAGCTGAATCGTCAACTATTAAAATCGTTTTTTCCATCACTCACCTCAAACTCAAGCACTTCAAGTGCTCCATATTTATGAAACAGTCTTTTTAATTCATTCGTTATCAGCATCCGGCAGTCCAATCCGTTGGCATCACTGAATTTCTGTACGGAAACCAGCAGCTGCAGACCGGCCGTATCAATATCCTCTATATTCGTCAGATCGAGAAGAAGTTGATTATCATCCGGTTCGGCCGTCGTCCCCTCTTTGATCTTCTGCATCACTTCTTCAACATTGTAAACGGTCAACTCTTTTTCTACTTTAAAATTCATCTCCGCCTCCCCATTAAAAAAGGGTGAATTCTCCCCCATCAGAGCCGATATCATCGATATCCATATGATCACTGGCCTTCAGTCGTTCGCGATACGTCGTGAATTTCTCACTGAGTGCCTTCAGTTCTTCATTCTGAAGGAATTCGCTGCTGTAGGCCGGTACGCTCTTCTCAAACTCCGTAATCTCCAAATAGATGGCCTCATTCTCAGATTCGATTCTCTGAACGTTCTTTTCAAACTGAAGCTGAACATCGTTGATGATGGCCATCGAAGCGTTAAACCGATCCATCATTTTCGTATAGGAGCTTTCTATGTTCTTCACGAGCTTCTCAAGACCGGTAAAGATGTCTCTCAATTCATCCTTCTGTATGAGCTCGGTAGAACAGGCCCTGAAATTCTCAAACGTATCCCGGTTCGATTTATAGGTGTTCAATATGTTTTTGGTAACACGGTCAAGACGCTGCGTCGTGGAGGTTACCTTATCGATCGCCTCGTCAAATTCAAGACGTATCCCCTCCGCCTTTTTCCCCATCTTATCCTCTATTCTCGACAATTCAGCCTTTATGAGGATATTCATGGTTTTAAAACGCTTCACGATGGTCATGGCATTGGAGACTTCGAGCCCGAGTGCCTTGATATTATCACCAAAATTATAAAGGCTCTCTCTCAAATTTGAAAGCCCTTCCAGAACATCTCCCATAAAGACGGTATTTTTCACGGTGATGATCATGACTTCCTGGATGGTCCGGTAAAGCGAAGACTCATTGGCCTCAAGAAAATACAGGGCAAATTCCCTCGACGGTTCCGAGATGGACGTCTCTATATTGTCCACAAACTGATCAAATTCCGTTACCACCCTCGAAAAGACCGAGGAAAACTCCATCCTGGAATCCTCTACGATGTCTTCCGTCACCTCGAGGACAAATTTGAGAAAGCTTAATTCATCCTTGGTGTTTTTTGTATAGTCAAACTGTCTGCTTTCCATATCGGTAAAAAAATCCATGATATGTTCCATCTGCTGTCTGAAGATATCCTGCCCCACCATGTGCGCCATGATATCCGGAAAGGATTTTGAAGCCGCATCGACTCCCTTTTTCATCCTCAGCTGAAGGATCTTCAAGGCATCCTCAACGCTTTCAAAGCGGTCCATCAACCTTGTAAAATTCCCACGCAGACTGGAGAATTCCGTAAAACGGTTTATCGTTTCCCTGAAAAAGACGATATTCGGGAAACTGCTGCTAATAATGTCATCGATGTTATGGAAATGCCTGACGAGCATCTGTGTCTGGCGTTCCACCTCTTTTGAAAGGACTGAAAAGGCACCACCCTCCACTCCAAGCTGAGAGGAGGTGATAGAAGAGTTCAAGGCGACGGAATTGAGATCCTCAAGTGATTCCTCCACCTTTCCGGCCTCTTTGATGATGATCTCAACGAAAGACTCATCCGACGAAACATCCTCGCTCTTGAACACCTTTCTGAAGATCTGCTCCACGGCGTCGATGAGTGTTGTCACATTCTTAAGAGAGCTGGTTACACCGGTTCTCAGCAGACCGAGGCGGGATATAAAAGAATCATCTTCATTCACAGCCTCGCTCTGCGTCAGCTGTTCCAGGAATTCGTTGATAAATTCCACCGACGTCAGAATCTCCTCTTCAAATTTCGGAAGAGATTCATATACCTGCTTAGCAAGCATCTCACTGTTTTCTATACTGGATTCGATATGTCCCTTTATTTCCTCTATCTTCTGCCTGTATGCTTCACTCAAGATAAAAACCTCGACTTCATTAAGATTTAGATTATTATACATCAACTAAGGTAAATTAATGGCCTGCAGTTCCCCCTATCATATGACTCAATTCGTTAACCAGCGATTCAAGTATCTCAGCCTGAGCGTTCAACTCTTCGGAAGAAGATGCGGTTTCCTCCGCATTCGCCGCATTCTGCTGAGTTACCTGTTCCATCTGATTCAGAGCCTGATTGATTTGATTGATGCCATGCACCTGCTCTTTTGCGGCGGTATTGATCTCTTCAATCAGACTGTTTAAAGCTTGGGAATTCCGGCCAATCTCACTTAACGATGTTTTGACCTTCTCGGCAACCAGCATACCATCCTTTGAAAGCACGATGTTTTTTTCTATGATATCCTTTGTATCATTTGCCGCCTTGGCACTTCTCTGGGCAAGATTTCGGACTTCCTCCGCCACCACAGCGAATCCCGCACCGGCCTCTCCCGCTCTTGCCGCTTCTACCGCCGCATTGAGAGAGAGGATATTCGTCTGGAAGGCGATATCATCGATGACTTTGATAATCTTCGAAATCTCCTGACTCGAATCGTTGAGTTTCTGCATGGAGGTCATCATGTCTTCCATCTCTATCCGTCCCTTTTCAGAAGATTCGGTGGCCGTTTCCGAAATCCTTGAGGCCTGCGTTGTATTTTCCGAGGTCCGCTGAAGCATGGAACTCGATTCATTCAGCGTTGCCGCCGTCTCTTCGAGCGATGAGGCCTGTTCGCTGCTGCCTTCGGCGAGTTGCTGACTGGCCCCGGAGAGCTCATTGGAGGCCTGTGCAACCTGTGTGGAAGATTCTTCGAGTCCTTTCATGACCTTTTTCAGGGACCTCGTAATACTCCTCGCGATGAGAAGGGCAATAAAGAGACCCAATGCGATAGCGATGATCGAGAAAATGATCAGAATCATCCGTGTCTGATTGGCAAGACCGATCATCACCTCATCCGACATCATATTCTCCCTTGTCGTATCGATAATATCGTTAAAATGTCCTTTAACGGTGTTTAACAGCGTTTTTGTCTCGGTGTTGTAGATCTCTACCGCCTTATCATGGGAAGCGATTAATTCATCTATTCTTTCCACGATTTTGTTCATCACCTGCTTGACTTCGAGTAATTTTGGTTGCGTATACGCGTTGAAATAATCCAACGCCCGCTCATGTCGGTCGTCGGTTCCCGAATCGAGAATAGCCTGAATTTCAGCTGCAGAATCGTGAAGCGCTTTGTGAGGGGCTTTAATTTCATCGAGATAAGCGGCCAGCTCCTGATCAACGGCCTTCAATTCCTTTATTTCACTCCCATAGAGAAATTTCCCGAAATTACACAGATGATCATCCATCTGTACCGTAAGGACCTCCTGTTCGGAGATCAGCTCGGTCATCAGATTGTTGATCCAGACATAATGATCATTTTCCTTTTCTAAAAAGAAGGCACTCCATGCCGGATCGATATTCACATAGTTTTCCTCTATTTTTATTGCACTCTCATGAAGTTTTTTATGAGGTTCCTCTATCTTCTGAAGAATGTCTTTGATCTGCGGGACCACCTGTTCGGCTTCCGTTCTTGCATCCGAGTAGAACCATTCTCCAAATCCACATTTCTCAGGATCCGTATTAACCGTTAACTCGTCTACCTCCGAATCAATGATGAAATCATTCAAACGAGCCGCCCATTCAAGATGATCGACCTTCTTTTCTATTATGGTTCCCGTTATCCTGTTGCCCGCAATGACCTCATCGGCATTGGAGACTATCTGTCCGATGTTAATGATCGCAAAAAGTGCAAGAATGACAAGTATCGCAAGAATCACAACAAATCCCAAAAGAATCTTTGTCCCAAGCGTCAAGTTTCTGAACACAAAATCACCTCTTTAAAGCCTTTGGTTGTCCTTTTTCCCGAAAACAAATAATGCATGACACCTACAGTAAAAACCAGATGATTAAATTCACTATGATACGTCGACTGTATTATAACATTTTTTTAATTATAAGTACAGCATATTTATATATAAAAAAACTATCAAAATACCACATAAAATAACACATTGTTAATATAATTCGAGCCTTGCTCCGAGCACTTATGAAAGATGCGTTCCTTTTTTGGCCAACCTATCTGCCATCTCATTATAGTGGTCGCCGGAATGAGCCGTCACTTTTTCCCAGACGATAATCACTTTGGATTGTCCAACCCTGTTCTTATACGCCTTTGTAAGCTCTTTATTCGCCTGCCAGTTATCGACCGCCCATTCTCTTACACCCGTATAATCATAAAAGATCTTTATCTTTTCTATTTCGTTTTCTTCACAATAATCAAGCACTTCAAGCACCGCCTGAAGCTCCCCCGCAACCTGTCTGAGAGACTCGGCACCCCTCACCTGTCCACTGAACCGCTTCACAATCTCACCCTCACGAAGCAGAACGGCACCGTATCCAACAGCACCGTTCAGATAGCTCCCATCCGTATAGGCACAGTAGACCTCCTCTGGTTTAATGTCATCTTTTATTATTGACGATAATTTATCTTTATTATTTTCATCCAAAAAAAGTCTCCTGACATAGGATCCCATCATCCTGTCTGTTTCACTTTCCACCACGATCCTGAAAGAATTCTTCTTCGGACTGTAATACAGGTTAAAAATCATCAGACTGTCACCATATTCGTTGATCAACTCGATCTTCACCATATAGTCTCTGAACATACGGATCTGCAAATCAAGTTTCATCTCCCGCTTGATCTGATCCGTCAGTTCCTGCAGCTTTTTCTCAAGAATTTTCTGACACTTATACACGATTCACCCCTTTTTCATCCCCCCTGCCTCTCGGCAGTTAATCGGTTAAAATGCCTGTATTCACGTATCATCAGCCAGGCTGTTACCCCTGTGGAAATGACATCGGCCGTCACAAAAGCATACCATATTCCCGTTAATCCAAAAAGTGAGGACAGGAGATAGACCAGTGGAATCAGGAACAGGATTTGCCTCGAGAGTGAGAGAAACATTGCCGGTAACGCCTTCCCGATCGCCTGAAAAAAACCGGCACCAATAATTTGTATTCCTATGACGGGAAGCGTCAGAAAAACAATTCGTGTGGCTTCAATCCCCTGCTCAATCAACTGTCTATCCGTTGTGAAAATTCCAATGACCGGAGCCGTCCATATCATGACGATGATAAAAAGGAACGTTCCCGATAGGACCGAAAACAAGACTGAATAACTGACCGTCTTTTTTGCCCTGTCGACGAGTTTTGCCCCATAATTGTAGCCGAGTAAAGGCAGCATTCCCTGTGCAAAACCGGCTATTGACATCGTTGAAAAGGTCATCAGTTTTGTGATTATTCCATATACGGCTATGGAAAGATCTCCTCCATGAGTGGCAAGCAGGTTGTTGATTATCGCCGTTAGGACACTCAATGACGCATTCCTTACAAATGAAGGTGATCCAAGTGCAAATACCTCTCTTATAAGCTGCCCCTTCGGTTTAAAACGTTTCAATGACACTTTCAGAATACTCTTCCCGGTCATAAAATAATAAATCTGATAAAGGGCCGTAACGACCTGTGCTATGACAGTGGCGACCGCTGCTCCTCTTATCCCCATATTTAAGGCAAAGATAAAGATCGGATCCAGTGCAATGTTGATCAGGGCGGAAATCAGCATAGAATTCATGGCCACTTTCGCATTTCCTTCCGAGCGGATCACGTTGTTCATACACATGATAAAGGCCTGTACGGGAGTTCCAACGAGGATCACCCTCATATATTCACTGGCAAACGGCAGAATGGTATCCGTGGCACCAAAGATCCTCATAATATCATCGAGGAACACTTCACCGAATATCATCAGCGTCACACTGGTAATCAACAGCATCGAAATGATACTGCCGAAGGTGTTCTGCGCCTTCTCATGATCTTTTGCCCCCAAGGCCCTGGAGATGACCGAAGCCCCGCCAAGGCCAAACAACAGCCCGATCGACATGATAATGGACTGAACCGGAAAAGCAACGCCAAGGCCGGCTATTCCCAGCGAACCTACCCCGCGGCCGATGAATATCGTATCGACAATGTTGTAGGCCGCTCCCACGAGCATCCCTATCATCGCCGGAACGGAAAGCTTCAAAAGTGTCGGGACAATATTACCAATCTCAAGCATCTCGGTTCTCTTATTCATCTATACCTCCCCCATCTATCATTCGTTGCGAATTCGTTACCATTTGACTTAAAATTCGGTCAAATACCTGAATGTCCTCTTTGGAAATCCCTTCACATACCGCCTCAAGCCAGATTTTTCCCGCATCCTTGACCTTTGGAACACTCTCATCTGCCCGTTCGGTTGAAAAGACGATCTTCCTTCGCCGATCTGATTCATCAGACTTTCTCACAACATAAAGCTTTTTCTCAAGCGATTTTAGCTCCCTCGCCATTGTCGTTTTATCCAGTCCAAGTTCCCGGGCAATCTCCGTCTGATCCATTCCCTCCCTGTGATGGGAAAGTAATCCGAGAACAGCCCATTCGCCCAATCCAATATCGTATTTTTCAAGTTGACTTCTCACCGCCCTGTGTCTGTGTCTGAAAAGAATAGCCAGATTTTTCATAAAAAGTCTCTGAGTCATATCATCACCTCTTTCGTATTTTTATCATCATCCACAGTATAAATAAATATAGTTGCATATACAACTACTTTTTCATTACAACTCGTTGTATATACAACTATATTTTCAAATTTCTATTTGTCATCAGACCGTTTGGGCACAATCATCTTTCGTCCGGCTACAGGCATTCCCTGCATGTTTTTGCGCCTCGGGGACAAAGGCTTGACCGCTCCATCTTTCTCAGTCATTTGATCGGCAAGATATTTACTTCGCTATTCTAATCATTGAAAAAAATGTGTTAAAATAGATATCAGCAGGACTGAAAAAAGTCCAGGAGCGTTAGATTAAAACTCCAAAGGAGGGGTGAAAACTTTGATTCTTTTTAAGAACGGAACATTCTGGATTGAAGATGAATTGAAGAAATGTGATGTGCTTGTTGAAGACGGAAAGATAAAAGAGATACTTTCCGATTCTTCGGAAACGGAAGCGGAAGTGATCGTGGACCTTGAGGGAAAATATGTATACCCCGGTTTCATAGATGTGCATACGCATGTTGGAATCATGGAGGAAAAGACCGGAAATTTTGCGGGAAACGATGTGAACGAAACCTCATCCCCTGCGACTCCGGGTGTCAGAGCCATAGATGGGATAAACCCGTTTGATCCCGGGATACAGGAAGCAAGAAATGCAGGCTATACGACGGTATGTGTCATGCCCGGATCGGCAAACGTCATCGGTGGAGAAGGGGTGGTTCTCAAGACTGCCGGAACAGTCGTCGACCACATGGTCGTCGAGACACCCAAAAAGATCGTCAAGATGGCATTCGGAAGAAATCCTCAATGGGCCTGGGGAAATCAGAAAAAGGCCCCGTATACCAGACTTCAGATAGCCGCCATCGTCAGGGACAATCTCATGAAGGCAGGGGATTACATGGCAAAGGAGGAAAAGAAGTTCGATTACAACATGGAAGTGTTGTCAGGCCTCCTGAAAAAAGAATCCGTTGCCCGGGTCCATGTGGCCAACCTTGAGGATATCGAAACCATCAAACGAGTCATGGAGGAATTCGACGTCGACTACACACTCGAGCACGCCACGGCCCTGCATACGGATAAAGAGGTGGCCCTTTCGCTGAAGGATGTCCCGGTGGTACTCGGTCCCCTTAACGTCGCCGGCAAATCCTTCCAGTCCTATGACCTGACATTCAATTCCGTTAAAATACTGCACGACCTCGGATTTGAACTCGCTATCATGACCGATGCGCCGGTCATCCCGCTTCAGCTCGGGATCATCCAGATGTGGCTGATCGACAGACTGAGGCTCGACAGGGCGGATGTCCTCCGGATGTTTACCATCAACGGGGCAAAAATGCTGGGACTTGAAGACCGTATCGGCACGATAGAAGCCGGAAAAGATGCGGACTTCATGGTAAGAGACGGAGACATCTTCGATGCACAGAGTACGGTAACGGACACCTATATTGCAGGAACAAGGGTTGGAGGTGCATGCGCGTGAGCACATTAATCAAGAATGCACATATTCATCCGGTAACATCAAAGGATTTTATCGGTGATCTTTTAATAGAGGGCAGTAAGATTCTCGACTGTTCGCACAAGATCTTTGCCCAGGCGGATGCGGTATTCGATGCAACGGGTTTACACTGTTATCCGGGAATGGTAGAGGAGCATTGCCATATTGGAATACACGGTGAAAAGACTAACCAGAACAGCGATAACGACACAAACGAGTGGTCCTCCCCCATCACGGCCGAAGTCCGGGCACTTGACGGGATCAAACCGTTTGATCACGGCTTCATAGATGCCATCGGTGCGGGTGTAACGACACTCAACATCTATCCGGGCTCGGCCAACCCGATGGGCGGAGTCGGCATTACACTGAAAAACGACCTCAGCGTCCCTTATGAAGACAGGATCATGTTGGAAGAATCCGGATTCAAGATGGCAATGGGTGAAAATCCAAAACGGGTTCACTCACAGACAAAGACTATCATGACACGTATGGCAACGGCGGAAAAGATCCGAACCGCCTTCAAAGAGGCTCTCGATTATCAGGCGAAGAAGGAGAAAGAACCCGAGAAGACCCCGTTTGACATGAAACACGAGACCCTCTTAAAGGTCCTCAACGGTCAGCTCAACGCACACGTTCACGCCCATCAGGCCGACGATATCATGACCGTTCTCAGGATCTTCGATGAATTTGGCATCAAACCGATGTTCGAACACACCACGGAAGGACATCTTGTGGCCGATGAGCTGGCGCAGAGAGAGATCACCGTCGCCGTTGGACCGATGTTCACCGCCCGTTACAAGATGGAAGTGAACAACCGCACGATGAAGACCCCGGGGGTCCTTGAAAAGGCCGGTGTAAAACACATCACCCTTATCACGGACTGTCCGGTCATCCCGATTTACGATCTGCCGATACAGGCAACGATGGCCGTTAAGAACGGGCTCAGTCAAGAGGAAGCCATCAAAGCCATCACGATCAATCCGGCTATCAATCTCGGGATCGATGATCGAGTGGGAAGCCTCGAAGTTGGAAAGGACGCGGATTTCATCCTGACGGACAGAGAACTGCTCGATCCGACACACAGGGTGCTTTACACCTACGTAAACGGAAAATTGGCATACAATATGAAAGAAGAGGGGTTGACAATATGAAGACCTTAATCACAAACGTCGTTATCTATCCGATCACTTCCACACCTTTCAAGGGAGAGATGCTGGTAGAAGACGGGATCATCAGAGAGATGGCGTATAAGGTAAAAGACAGGGAAAAGGCAAACGAAATCATAGACGGAAAAGGCGGCCTGCTGATGCCCGGTTTCATTGACGGACACAGTCATATCGGATTAAATCCGGACGGAATGGGTTATGACTATGATGACGTCAACGAATATTCGGATCCGATCACATCAAACGTCAGAAGTCTCGACGGGTTCACGCCAACCGACATATCCATCCCCGAATCGGCGATGGGCGGTGTCATGATCTACTGCGTGCTTACCGGAAGTGCAAACCCGGTTGGCGGACTCAGTTTTATCGCACATTACTCGAAAGATAAAAACACGAAGGCCATGGTCATCGCTCAGGACAACGGTCTCAAGATGGCTACCGGGGAAAATCCAAAACGGGTCTACGCCGAACAGAAAAAGATGCCGGTCACGAGAATGGGAACGGCAGCCGTTATCCGGAAATTCTTCTTCGACGGAAGGGACTACATCGCCAAGAAGGCAAAGGCCGCAGAAGAGGGAAAACCCTTCACAGATCACGATTCAAAGCTTGAAGCGGCACAGATGGTCCTCGAAAAGAAGATACCGGCAAGAGTTCATTGCCACAGAGCCGAAGACATCCTCACGGCACTCAGGATTAAAAAGGAATTTGATATCGACATGGTCATCGAACATTGTACCGAATACATCAAGGTCAAGGATCAGGTCAGGGAAGCCGGTGTTCCCATACTGCTCGGCCCCATCCTCTCATCGAGATCCAAGGTAGAACTCAAGGATATGACTTATAAATCCTACAAGGTTGCCCTTGAAGAGGGGATAACCTTTGGCTGTATGAGCGATCACCCCGTATTTCCGTCGGAAGTCCTCAGACTTCAGGCCGGTATGGCCTGCAATTACGGGGCGGATGAAGACGGCATGCTCAGATCACTCACCATCATGCCGGCTCAGATCCTCGGCATCGATGCCGAATACGGTTCTCTCGAACCCGGCAAGAAGGCCACCATGTGCATCTGGGACGGACATCCGTTCGATGCCAGATCAAAGACTATCTGGAACAGTGTGGACGGCTTTATAAACTATTAGAAGGCATCAAAAAAGGGGACGGAAAAATTTTCCGTCCCCTTTTCTTTGTATCCGTCACATCGATAGGATACTTCTTTTGATAAACACACCGAGCAGTTCTTTTCTGTATTCGGCGGAAAGATCAAATCCATCTGAGACTTCAGCCCGTTCGGAACATTTTGCCATCACCTTTGCCTCCGCCTTCAGGTTCTCAACAGATTTCCCCTTCACCGCCTCCTCAAGTGCTCTGAATCTGACGGCAAGGCCGGGTCTCGCACCATAGGCAACACCGGCATCCTTTACCATACCCTCTTTGATCTCGGCCGCGAGGTAAAAATTCAACTGCGAGACATCGTAGTCCGTCTTCGTCATGTTCTGAAACACACCGATATTGAAACGGGTATCAAACAGGACGGAAAGGATAATCGACGGGAAACGCTCTTGCAGATACTCTTCAAGGGGGATCACATGCTCCTCTCCATCATATATCCTTAAGGAGGATTTCAAGGCGAGAAACAGGGTGATGACATCGGACCAGCCGTATTTCTGCGCGATAGACCCTGACAGGGTAGACATGTTTCGGATCTGATTGGTTCCCACCTTTTTGAGAACCTGTGAAAGATGATGTTCCTCCATATCATCGAGGATCTCATTCAGCCTCATTCCGCCACCGATCTCTATCGTCTGCTCTGTTTCCATGACAGAATCCGGCAGCAGCTTTTGTATATCGACAAGAATCTCAGTCTTCTCATCTTCTCTCAGGGCTGTGGACAACCCTCCGGAGCTAAACAGTGCCTTTTCTCTGTTATCGATGTAGATTTCCCATGCCTTTTCAAGGCTGTCCGGTCTGACATACTCTTTAAGATTCTGAAGCATCAAAATAACCCCCTTTTAATTCCACCTGATGATCCGGTATGTATTCATCAAGCATCTTTTTCAAATGCGTTCCGTCTCTGCAGGTACAGAGATCATACATCTCCTTCATGAGCCCTGCAATCTCTTCAGGACTCATGTGTTCTTCTTCAATGACCCTGTAAATCTTAGGATTTTTCGTGGGTAAAGCCCTTTCCTTATCCAGAAACAGCTCTTCGTACAGTTTTTCACCCGGGCGGACTCCCGTATAGGCAATCTCAATATCCTGTCCAGGGACAAGCCCGGTTAGTTTGATCATGTTATCCACGAGATCTTTGATATAGATCTGTTCTCCCATATCGAGGATGAACAGATCTCCGTTCTTCATAAAGCTCGAAGCCTGTATGACAAGCGAGGAGGCCTCCGGGATCGTCATGAAGAAACGCCTCATCGCCGGATCGGTGATCGTAACGGGACCGCCGTTCCGGATCTGTTCCTTGAACTTTGGGATGACACTTCCACGGCTGCCAAGAACATTTCCGAACCGCACGACCGAAAACACCGTCCCCGTCGCCTCCTTTGAAACCGCCCTCAGATACATCTCAGCGAGTCTTTTTGACGTCCCCATGACGGAAGTCGGGTTGACCGCCTTATCCGTCGAAATGAGGGTAAAGCGTTCAACACCGTGTCTGATAGCGGCGTCTACGAGTTTTTTTGTCCCCATGGAATTCACACGGAAGGCTTCAGAGGGATTTTCCTCCATCAGGGGAACGTGTTTATGGGCCGCACAGTGATAGACAACTTGCGGGTGATGTTCCCTGAACAGCCTGTCAACGGATTCCTCATCCGTTACATCCGCTATGACCCTGACAAATTCGATCTCATTGGCCTCCAGTAACGGTTTGAATTTTCCGGTTATCTGATAAATACTGTTTTCTCCCCGGCCCATGGCGATGATCTTTTCCGGTTTCATGCCGATCAGCTGTCTGGTAATCTCTCCGCCGATACTGCCTCCGGCACCCGTTATCAGGATGATCTTCCCCCTGTTGGCCGCTTCCACCTCATGAAGATCTATCCTGACGGGATCTCTGCCGAGCAGATCTTCTATGGCTACATCCCTCACATATTCCGTACGGATCTCCCCTTCGATTAATTCTGAAATAGAGGGAAGCACCTTAAGGTTAACCGTCTTCAGATCGATATGGGACATGATAATCTTCATCTGCGACGAATCCGCACTCGGGATGGCTACGATAATCTCATCTAAGTTCTTTTCCCGGATGATCTGATTGACATTCGCAATAGGCCCCATAACGGGAATTCCACGTACCTTTCGACTGATCTTTCGCCTTGAATCGTCGATAAAGACTTCGACCTTCATCCCACGATTTCTCTTCCGAATATCTTCAAGAAGCATGATGCCGGCTTCTCCGGCTCCGATAATACCCACCCTGCGTTCTATATCCCGACCTTTCGGCTGATATTTTCTTCTGACATACCAACTCCACCAGATACGGCTCAACAGAACGGCAAAGGCTCCGCCAAGAAACTGCATGATACCGACCGAACGCGGCATGACGAAGGGAAACATCATATCGAGAAAAAGATTCAGGAAATAGGCAACGGCTATGCTCTTGAAGATCTGAACGATCTCCTCGTTCCCCATATAGGCCCATACCGTCTTATACACGCCAAACAGGAAGAAGGACAAGCTCGAAATGCCCGCGGCGACGATGGTCGAGGGGAAATAAATCCCCATCGTGGCAAAATCCCATCCAAACCGGATAAACAACGAAAGGATCCCCGCTAAAAACATCACGGTGAAATCGACTATCACTAAACTGATTCTTCTCATCATCGTTCTTTCACTCACCACCTCGTGGTCAGTTCAAGACCATCTTTAAAATCAAGCAACGCGTATTTATTCAGGAGATCCCTGATATCGCTCATGATGTATATACGGACGATCTGTACGAGCTGACCGGAAACGGACTGATAAAAGGCGCTGTTCTTCAGGAAGGTTTCAAAATCCACGAGTTCCGAATCGGTACGACCGGTCCGCAGATACACCTCATTCACGAGAAATTCCGCCGGATGTGCCAGCGTGAGTTTATAAGGCGTGTCGATCTTAAAATAGACCACCGGATTTTCGCAAATGGCCTCAAGTTCCTCCCTGTCCACTTCGGGAATATCCCCTTTCTTCAGCACTTTTCCGATATCCGCGATAATGGATTCTATCCTTTCCTCCCCGACACTCATGGCCACCCGTGTCGGATCCATTCCGGTGATACTGAAGGAGAGTTCTACGATACTCTTCCACAATCGTCTTTCCTTATAGTTCTGCATGATCTCGAAGGCCTCTTGAATGGCTGCGGCCTCTTTCCCGTCGTATTCGGACAGATGGGCATATCTTTCCCTGATCGAAAAATACAACCAGCCTTCGGTCAGTTCGCAGAAGCGATGAACATCCTCGATGTAGTCACCGATATGCAGAAAGTCATAGGCCAGCTCCAGCACACGCTGTATCATCAGATCGGCTGCCCTCGCCGTCTTGTGGAAATAGACATTCTTGTACATCATGAACCGTCCGAAAAGCACCCTGTATATACTGTCCATTATCTTTTCATTGTACGTCAGACGTTTGACCCCGTTCTTCTCGATGATCTTTGAACTTCTCACAATCCTCTGAAGATCAAGCGTCCCGTATTCCGGTGTCCCGCAGTAATGGGCATCTCTCAGGACAAAATCAATACGGTCTGCACCAAGTGGTCCCTGAACGATGTTAAAATCGGCCGTTCCGGCACTTTCACCATCAAAGATCTCACAGACACGCTTCATGACCGTGAAAAAGGCCTCCTGCAGGGAAAGCTCCACCACCTCATCGCCGATGATATCCCTCACATCCTCGATGACATTCTGCCGCCACTCTTCCTTCATGACCTCATCGTAGACCTTGATCATCTCTACGGGCATCAGTTCAAGAAGCAACCTTTCCCGCTGCTCATCGTGTCCGTCTTTCAGACCGGCCTTGGCATAGGCCACCTCGTCAAACTGATGACTGTACGGACCATGCCCAATGTCATGCAGCAGTCCCGCAAGCCTGAGCAGCCGGCTCTTTCCCCTGTCAAAATTCAGATGCTGTGCATACATACCGGAAAGATGCATGACACCAAGCGAATGAAGAAACCGGGTATGCGTCGCTCCGGGATACACCCGCTCCGCTCCGCCAAGCTGCGATATCTCTCTGAGTCTCTGTATCGGTTTTGAGTCAATACAAAGTATTTCCAGAGGTGAAAGCAGGATCTCGCCATAAACCGGATCCCTTGATACTCTGTATTTCATTTTCTAACCCCCAATGGTTGTTATTCAACCCGTAAATCTTCCGAATATTCCAGGATATCGTTCTCAAGAATGGTCCGGATACTGACCTTATAAGTTCCCGTCTGCTGGAATTCTATCTGTTTCCATTCCGTAGAATCGAAGACCTTACGTTTTGAAAAGGCCGGGATGATAATATTGATCGTTCCCTCCTGATATTCGGTATATCTGTACAGTACCGTTCCGTTCATTCCTATCTCAAAGATAAACCCCTTTACCCTTTCATAAAGGTCTCCCTGTGTATCATTCGCCAGGTTGATCTCCGCGGTATAAGATTGCCCGACTCCCACACTCTTCAACGTGTACGGAAGGATCCGGATCATATGTGAACTGGATTCGGAATTGATTTCGTGCACCGCAACCTTGTATTCGTCCTCGTTCAACTCATCGTTCATGAAATAGGAGATATCGAGTGTATAGGTTCCCTGATCTACCGGAAAGGTTAATTCTCCGAGTATCAGATCCAGCTTTTCTCCCGGCTTCAGGACGATATCCCTGATTACATCCGAATTTTTAAAGATCTCGGATTTAACCGTGCTGCCATCTTTAAGCGAAACACGATAAGTCCCGAGATTGAAGTTCTGCACCTCGGGAGAATGGTTGACGATACTCAGATAAACCGGCAGGGTCTGTCCGGGCAGGGCATAATCGTTGAACAGTCTGATGGTCATATCCACATTTTCGTGGATGATCATGGTCTTCTTCAACGTCACATATTTATCATCGACATAAAAATCCGAATGGATGGTGTACGTTCCCGGATGAATATCAAAGTCCGGATTCTCCCGCTGGAAATCGAAGACATCTCTCGAGTCATACTCATTCATGCTCACGTTGAGGTCTGCCGGATAACTGAAGGCATAAACCTCTTGGCCCTTATCGGAGACGATGGAAAACCTGAAATCCTTGAACTGGAACGCCGAGACACTGCCCGTGATATTGGAAACCTTGACCTTTATGATATTTTCGTCACCGTATTCGGTTTCATCGGCTGAAAGGATCTTGAAGACAAACGGATCAAGCCGTTTGATATACGTTGAGGAGATGACGTCGTTACCGCCACCGAAGATAAGCCACACGAGGGCAAACAATGCGATAAAGATCGCACCGAAAGCCGTAAACAAAAAACCCCTTTTCCTGTCCCGGTTCTTCGTATAGCCGAGCCGTTTATTCTTTTCCTTCAGCTCATCGAGAAGTTTTTCCGGCGACCGGGAACGATAATTTATATTTCTGGATATTATTTTCTCTTCCTGTTTTTTTTTATCCTTCTTTTCATCAGGCATTAATCGCTACCCTCTTTATTTCATCGATGGTCGTTATGCCTTCCAGCGACTTGATGATCCCATCTTCATACATGGTCCGCATCCCCGCTTTTCTGGCACTTTCCTCGATGAGTCTTTCAGGTGCATTTTCGACCATGAGCTCACGCACTTTCTTATCCACGATCAGAACTTCATGTATTCCCGTTCTCCCTTTATATCCCGTTTTTCTGCAAACCTGACAACCATTCCCGGAATATTCGTAATATTCCTTCTGATTCGGCATCAGCAACTTGGCCATCTCCCGGTATTCATGATTGATCAGCGGTTTTTTGGTCTTACAACTCGGACAGATCGATCGAACCAGTCGCTGGCCGAGGATACCGAGTAAAGAAACCCCGAGCAGATCCGGTTCAACCCCAAGGTTCAACAATCGGCTGACGGCCGCGGAGGCGGTGTTGGTGTGCAGGGTGCTGAGCACAAGATGCCCGGTCATAGAGGCCTCGATGGCCAGTTGAGCCGTTTCCTTGTCTCTGATTTCCCCCACCATGATGATATCGGGATCCTGCCTGAGAATGGCACGGAGGAAACGGGCAAACGTCAGTCCGATTTCAGAATGCGTCTGACATTGATTAATCCCGGTAATGCTGTATTCAACCGGATCTTCCACCGTGACGATGTTGGATGTGATCCGTTTGAGATGATTGATGATACCGACCAACGATGTTGATTTACCGCTCCCGGTCGGACCGGTAACGAGTATGATCCCGTAGGGAAACTTGAGCAGATACTCCAGTCGCTGATAATTGTATTCAGAAAAACCGAGATCTACGAGACGCTTGCTGGAATTTGAAACCTTGAGCAACCTGAGAACCAGCTTCTCACCGTGAACCGTCGGCATCGTTGAGACTCGGAAATCGAATTGCTCCCCCTCGTTTTTCATGAAGAATTTCCCGTCCTGCGGCAGCCTTCGCTCCGCGATATCCAGATCCGACAGGATCTTGATCCTCGAAAGTACGCTGTTGTGAAGTTTGACGGGATATTCCGCCATCTTCCTGAGCAGCCCGTCTATCCTGTATCTGACCCGGACTTCCTTTTCATAGGGCTCGATGTGAATATCACTGGCATCCTGCTCGATGGCTTCCTTGATGATCTGATTGACTAAGGTGATGATGGGACCCGAATTGCCCGAGTTCTTATCTTCCGCCTTTACGGAAAGATCCGACAGGTCGACGACATTTTCCTCGGAATGATCTTCCACGGTCTCTATCTGTCCTTTAAAGACCTCATCAAGCTGGATATTGCTGCCGAAATACTCTTTCAGCAACAGATCGAGCTGCGGCTTCGGAATGATGATGAAATCCGGTTCCAACCCCGTCATAAATCGAATACTCTTCTGTATCTTGCTGATATCCGAAACCATATCCGTCAACAGCTGAATCTCTACACCGTCTTTCCTGTAAGGTACAACACGCCACTTTTCACAGTTCGATTTACCAAGCAGAGAAAGCAGATCCGAACTGAATTCGAGATCTGCCGTACTGTTCATATATTCCAATCCATATTGTTTGGAAAGCGCCTGACCGATCTGTTCCCAGGTCACGTACCCTTTCTCGACAAAAATCTGACCCAGGGGCTTTTTCTCCTGTTTCTGCAGGTCTATTGCCAGCTGAATATCCTTATCCGTGATATATCCCGCATCTTTTAAGATTTCACCTACACGTTTGTACTGAAATTTCCGCCCCTTAACCGCCAAATCTAATCACTCCTTAAAAATTCATTCAATCCCAGTCTGAATACCGCCGGTATGTCGTTATCAAGATCGAGGAGATGATCATCATCCTCAAATTTGGTGGCGATCAGCGTTACCCTGACTTCATCCTCCGGAAGATCCTCATCGATGATCAGTCCGAATTTCAGGTCAACATCCTCACTACACCGCTGACGGATGACCACGGCCGAAAGATTCATTTCCTTCATCGTGATGTTCTTGTTCGAGGAGATATTCAGAATAACTGCCGTTGCGTTGTCCACAGGTCTTTCAAGCAGTTTTGAATCCATCGCCTTCATGGCGGCTTCCTGTGCCCTGTTCTCGCCTTTTCCGATGCCAATGCCGAGGAAGGCCACACCGGCTTCCCGGACAACTGATTCGATATCCGCAAAGTCCTGATTGATGACCCCGCGTCTCGTGATGACTTCACTGATCCCCTTGATAGCCTGATGAAGTGCCTCATCGGCCTTAAGGAATCCGTCCATAACGGTGATATCCCCCGGATATTCCTCGAGCAGCTTGTTGTTCGAGATCTTGATCAGCGTATCCACGTTCTCTTTCAGTTTCTGAAGCCCCTGCTTGGCATTTTCCCATCGGCTGTTTCCCTCAAAATAAAACGGTGTGGTCACAACCCCTACCGTCAGGATTCCCATTTCTTTCGCTACCTTGGCCACCACAGGCGCCGAGCCCGTTCCGGTTCCACCGCCGAGACCGGCCGTTATGAAGAGCATATCCGTGTCTTCGAGGACGGAGATGATATCCTCCTTGCTCTCGTAAGTCGCCTTTTCACCGACTTCCGGATTGCCTCCCGCGCCAAGACCTCTCGTCAGTTCCTTTCCCAGCTGGATCTTCACATCCGCCTTTGAGTCCTCAAGAACCTGCAGATCGGTATTCCCCACGACAAACGTCACACCGTGGATACCACTTTCGATCATTCTGTTTACCGCGTTGTTTCCTGCCCCTCCAACCCCAAGGACTTTTAAAGTCGGATTTCTCTTAGGCTGCCTTCTGATTTCTGAACCGTCATCTATCTCAAAACTCATTGGGTGCCCCCCTTTATACTAATTTTTTTAAAAAGTTTGCAACCTTGTCCATCACACTCGGACCTTCTTTTTCTCTGTCTTTCTCTTTTTCCTTTTTCTTCTTAGTTCTGTTGATAATGGGCCTTCTCGTCTTCTCTTCGTAGTAATCCTCTTCATAATAATAATCCTCATCGAGTTCCGGAGAGACGATGAATAAATTTCCGATAGCTGCGGAATAGATGCAGGAATCCATATCTGAAGCGGCTTCTATGACGAATTTATCGTTATCCTCTACATTTCCGATCCGAACTGAAAGGTTGAACGTATCCCGGATAAATTCGATGATTCCATCGATCCTCGCCCCGCCGCCGGTCACGACAATTCCGCCGGGAATACTTGCATCACCGTCTTCGGCCATCTTTGTGAGAATGACCCGAATTTCCTTTTTGACATAATTCATGATTTCCTTGATCTTGGCATAAATGACGAGGGAAAGCTGTGAACGGGCGATCTGTTTGGTCGATTTTCCGTCCAGCATGACATAACTGATGGTATCCGTACTGGTATCCTTGAAAGCCACCTTTCCGTAATTCTTCACCATTCTTTCGGCTTCTGAGACCGAGGTGTTGAAGACCTTTGCCACATCCTTCATGACATTCTTCAACGATTGGTCGATCTGTTTAAAATAAATGATGGAATTGCTTCTGAAAGCGGTCACCGTGGTAAAGGAATGGCCCATATCGATAGAGATGACGCCGGCATCCATCTCCTTACTGTTCAGTACCGCGATGGATGAGACAAACGGACTGAGATGCAGATTGGGCTTCGGACCGCCAATCTGTGAGGTGAACATGTTGATGACGGATTCCTTTGCCGTGCTGTCTATAGAAAGGACGGAGGCCTCTACGGCAAGAATGGATGCCTCCATATCGACGGGATTTACCACGTATTTCGTCTCATCGAGTATATATTTCTTCGGCATCGCATGCAGCGTACTTCTTGAGTTGTTTAGGAAATCAAATCCCCCACCACTCGTCTCGGTTTCCTCCGTTTCTTTTCTACCGGAAGCAAAAAAGCGTAAAAGAAGATCCTGAACGTGATCATTCGTCACATACTCCCGTTCATCATCTTCCGTCAGGGCGATGGCCTTGACCTCATCGGTGAGAAAGGCACTCTTCTCGTTGATCGACAGCACGAAATTTGCCTGGACGTCATCGTCTATCTGAGCGGCAAGTGCATTCGAGAGTTCACCGAGAGAAGCCCTGAAAGAAACGGCATCCTTCAGCTCGCCCCCTTCAAACCCACTTGAGGGGATCTGTGAATAGGCAATGATCTCGATGACGTTATCTTCTCCCTTTCGGGCAACTACCCCCTTCAGGCAGTCTGAGCCGATATCTATCGAGGCCTCCGTCCGCTGTTCGATCTTGTACCCCTTATTCCCTTTGTTGCGTTTATTTCCTCTATAATTTGAAGAGTTTGGCATTGCATTCACCTCATTTTTTTATAGGGAAAAATCTTCCGGTACTGAACAAATCATAAATCTGGTTTTTTCCCATCTGATATATAAAACCGTCTTCATCAAATTCCTCAAGGTTCCTCCAGCTGTTCACAAGCAGGATATTGGCATTTCTCATATAAAAGACCGTCGCCTCGGCATCCACTGAAGACAGGTAGTTCCTGAACAAAACGGATTTGTTCGAAAGCCGGGAAATGATCTCCCTGGCCTGCTCAAAATTCTCTACGTTGTAAATCTCCGGAATCGCGTGATAATCAGACAGATCCATCTCATCGGAGAAGATCCAGATCATCTCACCCGATCCCGAGAAGAGATACTTTCTCCCATCCTTCATGCTGATCAGGAATTCGGCCCGCTTACGCTGTACGGATACTTCATAACAATCGTCCTTCTTCAGCATCGACTCTATCTCGAAACCATTCGGCTCATAATCCCTGATAAACCAGGCTTCGGGTTCCCAGAAATCGAGGTAGATATTTCTGACCGTCTGCGAGGGCTCCACACCCTCCTGCAAGAATACGACCCGGTCAGTATCCCTCATCCGGGAGCTTATCATAAGAAAAAGGGTTCTGGAGACAAAGATCAGTCCCACACAGAATATCAGGAACAGGACAACCAGCTCCCTTTCCCCACGATTTCCCCTCATTATATGTCAAGATTCGTAACCTGAAGTGCGTGATGAGTGATAAAGCGTCTTCTGTCTTCTACATCGTTTCCCATCAGCGTGCTGAGTATGGAATCAGCATATTTCGCATCATCAAGCGTAACCTTTGCCATCATCCTGGTTTCCGGATTCATGGTCGTATCCCAGAGCTGCTCGGCGTTCATCTCACCAAGCCCTTTGTATCTCTGCACGCCAACCTTTCGGCTTCCATCACCACGAAGCTCATCCATCACCTGTTTCTGTTCCTCTTCCGAATAAACATATCTGAAATCCTTTCCCACACTGAGCTTAAACAACGGTGGTATGGCGATATAGACCATTCCGTCGTTGATCAGTTCCTTGAAATGCCTGAAGAACAGCGTGAGGATCAACGTTCTGATATGGGCCCCATCAACATCCGCATCGGTCATGATGAAGATCTTGCCGTATCTGCTTTTGGAGATATCAAACTCATCATCGATACCCGTACCGAGTGCCGTGATGATATCCGAAATCGTATCACTCTTGAGAATCTTGTCAAGCGTACATTTTTCCACGTTGAGGATCTTACCCCTGAGCGGCAGGATGGCCTGAAATTCCCTGTCTCGTGCCTGTTTTGCCGAACCGCCCGCTGAGTCCCCTTCCACGATAAACAATTCGGAAAGGTCTCTCTTCTTCGTCGAACAGTCGGCGAGTTTTCCCGGCAGAGTGGAGGATTCCAGCGCACTCTTTCTCCTGACCATTTCCCTCGCCTTTTTCGCCGCAAGCCTTGCCCTCGCGGACTGAATGACCCGGTCAAGGATCAACTTCGTCTGATCCGCATGGATGTCAAAATACTCTGAAAGCAGGTCTTTAACGACCTTGTTGACGGCTTCCTGCGCTTCCTCGTTTCCGAGTTTTCCCTTGGTCTGTCCTTCAAACTGCGGTTCTCTCACCTTGACACTGAGAACACCGACGATCCCCTCACGGGCATCTTTCCCGATGATCTGTATCTCTTCCTTCTTCTTCTTCCCGTTTCCGAGCATGTCATACTTTTTGAGATAATCGTTGATACATTTCGTGAGGGCAATTCTGAATCCCGTGAGATGGGTTCCACCATCGACGGTGTTGATGTTGTTGACATACGAACGCATCTTTTCATCACCATTTTTGGTGTACTGAAGCGCGAGATCAACATCTATGTCATTGTAGCTTCCCGTAATCGTGATGGGCACAGGGAGCATCGGCTTCGTATTCTTGAGCAGATGGGTAACAAATTCCGCAAGCCCGCCTTCATAATGGTGGATGACCTCTTCTATCTCCTCATCCCGGTTATCCTTCAACCGAATGGTAACCTTCGGGTTGAGATATGCCTGCTCCATGAATCGTGTGTTCAGGATCCCAAAGTCAAAATCCGTTGATGAAAAGATCTCGTTATCGGGAAGAAACCGGACCGTCGTTCCATGCCCGTCCGTTTCACCGACGACTTCTACCTCCGTCTGAGGGATACCCCTGGCATATTTCTGAACGTAAATCTTTCCACCCTGATGCACTTCTACATAAAGCCATTCCGAAAGGGCGTTAACGACCGAAAGACCTACTCCGTGAAGTCCCCCACTGACCTGATAACTGTCCTTGTTAAACTTTCCCCCCGCATGAAGCTTCGTCAGAACGACTTCAAGCGCACTCTTCTTTTCCTCCGGATGAATATCACACGGAATTCCTCGACCATCATCGATGACCTCGACAGAACCGTCCTCCATGATCGTAACCGAAATCTCGTTACAGTATCCCCCGAGCACTTCATCTATACTGTTATCAACTATTTCGTAAACCAAATGATGAAGACCGGCGCTCGAAGTGGACCCGATATACATACCCGGTCTCATCCTTACAGGCTCCAGTCCTTTCAAAATCTTGATATTATTCGCTGTATATTTTCCTGGCAATGTCTTCTCTCCTCCTGATTATTCGAATGGATCTGACTTCTCTGATATCATCAAGTTCCTCTTTCAGTTTTTTCAACAGGTCCCTCGTATGAAATCTCAACTCCTGTGCCCACATGGGATCCTCACACAGAACGTAAAGGACTCCCTCCTTCAACGCTATGGGCTCTGTCCTCGAAGAGAGTGGTTGACCGACAATCCGGTCCCATTCATCAAGGATCAGGCGAACTTTAATCTCAGAAAAAACCCCGCTTTTTCTCGCGAGCTTGTCAATAACCCTCTGAAAAGTATTCATACTCATATTTTATCACAATTTTATGAATATCAAAACATTCCGGACGGGGATACTTTATCTGTGTCTTTATTAAATTGAACGGCTTTCTGGCGACGTTCGAAACGATTAACCGTTTTCATTTTCCCAGGGCAAACGAGGCCATCACCACACCGGCAATACCTATAACGATACCGCCGATGGTCGTCCATCGCAGTGCATTCATCTGTGATTCCATCTCCTCAAATTTGTCAAGCGTCATCTGCCGGTCGTTCGAGCGATCGTACTGCACCTGTTCAAATTCACTTCTGAGCCTCTGAATCTCCGTTTCATTTGTCAGTATGGCATCGGCATTCTTCTCCGTTCTCTTCTCCACAACAGTCACGGAATCCTCTATACGCTGAATCTCATCCTCGTATGAAATCAGTGAAGTCCCGGCGGAATACCCCTCCAGCCTCTCTTTGATATCCCGGTAATCCCGACCGGCGGATTCAACGGCGTTGAGGGCTCTGCGCATCAATTCTTCAAGTTCCCGAATGCGTATATCTGAAACCGTTGAAGTCCCGGCGGAGTTACCGGATTGAAGATAATCCACCAGTCTTTTCATCGCGACGGCGGACTGATAACGGGTCATCGGTTCGCTTCCGCTGAACGTTCCGTCGGGCAGTCCGCTGATGATTCCATTTTCAGCGAGAAACATCACGGATTCATAGGCCCAGTGCGATGAAGGCAGATCGGTAAAGCCCGGAGCCGCTGTCATCAGCGACCCCGTCGTGAGTATGATAAAGAACGCGGCGATCCATTTAAAGGTAGGCGCCTTATTTCCCCCTGACATAATCCGATCCGTCAATCCGCTCATTTTTCCACGCGGATGATCATACCCGGCGCCACGATGTCGTTTACCGGATTATACATCTCAAAGAGCTTGATTGGCGGAACGACAAACTCCCCGGCCGCGATGATCTTGTAATTGTTGATATAAACCGAGGACCCCTCGGACAGATAA
>Ga0116163_1000318_pt1 | contig 35358 bp, 34 predicted proteins | sample AD_UKC107_MetaG_FD_89889 | JGI IMG/M metagenome (GOLD analysis project Ga0116163, IMG submission 89889) | Active sludge microbial communities of municipal wastewater-treating anaerobic digesters from Hong Kong - AD_UKC107_MetaG | ecosystem: Engineered > Bioreactor > Anaerobic > Digestate...
AAGCTATATGACGTTATGACCAAGGGCAGCGGCGATGCTCGAATGCAACCGCTGTATTTTCTCATCACCACAGCCGGGGATAACCAGAACAGCATCTGCTGGGAAGTTCACCAGAAGGCACTGGATATTATAGACGGCAGAAAGAACGACCCCACCTTCTACCCGGTGATTTACGGCGCGGCGCAGGAGGACGACTGGACAGACCCCAAGGTGTGGAAAAAGGCAAACCCCTCACTCGGAATCACGGTGGGCATGGATAAAGTCAAAGCAGCGTTTGAGTCGGCAAAGCAGAACCCAGCCGAGGAGAACAGCTTCCGGCAGCTCCGGCTGAACCAATGGGTTAAACAAGCCATTCGCTGGATGCCGATGGACAAATGGGATGCCTGCGCGTTCCCCGTGGATGAAAAGTCGCTCGAAGGGCGTGTCTGCTACGGAGGGCTTGACCTTTCGTCCTCCACCGACATCACGGCGTTTGTGCTGGTGTTCCCGCCCATTGATGAGGACGATAAATACAGCGTTCTGCCGTTTTTCTGGATACCGGAGGATACTATCGACCTGCGTGTGCGCAGAGACCATGTGAATTACGATGTCTGGAAAAAGCAGGGCTTTCTGCAAACCACCGAGGGCAATGTGGTGCATTACGGCTATATCGAGCAGTTCATCGAAACTCTCGGCGAGAAATACAACATCCGTGAAATTGCCTTCGACCGCTGGGGAGCTGTCCAAATGACGCAGAATCTCGAGGCGCTCGGCTTCTCGGTCGTGCCCTTTGGTCAAGGTTTCAAGGATATGTCCCCGCCGACAAAAGAACTGATGAAACTTACGCTGGAGGAGAAAATCGCCCACGGTGGCCACCCGGTGTTGCGCTGGATGATGGACAACATCTTCATCCGAACCGACCCTGCCGGCAATATCAAAGCAGATAAAGAGAAAAGTACCGAGAAAATCGACGGCGCAGTAGCAACAATTATGGCGCTTGACCGGGCGATTCGGTGCGGCAACGATACGGGCGAAAGCGTGTACAACACACGTGGACTGCTCGTTTTTTAATTGGAGGTAACTGCTTATGAACATCTTTAAAGGAATATTCAAAGCCCGCGACAAGCCAAAAAACTTAGGCGGCGGCACCAGCTTTCTATGGGGCGGCTCGTCCTCCGGCAAGGTTGTCAATGAAAAAACAGCCATGCAGATGACTGCGGTTTACTCCTGCGTTCGCATATTGTCCGAAGCAATCGCAGGCCTGCCGCTGTTTGTATATAAATACGGAGACGACGGCAGCAAGGACAAATATCTTGACCATCCGCTGTGGCGAGTGCTGCACGACGAACCGAACCCGGAGATGACATCGTTTGTGTTCCGGGAAACCATGATGAACCATCTGCTGCTGACGGGCAACGCCTACGCACAGATTATCCGAAATGCCCGTGGTGACGTCGTGGCACTGTATCCTCTCATGCCTAATCGGATGACCGTGGATCGGGATTCGCAGGGACGGCTGTATTACCGTTACCGAAAAAGCAGCGACGATGCACCGGAGGTCAGCAAGAACAAGCCGAGCGATGTTATCCTCGCGCCAAGCGAAGTGCTACACATTCTCGGTTTAGGCTTTGACGGGCTTGTTGGCTATTCGCCCATTGCAATGGCGAAAAATGCCGTGGGACTCGCCATGGCCGCCGAGGAATACGGTGCGAAATTCTTCGCCAACGGTGCGGCGCCAAGCGGTGTTCTCGAACACCCAGGCACATTAAAAGACCCGGAGCGCATCAGAGAAAGCTGGCAGTCCACCTTTGGCGGCAGCGCCAACAGTAACAAAATTGCCGTGCTGGAGGAAGGGCTGAAGTACACTCCTATCGCTATCTCACCCGAGCAGGCGCAATTTTTGGAGACACGGAAATTTCAGATAAATGAAATCGCCCGTATCTTCCGAGTACCGCCGCATATGCTGGCCGATTTGGAGAAATCATCGTTTTCCAACATAGAGCAGCAGTCGCTTGAGTTTGTGAAATACACGCTCGACCCGTGGGTTATCCGCTGGGAACAGGCGATGAACAAATCGCTCCTACTCGAAAGCGAAAAGCGCAATGTGTTCACCAAGTTTAATGTGGACGGACTGCTTCGCGGCGACTATCAGAGCCGCATGACGGGCTACGCTACGGCAAGACAAAACGGCTGGATGAGCGCCAATGATATCAGGCAGCTTGAAAACCTCGACCGGATACCGGAGGAGCTCGGCGGCGACCTTTACCTTATCAACGGCGCGATGACCAAATTGCAGGACGCAGGCGCGTTCGCAAATACAACTACAACAGAAATGGAGGAACCTTCAGATGGACAAAACAAATCGGGCGCAAAGCCCAGGCAAAGTCCCCGTCAAGGCGCGTGATAAAACGCATTTCTGGAACTGGGACAATGATGAGGAATCGGGTGTCCGCACCCTTTGCCTTGACGGTACCATTGCGGACGAGAGCTGGTGGGGAGATGAAATCACACCCCGAATGTTCAAGGATGAGTTGTTTTCCGGCAGCGGGGATATCGTCGTTTGGATCAATTCGCCCGGCGGGGACTGCGTGGCGGCATCACAAATTTACACCATGCTCATGGACTATACAGGCAATGTCACCGTAAAAATCGATGGTCTGGCGGCGAGTGCCGCTTCGGTCATCGCAATGGCGGGCACCGAGGTGCTTATGGCTCCCACGGCGCTGCTTATGATTCACAATCCGATGTCAATCGCTATCGGCGATACCGAGGAAATGCAGAAGGCCATTGCCATGCTGGATGAGGTCAAGGAAAGCATCATCAATGCCTATGAAATCAAGACCGGGCAGTCGAGAGCAAAAATTTCCCATCTCATGGATGGCGAAACCTGGATGAACGCGAACAAAGCTATCGAGCTGGGCTTTGTGGACGGCATCTTAGAAGACACTAAGCGCGCTCATACCGACGATGTGGTCTTTGCGTTCAGCCGCAGGGCGGTTACCAATTCGCTTATGAACAAGCTCATCTCGAAATCCGCTCCGAAGCCGGAGCAAAAGAAGCAGGAAGCGCCGACCGGCGTTTCAATCGAAGCGGCTATGCAGAAACTGCAGGCCCGTAAATACATTTAACGGAGGTATTTTACTATGAAAAAGGTACTTGAAATGCGTGAAAAACGCGCAAAGGCATGGGACGCGGCGAAAGCGTTCCTAGACACTCGCGCCAAGGATGGCATCCTATCTCCCGAAGACAACGCAACCTATGACAAGATGCTTTCGGATGTGGACTCAATGGCGCGTCAGATTGCACTTGAGGAAGACCGCGTGGCAAGAGACACCGCGATGGCGCAGCCGACCAGTTCACCCATCACGGCAAAACCCGCCGCACAGGACGGGAAGCCTGTACACTTCAGGGCGACCGCCGAATACCGTGAGGACTTTGTAAACGTCGTGCGCGGCAAGCGTCCCGTTCACAATGTCATGGAGGAAGGCACTCTTTCCACCGGCGGCTATCTTGTTCCCATTGAGTTTGACAGAAATCTTGTCCGGGCGCTTGAACGTGAGAACGTGATTCGTTCTCTGGCAAAGGTCATCACCACCGCCGCCCCGCACAGGATTAACATCGCACTCACCGATGTGTCCGCCGACTGGGTGGCGGAAAGCGGCGCCTTTACACCCAGTACCCCCACCTTCAACCAGCTTTCTCTCGACGCATACACCCTCCGTGCAGCGGCGCTTGTTTCGGAGGAACTGTTGCAGGATTCCATGTTCGACCTTGAAGCCTACCTCGTTGACAACTTCGCCCGCGCTTTTGCGGCGAAGGAGGAGCAGGCCTTCTGTATCGGCACCGGCAGCACCCAGCCTACGGGCATCTTCACCGCGAACGGCGGCGATGTCGGTGTGACAACGACGGCTGCCGGGTCAATCACAGCGGACGAACTCATCGAGCTGACCTATTCCCTCAAGGATGGCTATAAAAGGAGCGCTAAATTTGTTTTGAACAGCGCTACCCTCGCGGGTATCCGCAAGCTGAAGGATGGCAACGGTGCCTATATGTGGCAGCCGTCGCTGCAGGCAGATCAGCCCGACCGTCTGCTCGGCTTCCCGGTGTATGTTTCGCAGTATGCTCCAACCATTGCGGCAAACGCATACACCGTCGCTTTCGGTGACTTCCAGAACTACTGGATTGCTGACCGTAGCGGCAGAACCGTGCGTCGTGCGGATGAGCTGCACATCGCCAACCTGCAGACCGGATTCTATGCCTTCCAGCGTGTGGACGGAAAGACTGTACTGCCCGAAGGTATCAAGCTGCTCAGGCAGCACGCTTAAGGAAGGATGAACCATGAGTGACTATAACGCCAAGAACTACACCGAACAGGGCGGTGAGAAAACCGTTATCGGCGGTACACTTGAGATAAAACAGGGAGCCTCGGTAACGGGGCTTCCTGCTGCTGAAACTCAGGCGGATAGCGAAGCTACAACAGTAACCGGTCTGGTAACGGACTTCAATGCTCTGCTCTTCAAGCTGAAGGCAGCGGGCCTAATGCAAGACAATTCACAAAACTGAGCACGAGGAGGTGGGCGGGATGACGGACGGAGAACTGCTTCAAAAAGTCAAGACGCACCTCATTCTCCAGCATGATGAGGACGATGCCCTGCTCATCCGACTCATCGCTGCCGCCACGGGCTATGCAGAAGGCTACCAGCATCTGCACGCTGGGTACTACGCTGAGCATGACATGCCCCCCACAACCGAGCAAGCCGTGATCATGCTGTCGTCCCATTTCTATGAAAGCCGGGACGGCAGCACGGGCGGCTTTTTCGCCGACAATGTACAAGCCGGGCAGCAGGTCTGGAACACGGTAAACCTGCTGCTGCGGCTTGACCGGGATTGGAAGGTGTAAGCATGAGCTATGGGAAAATAAACTGCTTCATCGACATCATCTCTACCCAGCCCATCAAAGACAGCGAGGGTTTCGTGACCACAGGGGATGTGGTGCTGGCCAGCATCCGTGCCTACAAGGAAAACAAGCATGGCTCTGAGCGCTGGGCGAATAGGACAGCATTCAGCGAGGCGACTGTCCTCTTCCGCTTCCGGGTGATCCCCCGCGTAAGCATCGACACTACGCTCCGTATCGCTGACGCGGATGGCAGGTACAACATCCTGAGTGCTGAGGACGTGCGCGGGCGCGGCATGTACATCGAATGCCTATGTGAACGAATCGAAGGGAGTGTGGCGTGATGGCCAGGGCCGAAACCAAGATGCCGGAGGAATTCCTCCTGAAGCTATCCCGCCTGGGCGATAAAACAGACGATATCATCCCCAAAGTGTTGGAAGCGGGCGGTGCAATCGCGCTGGCGAAGGTCAAGGGCAATCTCTCTTCTGCCGTCGGGCGCGGGACTAAAGAGAAAAGCCGCGCCACAGGTGAGCTTCAGCGTTCACTTGGCTTATCGCCCGCAAAACAAAAACGGGATGGCTCTGGTTGGGACATCAAGGTCGGTTTTGCCGAACCCAGGAGCGATGGCGGCAGCAACGCCAAGATTGCCAACATCCTGGAGTACGGGAAGCACGGGCAGCCGGCAAGGCCCTTTCTGAAGCCCGCTCGAACGCAGTCAAGGAAGCCCGCGATTGAAGCAATGAAGGCGAGGTTTGAGCAGGAGGTGGAGGGCCTATGAGCATCCTGCAGGAACTGACTGCATTGCTCTCTCCCATCCTGCCGGTGGAGACGGGCATGTTCTCAGGCGTCCCGCCCAATGAGTACCTTGTGCTGACACCCATGGCGGATGAGTTCCCTTTGTTCGGGGATAACGCACCTCTCCTTGATGTGGCAGAGGTGCGGATATCCCTGTTTTCAAAAGGCAATTACATCAACAGAAAGAATCAAATCATCGCTGCCCTGCTCGGGGCGGAGCTCACGATCACAGACCGGCGGTACATCGGCCACGAAGACGACACCGGCTACCACAATTACGCCATTGATGTGGCGCACTATTATGAATTGGAGGATTGACCATGGCAACGATTGGTCTTGACAGACTGTATTACGCGAAGATCGCCGAGGGCTCGGACGGGGAGGAAACCTATGGCGTTCCGGCACCGCTGGCCAAGGCGATGACAGCTGAGCTGTCCATTGAACTGGCAGAGGCTGTGCTCTATGCCGACGACGGCGCGGCGGAGGTGATAAAGGACTTTAAGTCCGGCACCCTCTCCCTGGGCGTGGACGATATCGGCATCGAAGCGGCAAGCGACCTAACCGGCGCTGTGGCTGACGATAACGGCGTGCTCATCTCGGCCAGCGAGAACTCAGGCACGCCTGCGGCCATTGGCTTTCGGGCGATGAAGCCCGACGGCAAGTACCGCTATTTCTGGCTGTACAAGGTGAAGTTCGGCATCCCGGCCACCAACCTGCAGACCAAGGGCGAGTCCATCACCTTTTCCACCCCCACCATTGAGGGGACGGTGCTGCGCCGCAACAAGCTGGACGGCATGGGCAAGCATCCCTGGAAGGCAGAGGCGACCGAGGGTGCTGCGGGTGTCGCGGCGGCAACCATCTCCGGGTGGTTTACTGAGGTCTATGAGCCGGTATACGCGCCGGATGGTGAGTAAGGCATGAAGGAGACAAGGCATATGGATACGGAACGGAGTGCTGCCATCCTGATCGGCGGACAGCCCTATGAACTGACGCTCACCACCCGTGCCACCAAGGAAATCGCGCGCAGGTATGGCGGCTTGGAGAACCTGGGCGAGAAGCTCATGAAGTCAGAGAACTTCGAGATGGCGCTAGACGAAGTGGTGTGGCTCCTGACCCTGCTTGCCAACCAGGCAATTCTGGCGCGGAATCTGAGGAACAAGGACAAGCCCGAGCCCCTGCTGACGGAGGACGAGGTGGAGCTGCTCACCTCCCCGCTGGAGTTGGCAGGCTACAAGACGGCCATCACCGAGGCGATGTACAAGGGTACCAAGCGCAATGTGGAGAGCGAGGAAGAAGGCTCAAAAAACGCGGAGGTCGGGTAAGGGACGATGAAACCTTTACCCGGCTTTTCTATTACGGAACGGTTCAGATGGGCATGAGCGCGGACGAGTTCTGGCTGATGCCCATCGGGCTGTTTCTGGATCTATGGTGTTGTCACAGGCAATGGCTTGGGGTTGAGAAACCGAGGAAACATTGGACGATTGATGATGTCATTCCACTAAACGCCTGAGACGCATGTGCAGAATAGCAGCAAAGGAAGAGATAACTTTCACGCTCTTATCAAAACTAATAAGAGCATGAAAGTTAGGGATATCGACGAATCCAAAGGAGGTGACACGGCATGGCAGATAACTTCGGGCTCAAGATCGGCATCGAGGGCGAGAAGGAGTTCAAGAAAGCACTTTCGGACATCAACCAGAGCTTCAAGGTGCTGGGTTCTGAAATGCAGCTGGTATCCAGCTCCTTTGACAAGAACGACAAGTCCGTCCAAGCCGCAGCCGCCCGCAACGCCGTCCTCAACAAGGAGATCGACGCCCAGAAAGAAAAGATCACCACCCTCAAGGCGGCGCTGGACAACGCGGCCTCTTCCTTTGGCGAGAACGACCGCCGCACGCAGAACTGGCAGATCCAGCTGAACAAGGCACAGGCCGAGCTCAACGGCATGGAGCGCGAATTAAAAGAATCTGCTGAAGGCGCAGACGAACTGGGCGAACAGCTCACCGACTCAGGCGACGCTGCCGAAAAATCCGGTGGCAAGTTTGAGAAACTGGGCAGTATGCTCAGCGGAATCGGCAAGGCCATGGGCGCTGTCGCCATTGCCGCAGGAGCCGCAGCCATCAAGCTGGGCAAGGAAGTCGTCCAGCAGTTCGGCGAACTGGAACAGAACCTGGGCGGCAGCGAGGCTGTATTTGGCGAATACGCCGCGTCCATCCAGAAAACGGGCGAGGAAGCCTACAAGAACCTGGGCGTTTCTCAGTCGCAGTACTTGGCCACGGCCAACAAGATGGGCGCATTGTTCCAAGGCTCTGGCATCCAACAGCAGAAAAGCCTTGAACTGACCGAGAAAGCCATGCAGCGGGCGGCGGACATGGCCTCGGTCATGGGCATCGATATGCAGGTGGCGCTGGATTCCGTCGCGGGCGCCGCCAAGGGCAACTTCACCATGATGGACAACCTCGGCGTGTCCATGAACGCCACGTCCATCCAAGCCTATGCCGTCTCTAAGGGGCTGGACTTCGTGTGGGCTTCCGCTTCCCAAGCCGACAAGGCCGAGGTCGCCATGCAGATGTTCTTTGAAAACACCGAGCAGTACGCTGGCAACTTCGCAAGGGAGTCCACCCAGACCGTGACCGGCTCGCTGGGGCTGCTCCAGGCGGCGCTTGGCTCCTTCACAGCCGGGCTCGGCAACGCCGGCGCCGACATGACCAACCTGACGCAGAACCTGGTGGACGCTTTTGGCGCGGTGGTGGCGAACATTGTGCCGGTGCTGGAGAACATCGTCAGCGCGCTCCCTCCTGCCTTCGGTGCGATGCTGACAGCGATTGGAGATCTGCTTCCCCTGTTGCTGGAAACAGTCACGAGCCTGTTCACGCAGGTGCTTGAGACGATCCTGAGCCTACTGCCTTCCCTGATCCCCGCTGCCGTGAGCGCCATGATGACCATTACTGGCGCCTTGATTGACAACCTGCCCCTGCTGGTCGCCGCCGCTGTGCAGCTGGTGAACACGCTGGTATCGGGCATAGGGACCGCCCTGCCCTCCCTGGTCCCCGCTGCGGTGACGGCGGTCATGACCATCGTACAGGGCCTGCTGGAGCAGCTGCCCGAGATGCTGGACGCGGCACTTCAGTTAATTCTCGGCTTGGCGCAGGGCCTCCTGGACGCTATCCCGCGCCTGATTGCCGCCATGCCGGCCATCATTACGGCGCTGGTCAATTTCTTCATCAAGGCCATCCCCCAGATCATTGAAGCGGGCATCAAGCTCTTAAGCTCCCTGGTGACGGCATTGCCCACCATCATCACAGCAGTGGTGGAGGCGATCCCCCAGATCATCGACGGCATCATTAGTGCTGTCATCGGCGCCATCCCGCTCATCATCGACGCGGGCATCAAGCTGCTTGTATCACTCATTCAAGCCCTGCCGCAGATCATCACCACCGTGGTCACGGCCATCCCGCAGATTGTCAGCAGCCTGGTGGACGCCATCGTCGGGAACATCGACCAGATTATCCTGGCAGGTGTCCAGCTGCTCACCGCTCTGATCCAAAACCTCCCGGCCATCATCGTGGAGATCGTCAAGGCAGTGCCCCAGATCATTGCGGGGATTGTCAGCGCCTTCACAGGCTCTATCGGCGAGATTGCCAAGGTGGGCACCAGCCTGATCCAGGGTCTGTGGCAGGGCATCAGCGACGCGGGCGCCTGGCTCAGGGACAAAATTTCAGGCTTCTTCGGCGGCGTGGTTGACAGCATCAAGAACTTCTTCGGCATCCGCTCGCCCTCTACGCTCTTTGCCGGGCTGGGCTTCAACATGGGCGAGGGCATCGGCGTGGGCTTTGAGAAGGCCATGGACGGCGTGGCCCGGGATATGCAAAACGCCATCCCCACCGGCTTTGACATGAATGTCGGTATGCGCGGATACGGGGACAGCCCAACGAGCGCCGGGAGCACCATCACGCAGAACATCTCCGTGGTGTCGCCCAAGGCCCTGTCCGAGAAGGAACTGGCGCGGGAGTTTCGGAACCTGTCCCGCAAGCTGGCGCTGGAATACTAAGGAGGGGCATATTTTGAAATGGAGTATAGAGGAGGGAGCATCATCGTGGAACTAAGCTACATCAACACAAGCGGCGAGCGCCTCAGCCTCAGGCAGTCGCGCCCCTTCTTCCTGACGCGGATAGACGGCACAGGCCGGGTGCGGCAGACCGTGAACACCTTCAAGGCGCCGGATCAGGACGGCGCTTTTTTCATCTCCTCAGCTATGGACATGCGCAACATCACGCTGGAAGGCACGCTTGTCGCCGGCAGTGTGGACGAGGCTTACGTGCTGCGCAAACGCTTTCTCCGCATCTTTACGCCCAAACAGCAGGGCCTGCTGGTCTACCGCAATCGGCAGATCGCCTGTGTGGTGGAAGAAGCGGGCTTCAGTGCTTCCTCCCGTGAGCGGGCGCCTAACTTCTTCATCAGCCTGCTGTGCCCTTCGCCCTTCTTTGAAGCCTTGACTGACATCCGGCAAGAACTGGCCATGTGGTCGCCGCTGCTGTCCTTCCCGCTGGAGATACCGGAGGACGGGCTCATGTTCGCCCTGCGCCAGCCCAGCCAGATCATCACGGTGGACAATGTCGGCGACGTGGCCTGCGGCTGCCACATCGTCTTCCTGGCCTTGGGCGGCGTGAGCAAGCCCGAGCTTATGAACCTGGACAGCGGCGAGGCGCTGCGCCTGAACACCACCATGACGGCGGGCGAGGAGCTGCATGTCCATACCCACTTCGCAGGCAAACGCGTGACGCGCCTTGTGGGGCAGGAGGAAAGCAACGCCTTCTCCCTGCTGGATACAAGCTCGGTCTTCCTGCAGCTGGCACCCGGCCGGAACCTGCTGCGCTACAACGCCGAGGCAAACCTCGACCTGCTGGAAGTCAGCATCTACTACCGGCCCATGTACCTGGGGGTGTGAACGTGGAATTATACATCTACAACAAGGAGCGCGAGCTGGCTGGTGTCGTTGAGTCCTTTGAATACCTGCGCTGGACACGGCGCTACGCCCGCTGTGGCGCTTTTGAAATGAAGGCCATAGCGATTCCAGAGAACCTTGAACTCCTGCGCACCGGCAACTATCTATGGAAGAGCGACGATGAGGAGATCGGTGTCATTGAGCAGGTGGAGCTTATCCAGGCAGACAGGGAAACCGTCGCGGTGAGCGGCCGCTTCGCGACTTCCCTGCTATCTCGGCGCATCGTCTGGGGCACGGAGACGCTGTCGGGCGATCTGTCAGCCTGTGTCGCGCTGCTCATGAACCATCATCTCATCACACCAACGGATTCTTCACGGCACATGGCGGGAATCGCTTTCTCCTCCCCGGCCATGGGGGTATCGGTCAACACGCAGGTGTCCTACAAGAACCTCATGGATACCATCACGGGGCTGTGCGAGGCTTCCGACCGGGGCATCAAAACGGTCTTTTCCCCAGAGAGTGGCTTGCTGACCGTGGCCCTATACACAGGCGTGGTTTCTCAGGCCGTGTTCTCCCATGAGTACGAGAACCTGACGGAGCAGAGCTATACGCACAGCGACTCGGGTTATGCCAACACCGCGCTCATCGGCGGCGAGGGCGAGGGGGGCTCCCGTGTCATGGCGGCTATCACGGGCGACACAGGCGAAGCCCGGCGCGAGGTGTTCGTGGATGCCAAGGACTTGAGGCAGGAGGACTTCGGAACGGGCTACCAGGACGCACTCCTCTACCGGGGACAGAGCAAGCTGTCAACGCTATCCATGCTCAGCGCCTTTGACGCGGAGGTGAACCCACACGGGAACCTGCGCTACAAAACGGACTTTGACTTAGGACAGGTCGTGACGGTGCTCTCCCGCAAATGGGGCGTCACCCTCACGACGCGCATTACCGAGGTGAACGAGACCTACGACGAAGGCGGCCTGTCTTTGGGGCTGGTCTTCGGCAAGGGCGCTCTCACCCTCATCGACAAACTGAAAGGAGGCTGACCCCATGGAAAAGAGCGGATTCTTCAACTCATCCGGCGGCGACCGGCTCTATGACGCTGCAGACTTCGCGGGCTACTTCAGCAAGCTGGTCACGAGCGGCATCTTTTATACTGCGGCAAGCAACCTGCAGGTAACGCCCGGCAGCGGCATGTCGCTGAGCGTCGCCGCAGGCAGCGCTTGGATCAGGGGCTATGCCTATGAGAACACGGACGCGCTGCAGTTGAACCTGAGCACTGCCGATGGCGTGAAGCCTCGCCTTGACCGCGTGGTGCTGCGCCTGAGCGCAGCGGAGCGCTCTGTCTATCTGGCGGTGCTCACCGGGACACCCTCGGATAATCCCGCAGCGCCTGCCCTCACCCGTACCAACGATACCTATGAGCTGGGCTTGGCGGAAATCCTCATCCCCAAAGGCGCGGTATCTGTCGTTGCGCAGAACATCACGGACACAAGGCTGAACCAGGCGCTTTGCGGCTTGGTGAACTCGCTTGTGAGCGCTGTCTATGAGTGAAGGGATGGACAACAAGGCTATGTGTAAGGGGGTGAGTATATGCCGACATTGACCTACAGCCTCAGCAGCTTTACAAAGACCAACACGGACATGAAGGCCGACACGACCTTCACGGCCTATGCCTCCGGCACGCCTGTCTACAACGCCACCATCTCCTCGGGCTCTTTGTACCTCAGCAGCATGAAGACTTATTCCGGTTACTGCTACCTGACCTTCGTGCTGGGTTCGGGCTCCGGCACGACCGCCAACTTCCTGTCCAATCAGACCGTACACGGCGAGACGGTCACGCTCACCGGATACTCAGCGGGGCTTTTAACCGCAGGCAGCGGCACCATCACCTTCACCGTCAGGCGCTCCAACACAGGCACCGGCAACCTGCTCAACATCCGGGACGGCTTGAGCGGCACGCTGACGCTCAACTATACGCTCAACACCACGGCCTGCGGGGCACCCACTGCCTGTTCGGTCAACAGCACGCTGTCCGAGGGCAATGTCAGCCTGTCCTGGAGCGGCGCTTCAGGCGGCATCAACAATGCTATTTCTTCCTATGAAATACAGTACAGCGATTCCGCCAACGGCACGACCTGGGGGGCTTGGACGGCACTGACCACGGTCACGACCAGCGCCACCAGCGGAAGCGTGTCCGTCGCTCCTCCCGCTACACGCGGGAGCTACCGGCGCTTCCAGGTGCGCACACGCGGCACCGCCGGGTCCGGCTATTACTCCGGCTGGAAGGTGTCCACCAACTCCGTGCGCAGGAATACCCAGCCCGGCGCACCGACCTCTGTTTCCGCCAGCCCCGCTGTGTACAGCACAGAGGCGATCTCGCTTGTCTGGAGCGGCGCTTCAGGCGGCACCAGCGCCATCAAGGGCTACACCATCACCAGCCGTACTTCTACGGATAACGTGAACTGGGGCGGGTGGGCGACCTTGACCACCCTGTCGCTGACAGCAGGCAGTGGGAGCTACACACCCACTGTGTCCCGAGTGATCGGTACCTACACACAGTTTGGTGTCGCGACCATTGACGCGCTGGATGTGGCTTCCGCAGTCAAGACCAGCGCTAGCATCCTCTGCTCGATCACTCCCTGCGGGCTGCCCTCCGTCTTTGCACTAAGCGCAACACTGTCCGAGGGCGCTGTGACGCTGTCCTGGAGCGGCGCGTCCAACGGCGCAGGCAACACCATCTTCGCCTATGAAATCCAGTACAGCGATTCGCCGGACGCTTCCTCCTGGGGCACATGGACGGCACTGTCTGTCCTTAGCAGCAGCGCTACCAGCGGCAGCCTGAGCGTCAACCCCTCCGGGACGCCGGGCGTGTACCGCCGCTTCCGGCTGCGCATCCGGGGTACTGCCGGGGAAGCCTTCTACTCGGCATGGCTGGTATCAAGCAATACCCTTCGGCGCAATGTCCCGCCGACAGCGCCCACGGCCTTCACCGCTGCGCCTGCCGTGTACGACACAGAGCAGGTCACGCTCACCTGGAGCGGCGCCGTCGCGGGGACAAGTGCCATCAAGCAGGCGGTCATCCAGCAGGCGACCTCAGCAGACGGGGCCTCCTGGAGCGCTTACACGGCCCTTGTCACGCTGACGACCAGCGCCACCTCTGGCAGCTACACGCCAGCGGTCTCTACAGTCCCCGGCATGTCCACGCGCTATCGGCTGAGCCTGACGGATACCTTAAGCGCTGTCTCGGGCTATACCCTCAGCAACATCATCCGCAAAGCCAGCCCGCCGACCGCGCCGGTGATCTTATCACCCAAGGCAGGCGACGTGACCTACGGCACACAGCCCAGGTTCCTCATCACCACAGGGGCAAGACTGGGCAGCGACACGCAGAAGGTTTGCGTCAGGATAGGCGCTGCGGCATGGGAGGACAGCGTGGCAAATCCCACCCGCTTTTCCTCGGCTGGGCATCTGGCCAACGGTGCTCCCACGGTGTACAGCCCTGAGCCGCTTGCTCCCGGTGCATACAGCGTCGCCTTCCGCTGTATAGATAGCGTGTCCGGCGCCATCGGCCCGGAGGTGGTCAGGGCGTTCACGGTGCTCCCTTCGCCTTTTGAGAATATCCAAGCCGATGTAAGCAGGGTGAAGGCATCCCACATCCAAGACCAGCGCATGGCTTTGAACACCATCCGGGCTTACTATAGCCTGAGCGCCGTGAAGTGGGCAGAGGAGGTGGCCGCTGGAAAGACCCAGGTGAAGAACTGGCCCTTTCATGTGCTGGAGCTTCGGCGCAGCCTTGAGCAGGTGGTTGATGTCATCAACGGCTTTGACGCGGCAGGCACCAACAAGATAGCGGCACCGCTCTGGCTTCCCATGGAGAGAGGCCGACCCAAAGCTAGTGTCATGCTGCAGCTGCAGGAGGCTATCCTTAGCCTGTAAATCCCACCTCCGGCAAGAGCTATCTCCGGTATTTCTACATCTCGACACGCGCCTCTGTGAAAGCAGGGGTGCTTTTTAAACATCAACATCAACAGGAGGGTTCATCCATGAAGAACATTTGGACTACGATTCAGGCAGGTAACACGGCTCTCGGCGCGTTTCTGGGCTGGTTTCTCGGCGGTCTGGATGGTTTTCTCTATACCTTGGTCGCCTTTGTGGTCATTGACTATGTCACCGGCGTCATGTGCGCCATCATCGACAAGACGCTGTCCAGCGACATTGGCGCCAAGGGCATCTTCAAGAAGGTGCTGATCTTTGTGCTGGTTGGCGTGGGGCATATCATTGATACACAGGCGCTTGGCGGCGCCGGCACGGTGCGCACGGCGGTCATCTTCTTCTACCTAAGCAACGAGGGTGTCTCCATCCTGGAGAACACCGCCCACCTTGGCCTGCCCATCCCCGGCAAGCTCAGGGGCATTCTGGAGCAGCTCAACGACAAGGATGAGGACGGTGAGGACACGTGAACCTGAAGACGCTTCTCTTCGTGAACAATCCCTGCTTCAAGACGGGAAGAAGCATTGTGCCCAAGGGCATCATGGTGCACTCCACAGGAGCGAACAACCCGACGCTCAAGCGCTATGTGGGACCTGATGATGGCCTGCTGGGGAGGAACCTGTACAACAATCACTGGAACCAGGACAAGCCAGGGATGCGTCAGGTCTGCGTGCATGCCTTCATCGGCAAGCTGGCTGATGGCAGTATTGCCACCTACCAGACACTTCCTTGGAATCATCGCGGATGGCATGCCGGGGGCTCTGCGAACAACACGCACATCTCCTTTGAGATCTGCGAGGACGGTTTGACCGACCCCTCGTATTTTTCTGCTGTTTACAAGGAAGCGGCGGAGTTGTGCGCATACTTGTGTAAGCTCTACGGATTGACGGAGAAGAACATCATCTGCCACTCGGAGGGCTACAAACTGGGGATTGCCAGCAATCACGGCGATGTCATGCATTGGTTTCCGAAGCATAGCAAGTCAATGGATACGTTTCGTGCCGAGGTCAAAAGGCTGCTCACAGCGACTGAAACGCCTACCCCTATCGAGCCGAAGAAACTGTACCGGGTTCAGGTCGGGGCGTACTCGGTTAAAGCCAACGCCGATGCCATGCTCGCCAAAATCAAAGCAGCAGGCTTCAAGGATGCCTTCATTAAATATAGCGAATAACGCTCCACTCTTTACGCCCGTCGAGGATTTTTCTTCGGCGGGCATTATTTTTTTTGCCCACATACTACGGATTTCGACCCCTCACTGTCCTTTCGATAGTGAGGGGAGTTTTTCTTTCCCTCGGAACGGAGGGATGTCATGGAACCAATTACAACCGAAACAATTATCAGTGGAAAGGTATATTGCGTTACAGCTGAGTGTTCCCCGACCGCCACTGAGACGGTAGAAAAAAAGCTGGAACGCCTTATTTGCCGCCACGTTTCAGACACAAAAAGTTATCAAACTAAAGAGCCTGAAACGCTTGCTATGTCTGAAATTGTACGCGAATATACTACTGATTCTATAATAAAGGAGTAGGTAGTATGCAACAAATCAGGCAAACGGACGACAACAAAATCACGGCTTTATATGAGCGGTTAAGCAAAGATGATGATTTTGAAGGTGATTCTAATTCCATCGTCCACCAAAAAGAAATCCTCGAAACATATGCAAAAAGGAATGGCTTTTTTAATATTCGCCATTTTGTGGATGACGGGGTCAGCGGGACGCTGTTCAGAAGACCGGGGCTGGACGCTCTGCTCGACGAGGTTCGGGCAGGGCGTGTCGCCACAGTCATTATCAAAGACCAAAGCCGTATCGGACGTGATGTGCTTGAGGTCGGATTGTTGAAACGCACATTTGACGATTTCAATGTTCGACTGATTGCAGCCAACGATAACCTCGATACGGCAAACGGTTTTGACATTATGTCTATTTTTCGGGACGTTTTCAACGAATGGTTTGTAGCAGACACCAGCAAGAAAATACGAGCGGTGTTTAAGGCAAAAGCACAGTCGGGTAAGCACCACAACTCAATCGCCCCTTACGGCTTCAAGCCATCAAGCGACGACCCTTTTGTGTGGGATGTTGACGAACCAGCCGCCGAGGTTGTTCGTGAGATTTTCCAAATGTGCATTGACGGAATGGGGACAAAAGCCATAGCGCTTGCGTTAAGGGAACGAGGGCTTGACCGTCCAAGCATTCACCGTCTCAAGCGTGAGGGCAAGCAGTTACCGGAGTACAAATACCCGAATAATCATTGGTGTGCATCAAACATATCTGACATATTAGCAAACAGGGAGTATCTCGGAATTGCAACCTTGAGCAAAGTTACGGTAAAGTCCTACAAGGATAAGACCCACATATACCGCCCCGTTGAGGATTGGACGATATTTGAGGACGCACACCCTGCCATTATAGAGCAAGAAACATTTGATGTTGTTCAGCGTATCCGAGACGGACGCAGGCGACCGACAAAGCTCGGTGACATGGGCGTTTTGAATGGGAGGCTTTATTGCGAAGACTGCGGCAGTAAACTCCATATCAAACGGCGGGCAAACGGTGCGAAAGCGCAGTATGTTTATTACATTTGCAGACAGAGCCGAGCAAATTCGGACGGTTTTGGCAACTGCACACCGCATTCAATCCGTCAAGAAATAATCGAACAGCTCGTGCTTACCGACATACAGCGAGTGTTTGCTCTTGCGAAAGACCAAGAGGTCAGCTTCGTTGAAACGGCGGGCAAAAAGGCTCAAAAAGATAATGAGAAAAGCATTAGAAAGGCAAAAACGGAGTATAGCAAAGCCGAAAATCGCATCCAACAGCTCGACAACATTATTTCTCAAATTTATGAGGACAAGGTCAGCGGAGAGCTTAGTTCGGAGCGGTTTGCCAAAATGCTCGGCAAATACGAACAGGAGCAGACTGAGCTAACAGTAAAAATAGATGCCCTTCGCCCAGTGCTTGAGCAAGCTGAAGCACAGACACAGGGCATTGACAAGTTTCTGCGGATGGTTAAGAGATTCACGGAGATTAAGGAATTGAGCGCCGAGGTTGTAAGCGAATTCATCGAGCGGATTGAAGTCGGAGAAACGGTGATGGTAAACCCTCGGAGGTTTTCGCATTGGGCAGATGAAAAGAGACAAAACATAAGGATTGTGTACAACTACATCGGTGCAATGCCACAAGAGGATGAGCCAATCATAGCGAGTGCAAGTGGAAAAACAGCTTATAAAGGATAACGGCGTGAACTTTGAGGGGTTCACGCCATTTTTTTAGGCATTGGGGAATTGTCCATAAGGAGTTTGCTCTGACGAGGGGATCAGTGGTACCAATACGAAGAAGCGGGATGGTTTCAACCAGATGATCTCGGACGCGCTCGCGGGGAAGATTGACCTGATTGTCACGAAATCCGTCAGCCGGTTTGCGCGAAACACTGTAGATAGCCTAGTGACCGTGCGCAAGCTCAAGGAGCGTGGGATCGAGATCTTCTTTGAAAAGGAAGGAATCTGGACACTCGATTCCAAGGGCGAGCTGCTGATTACGATCATGTCCTCCCTGGCACAGGAGGAAAGCCGGTCCATTTCCGAAAACGTGACCTGGGGTCAGCGGAAGCGGTTTGCTGACGGCAAGGTCAGCATGCCCTACAAGCAGTTTCTCGGCTATGAGAAAGGCGAGGACGGGATGCCGGTCATCAACGAAAAGGAAGCCGCTGTCGTTCGGTTGATATACCGACTATTCCTGGGCGGTAAAACACCGGCGGGTATCTGCCGTCAGCTGGAAGCGGAGTGTGTCCCTACACCGTCCGGGAAACAGAAATGGAACGTGTCGACGGTGAAATCCATCCTGTGCAATGAGAAATACAAAGGCGATGCCTTGCTGCAGAAGAAATTCACAGTGGATTTCCTGACCAAAAAGATGAAACCCAACGAAGGAGAAGTGCCGCAGTATTATGTATCTGGCAGCCATCCAGCCATCATCAGTCCTGAGGAGTTCGACAAGGTGCAGGTAGAGATCGCCCGTCGAAAAGCGCTGGGCAGAAGTTACAGTGGCAGCAGTGTATTCTCCTCGAAGCTTGTCTGCGCCGACTGCGGCGGGTATTACGGGCCAAAGGTCTGGCATTCCACCGACAAGTATCGCAGGATGATCTGGCGTTGCAATGCCAAGTTCGACGGCAAGCACAAATGCGCCACCCCACACCTGACGGAAGGTGAGGTTAAAGCATCGTTCCTAAAAGCCTACAATCAGCTGATGGGCAACAGGGAACAGGTGATTGCTGATTGTCGAGGTATTCTGGAGATGCTGACAGATTGTACTGAGCTAGATGCTATGATCGCAAAGATGAACGATGAGATCGCCGTGGTTTCCGAACAAGTCGGTAGTTGTATTCGTGAAAACGCCTCGACAGCCATATTGCAGGAGGAGTATGAAAGGGAATATGGTGGTCTGGTAAAACGATATCAGAAGGCTGTTGGGCGGCTCGAGACGCTGAATACAGAGAAAACCGATCGGGTAAACCGTGGATTGGATCTGCGGGGCTTTATAGATAATCTACGGAATAGTCCGCTCGTGCTGGATGCCTGGGACGAACAGCTCTGGACGCTGCTGGTGGTGAAGGGAACCGTGCAGCGGGATGGGAGTATCGAGTTTGAGTTTATTGGCGGGGAAAGGATAGTAGTATAGTGGAATTCAACTCTGAAGTGCTCTAGGGTAATGGTGCATCCATGTCGTCAATACGGGAGTATATCAGGAGAAGGAAGGCTATATCTGCGATTCCATCCTCCGTCAATCCGTTTTCGGACTCAAAGCGTTTCACCGCCTGCTGTGTCGCATCATCGAACGTTCCGGTCGCTGGCACATCCATATATTGTGCTTGAATCAGCCATTTCTGTAGTAGTGTCACAGCATCGCCGCTTGCGTTCATCCCCAGTTCCGCCATTGGCAGTAGCAATGGAGTCGCAAGAGCATCATAATCACGTTTGCCCAGTGAATATCCAGTATTCAGCGCCTGTTTATAATCGTTGATAGCCAATGCCCTGAATACTGGATCGCCACTGTCCTGGTATGCAAATCTATAGCACGCAGCACGGATTTCCAACTCATAGGGATTCTGACCGTAATGATCAAAACGTTCGGAGAGGATGTTGACAATCAACCACGCGGCGCGCCTGGCATTGTTCAAATCAGTTGCGGATAGGTTGGCGTTTCCATATACGCTGGCTGGCAAATAGGTGTTTCGCAAATTCACGATATATCCGTATTCGGTCGTTCCGCCCAGATCTGTGGGCATTGCATCGGGAACAGGAGAATCCGCTGTGCCCGCATCGAGTTCGGTATACTTGAGGATATCTTCCTGCACCACCCCGTTCATACTGGGAACCGCACGCTGTGTATTGTAGAGGTTTTCCAATACTTTAGTGGCTATTGCCTGTGCATACGGCAGCAGATTGGCGTTGGAATCGCCACCGCGCCAGGCTGCAAACGGGATACGAACCTGCAATACCAGTTCGTCCTTGCGCACAAGGAGCGTTGTATAGAGCGCAGGATTATTATCTATATTCCGCAGCCCCATTAGAACCGCTTCATCTCCAATCCCGGAAACGGCCTCTGTCTTCTGCAGAAATGCACAAGTTTTTAAAACATCATATCTTGATTTGCCTCCCTGCAAATCCGCGAGTACGTAGATTGCTGAAGCCGCAGGATCATCCATCTTCCGATACGCATATCCTGTTCCGGTTTTATTGCCGTCAGCAGATGAGTAGCCGATATCAGTCAGGAACAAATCGGCTGCCGGCACGCCAAGTGTTGTGGCCATCTCCTCAAGGGTTAGCATCTGCGGAATCTGCCAATTCAAAGGCTCCGACTTGACCTCCAGAGCAGCCAGTTTGTCGTAGTCCGCCTGTGCATAAGCACCGCCAAGATCTACAACCTGTTTATAATCCGCCAGTCCTGCGTCCCTCAACGCTTCATCACCGCTTGCCTGGAACAGGAGATCCGTTGCGTATGCCCGGAGATAAAGCATGTATTGATCGGGGGATCCGGTATCCTGCATCTTTGCTGTTGTCGCATCGACAATCAACTTGGCTGCTTGTTTGGCGTCTTCGCGGTTTTGGTCCGAATACTTAACCGCATCCTGGAATACCTTTGCAGGCAGATAGCTGTTTTTCAGGTCAACAAGATAACCATACAGTGTCTTGCCCCCAAGATCTGCCGGGAGTTCGTCTGGAACAGAAGACTGCGCTATGACGAGGAAGGGAATCGAACAAACCATGAGCATTAGCAAAAGAGATAGCCACTTTTTCATACATACGCCTCCATCATAATTCTTTTATGGGTCGGTTAATAGATTCTAGATATGTAAGGAATCCTGTTCCCATCCGAATGATCCGATCCAGATCCTCTGGTTTATCAAATTTTTTCCCTGAAACGTTTATCTGTGCGAAATTTGTACCCAGCGTGGCACGCAATGGCCAATACTCAGGCCAATCCGCAAGCAATCGTGACATCTCGGCACCAGCCTCTGAAATCCCTGGCAGTTCATCTGCTACCATCGCGAAACGCCGATGTAACGGTTCTTCCAACGCAACGATATGAATGTGTTCCGTCCCGTCGATACCAAATATAGTTAACAAAGGCAGAAGATTATTCCCTAACCTCGATATGGATCCCGACACGGTACCAAGCCAAACGAACGGGTTATCATTCTCTGTATTCGGAGTGGTTTCCCACCTTGTATATGCAAATGTATAAGACGACCCGCTCGAGGTTTGCACATCAGAAGATTGTACGCCGGTGGTCAGTTGCCACCCGTTACCTTGGATCACCACAGCTCGATGAAGTCGCTGGTTAATTTCATCCATCTGATATCCATGCTGCTCGCAGTATGCTTCTAAGCGCTGATGAAGTTCTCTCTTTTTGCGAGCAGTAAAATAAAAAATTAGTCCGATCATCATGCCAACTGGAAGGATAACGAACAGGCTCTTATATACATCTTCCATATGATTTCGCCCTCTGCTGAGGTCAGCAACATGTCATTATTCCAGGCACCTAGTTGTGATATCCCAATCGATTTCTTGGTATCAAAAGTATACCATGCGTCAGGTTTTCAGAGCAAGAGTTACAGCTATCAAAATAATCATATTTTTCATTGCTTTGCATGAATAATCACTTTTGTCATGAGCAACTCTGGACACTGCTGGTGGAGAATGGGATTGTTCAGCAGGATGGGAGTATTGAGTTTGGGTTCATTGGCAGAGAGAAGATCAGGATTAAAACAGAGTAAGTTAAATTCTCTCATAAACTTGAATATCTAGATCGTAAGAGAACCATCAGTGAGCATCTTTCCGCTTCTACTGTCAAAAAGCAGGATATTATTGCCAGTAAGATCAAACCGTACTTTTTCTCCGATTTTATATAGAACTCCGCCAAACACAACGCCCGTGAGAAGAAAATTCTCGATTTTGATGCGCACGGTCGTCTCCATACCGGCAGGCATGGCGCTGAAAACCTCACCTTCAAGTTTACCGAGTTCGTGGATGGAGATCGCCTCCGGGCGCACGCCCAAGATGAATTCCGCGTTTTCACCCATGGCATCAACGTCGGCGTCATCCATATCCACGGTAAGGAAACGAGGCTGGAAAACCTTGACCACATTCTCCTTTTCCACATGCTTCCCCTTTTTTTCGGAAACCATGGCTATATCCAGAGGCTGCGACTCCGCTTCCAGTCGTTTGACGGTTTGAGCAATGTCCACGTTTCTTTTGCACTGGAACGCTCCTTTTCGGCCCTGAAAGAAGGACAGGGCGACGGAGCCGTCCGCCTGCTGCTTACCGTTCGCCGCGATAAAATTGATGGAGGGATTGCCGACGAAATCTGCGACAAAAAGATTTTCGGGGGTGTTGTAAACGGTCATCGGCTCCGCATACTGCTGGAGTACCCCGTTATTGATCAGGCAGATCTTCGTGGCGAGCGTCATGGCCTCCATCTGGTCGTGCGTCACATATATGAAAGTGCTTCCGGTTTGCAGATGCAGGCGCTGCAGCTCGGAGCGCATTTCCAGCCGCAGCTTCGCGTCCAAGTTGGACAAGGGCTCATCCATGAACAGCACCTTGGGGCCGGGAGCAAGCGTACGCGCAATCGCCACGCGCTGCTGCTGCCCGCCGGACAGCTCGCTTGGATAGCGTCCCATAAACATGCCGATTTTTACGATTCGGGCGACCCGACGGACGATCAGGTCGATTTCCTCGCCGGTCAATTTACGGTCGCGGCGCTTGATTTGTCCGCTTTGGAGAATCTCGAAAGTATCACTTAGCTCCGTACCGGACGCTTTTGCCTGTTCTTTTTGGCGGTCTACTACGGCCTGCTGTCTGACCGCGGCGCTTTTGGCTGTTTCCAGCGCATCGCTTGCGGAATGCAGGTTCAGGTTCAGGATTTCTTTGGCGGAGAAGCGCGAAATTTCATAGGTGTCAATCAGGCGGAGCATCGCCTTGTCCGTATCAGACTTGTCGTTTTGGCGATAGGCATCCCTCAGCAGCGCAAGCAGATCTTGTGGCTTTGCCAGAATTTCAGCCAGGCGGGCGGCCTTACGGGCGACCCAGTCCACTTCGGGCATACTCTCTTTGATGTTTGAAAGTCCAAACGAGATGTTCTGATATACGGTCATGTTCGGCCAAAGGGCGTAATTCTGGAACAGAAAGCCCACCTTGCGGTGATTGGCGGATATATTGATTCCGATCTCGCTGTCAAAAACAGGCACGCCGTCAATGGTGATGCGGCCGCTTGTAGGCGTTTCCAACCCTGCGATCATGCGAAGCGTGGTCGTTTTCCCGCAGCCGGACGGCCCCAGCAGCGTAACGAACGCGTTGTCCTCAATCACAAGATTCAACGCATCCACAGCGTAAAAGCTCCCCCATCGCTTGGTTACGTTCGTTAGCTCAATGCGTGCCATGTCAGTTCCCTCCGATTCCTTTGTCCAGGCTCGCGCCTGTCAGCTTATTGACCAGCGCGTTACATACCAGGATAAATATGATCAATAGCAGGTTGATACCGCTTGAAAATGCGTACAATCCCATCTCGTCAAAATAATCTAGCATCGTCGTAATGATCTTCGTCTGCGAGCATAGCAGCATAAACAGCGTTAGTTCACGCAGGCAAGTCATAAACGGCAGTAGATATCCGCTGATGATGGAGGTTTTTTGAATGGGAATGATGATACGGAACATCCGCTTGTGCCAGGGGATGTTTTGGATCACGGCGGCTTCTTCGATTTCACCGCTCAGTTGCATCATGGAGTTCAGCGCGCTGCGGCTGGCAAAGGGGATGTATTTCACCACGCCCGCCAGAATCAGTAGAAGATACGTATTGAAGATACCCAGCGACGAGCCGAACACAAAGAACGCGACGCCGACTGCCAGCGACGGCATCAGGTACGGCAGAAACGCGATGTTGTTCACATACCCCGCCCATTTGCTGCGGCGATTTTTACTGACACTGTATCCGACGAGCAGCCCGATGGTACCCGCCAAGATAGCGCAGGCTACAGCGACGATCACCGTGCCGCCAAAGGCGTTCCAGATCGCAGAGTTATAAAGGATACCCGGCTGGCCGTACATGCCGTTTTCCGTAATGTTTTCAGATACTATCCACCATTTCGTGGTCAGGTTGCCTGCCACACCGCTTGTGAGGAAGCTGTAATCTCCGGGATTGGGCAAAAAGGTTTCCATGGCGAATGTAATGATCGGAAAGATACTGGTAAACAGCGTCAGAACCAGGAAGATCCCAGCGATCACATATTTGCCAATCCTGCCAAGATTCACCTTGTTGATCTGCCCGGATTTCCCGGTAACCGTGGTATAGCTTTTTCTGCCGCTGGTCGTACGCTGGTTGATCAGCATGATCACGACACCCAGCACAATCATCACAACGGCCAGGATGCTTGCTTGTCCCGCACGCTTTTCACCCATTTGAACATATTTGGTGCATAGCGTCGTCAATTTCAAATAGTGCGGCACAGGATAGGAACCCATCGCGCTTGAAAACACCAACAAGATCGTGCTGAGAATGGCCGGTTTGACCATCGGCAAGGTCACACGGGCAAAGATTTTATAACGTGGTGTGTTCAGGATGGAGGCGGCCTCCTCAAGGTTCGCATCCATATTCCGAAAAATACCGCCGATCAAGATATATGCGAACGGCGCGTAATGCAGCCCCAGCACCACGACGGATGGGAACAGCCCCACGCACCACCAGGAAGGCATTTGAATGTTGAAAAGCGCCGCGAGCAGTCCGTCCGACGTCCCAGTGACTGCATTGCTGGAAAACACGTTTTGCCAAATGACCGCCAGCGTCCACTGCGGCATGATATAAGGAAAAATAAAGATCGAGCTCAAATATTTCCGGATGACAATGTTAGTACGCGTCACCAAATATGCGAATATTCCGCCGTATAGAATGGAAAACAGGCAGGAGAATGCCGATAACAGGAGGGAATTGAACAGCGGGGTCCACAAGTTAATCTGGCTCATTTTCCCAAAGAAGAGATCCTGCCAGTTGTACAGCGTGTACCCTTCCGTAAGGCCTGTGTAATGTGCATCCACAGAGCCCAGATGCACAGATACCGTATCGATAAAAATAGAGATCATCGGTGCAATCGTCGATACAGTCAGGATCAGGCCGAGAAGGAGCAGAATACTGTTCTGCGGCCTGGATACAAATGTTTTAAAGCGGTTGAGCAAAATCAGAACTCTATTAGATTTGAGTCGAGCCGTCTGTTCCATTTTTCCTCCCTGCCGCCGTGCGGGAAGCATTTTCGTGCTTCCCGCATGGCATATTGCTTAACGCTTTTCTACTTGTTGCTAACGATCATATCAATCCAGTCGCCCAGATCGAAGGATACTTCCGCGCAGTAGGCGGGGTTTTCAACTACCAGCTGTCCGCCGTCAGCAGAGGTCCACCAGGCAAATCCGCGGTCGTTCTTAGCAGGGTAGGTGTCCACGCCGTCCACAAAACCATCCTGAGAGTGATCCTGGTTACAGGCGGGATTGGCGCTATAACCGCCCATATCCTTGCCCCAGGCCGAGAAGCCTTCCTGCGTTGTGGTCATATAGGCGATGAATGCGCAGGCCGTCCACGGCAGCGGAGAGGTTTTCACAACCTGCAGGTAGTGCCGGTACGCATAGCCGCCGATGCCGGTATAACCATCCTGGTAGGCAGCGATGGTGATGTTGTTGACGGAGACGTCGGAGGACTCTTCCACAGAACGAAGCTTGGAATACACCAGCAGGCCGGTCTGTCCTGCAGCAGATGTCGTAACCAGCGTATTGCAGATCGGGCCGTCGTCGGTTTGCTCGTTATACGCCAGACACCAAAGCTTGATATAGGCAAGGCCGTACTTGGCGTTTTCGGCAGTGAGACCGAGCGTCTCGGCGTCGGGGGCCACTTCATCGATCGTAGCCTGGAAATACGCCTGTTCCTCTGCGGGAAGCGCATCAAACGCGGCTTTGAGATAATCCGCATAGGTATCCATGGTCAGCATGTACAGGAAGTTTTTCCCGACCAGTTCGGAGTTAACACCCATAAATAGTGGCGCCTGGCCTTCAGCTACAAAATCCCAGCAGTTGTCAAACACCGCGTCGGTCAGATTGTTGAACATGAAAACCTTGTTCAAGGTCTGCAGAGTCAGCGGATAACCGGCGTCCGCAACATCCACGCCCTCGCCTTCAGCCCACTCTTTGGGCAGGAAGTTGAGCAGGTTGCCGGTATCGAGCATCTTAGACTGGATCTGATTGCCATCTTGAATCAGCGTCATGGAGTAGATGTGTTTGGAGCTCTTGATGTCGGCATTAAGGATGGTAAAAATAGAGTTATTCTTGGGCTGCGACCACTCTATCGTACCGGTGTAGGAGGGATCGATTGTCTGAAGCATCGCCACAAAGCTCGCTCCGGCGGTTTTTCCGCGGCTGGAGTTGCCAATGCCATAAAGCACCTGCCCGTTGGATTCTTCAATGGCCTTCTGATACAATTCCGCATTGGTCATGGTCTGTGCCTGTGCGATGATTTCTTCCACGCTGAGCTCCTCTTCAGCAGTTGCGAACGCCACAAGGGAGATTAGCATGGCAGCCGTCAGCAGGAATGCGATGATTTTTTTCATAAGGGATCTCCTTTCAGTTTTGCTGGCATTAAAGCCATTTCTGACCTAATTTTAAGAAAAAATCATGAAAAAAGTAACGCGAGAAACCTGCTATTTCACTTGTAATTCTGCGTTCTTTGTCAATTTTGGGCATAAACAAGCCGTATACACCACAGGTATACGGCATTAAGCGATCAAGGGATCAAGTGCAGCGCTCCTGATATTCGGATGGCGACAAACCCGTTAGCTTCTTGAAAATGCTGCCGAAGTAATTCACATCACGGTATCCCACCATCTCGGCAACCTCGTATATCTTCGGACGGTGATCCCTGAGCTTCATCATGGCGACGTGAATGCGGTAGCAAGTCAAATAGCTCGTTACGGTGCAATTGGTTTCCTTTTTAAACACATGGCTTAGATGGCTTTCGCTAACGCACAAGTTGCCGGCAATATCTGCGATTCCAATTTCATGGTCGCTGTAATGACAGACAATGTATTGAACTGTCTCGGCGACATATTTGCTCGGCGCTTTGGGGATGTCTGGCAGCAGGGACTGCGGAGACGGCACACATGGCGTGGTCGTTTGCTCCAAAATGCGCGTAACGGCGCCGGCAAGATCCTGGTCCCGGAAAGGCTTGAGCAGATAATCGACGGCGCCAAGCCGAAGCGCCTTTTGCGCAAACGAAAACTCATCGTATGCTGTCAATACGATTGCCTTGGAATTGCAACCCTGCTTACGCAGTTCGGCAAGCATCGCAAGCCCATCCATTTTAGGCATACGGATATCAGTGATAATTAGGTCGGGTTTAAGCTCCAGCGCAAGCCGCAGTCCCTCGGCGCCGTTCGTTGCCTCGGCGGCAACGATGCAGCCCATTTGCTGCCAGTCTACGCCCAAAGCAACGCCCCTGCGCACCATCAGTTCGTCGTCAACGATCAAAATCCTGTGCATCCGTTTCCTCCTTTCGTATCACAGGCAGCCTTACGGATACCCGGGTATCCCGGCCCAAACCACTGTCCGCCGTAATACCATAACTCGCGCCAAAATACAGCTTGATGATACTATCGACATTATGCAGCCCCAGATGCTCGCCCAAAATGCGCTTATCCGGGCTGTTGAGCTGCTCTAGCACTTCCTCGGGCATCCCGCAACCGTTGTCCGATACGCTGACGATCAACGCGTTCGCTTCTTCATGGGCGGAAATCTTGATGTACCCATCATCCTGCCCTGCCACCCCATGCAGGATAGCGTTCTCCACCAGCGGCTGGAGCACAAGCTTAGGCACTAGGCAGCTTTGGTAACGCTCCGCAATATCGATTTCACAGGTAAAGCGGTCTTCAAATCGAATACTCTGGATGTTGATATAGTGCTCTATCAGTTCCAGTTCCTTTTGCAGGGGAATCAGATTGCTACCCGTAATACTCGACCGCAGGATAAACGCCAGGTCGGTTGCCATTTCCGCGAATTGCGGCATATCGTTGGCAGCGCCGAGCCATTTCATGGAATCGAGTGTATTATAAAGGAAATGCGGGTTGAGCTGGGCTTGCATCATCCTGAGCCTGGTATCGTTGAGTTCTTTCTGGCGCTGCACGGAGCGCTTGAGATTGAGCAGATACTCACGGGTCATGCGATTGAAACCTTTGGAGAGCAGTCCAAGTTCGTCTTCCCGGTTTTCCCGCAGCCGCACTTCATACCGCCCGCGTTCCACTTCGCCCATGGCGTGGCTGAGTTCCTGGATCGGACGGGACAGATGGCGGCTTAATAACCACGCGCCCCAAAAACATAGCAGTAGGCACAAAACGCCCATAAGAATACTGATTAGGTAAAATGCGCGCACAATGGTATCGGTCAGGATTTTTGGATTCTGAACGACGATGAAGAAACCCGACGTCTGTTCCTTTTCGACTAGGTAGGCAAATTCGCCGCCGGTTCCCGTCAGCTTTTCTCCGTTGAGCAGCTGCTGGCGAAGCGCGGCAGCAACCGTATCGCCCTGCGAAGACCGGGTATGGTAGAGCGATTCCCATCTGGCGTTGAGCAACAGGATATCTGTCGGGGTATTGTTGACAGCGGAAAACAACCTGTCTATTCCGTTGTCATCCAAAGAAAACGCGACATAACCTGCTATTGCCTGTTCTTCGTCACGCACACAAATCGCCGCATAGAACACAGTGTCACCTGAACCGTCGGCATATACAGGCTCCGCAGATTGCCCGGCAGCATACAGTACTCCCCAGTCGGTGGGAAGCACCGAGCCAAGGTTCGTTCCGTTGATTGCATAGCGGCAAATTCCTTGATCATCATATAGCCCGATCCCAGCGTAGTTCCCGGTGTTCGTCGCCGCCTGAAACAGCAGCGCATATAAGGCGCTGTCGTCCGCGCTGTTTTCCGAAAACATAGTAAACACGGTCTTATCCCGCGAAAGCTCACGGAGAGATCGATTCAGCGAATCCATCACGTCCGTTAAGGCCGTTTGAATCAAACGCATCTGCTGGGCCGATTCCTGGGCCAGCTTCTGCTCGCTGTGAGCAATAAGGATAGGTAGCATTATAACGTCACAGATAATCAGCGGCAAAAGAGATACAAGGAGAACCGTGAAGAATATACGTGTTTTGAAGGACCTGCGTATCCAGTGCTTCATCGTCATTCTCCTGCGACCATCTGATTCCACAGCATCAGGATTCGATCCTTCTGCACACTGGCCCATTGGATATCATAGTCCAAAAGCTGTATCTCCTGTGCCTGCGTATCGTCGTCCATCAGAGCGGAAAGCACCGAGTGCCGGTAATAGGAGGTGATCAGCCGCCTCTGTACGTCTGCTCCTAGAACAAAGCGGATGAACGCTAACGCGTTTTCGCGGTGCGCGCAGTCCTTGATGATCGCGATACCGTCGGGCACACTGCTTGTACCGTCCGCCGGATAAACGATTCCGATTTCCTTTCCGGCTGCGATGCCCTTGAGCGCGGTTTCCTCAAGCGTAATTCCGACCAAGCAGTCGCCTTCGGATACCGCATCTACCACATAGCCGGAGCTCTCCAATACCTTACCTTCCAGGCTTTGATAAAAGAGGCGCAGTATCTCCTCGTCGTCACCCGGAATTGCCAGCAGCAGCGTAACCAGCGCAGTATAGCTCGAGCCCGATATATCCGGGCTGGCATAGGCGATTCGCCCGCTCCACCGGCTGTCCAGCAGGTTTGCCCAGCTCTCCGGCGGCCGGGTAACCAGTTTGCTGTTATAAATCAACACAACCGGCAGTAGCGAAAACGGCAGCCATTTGCCGCTAACGGTTGCGTGTGTATCCAGGCCCTCGCCGATATCCGCCGGAAGCTCATCAAAATAGTCACTGTATGCATCGAGGCTTTCCACTCCGCCTCCAAACATCAGGTCAGCCTGCGCGTAATCGCTTTCCAACGCGATCTGCCTGAGCATGTCATTTGTGCCTCCGGACGTTACCTGTACCCAGATACCTGTGCGCTGCTCAAACTCGCGGATAATAGGCTGATATATTTCCACTTTATGCGATGTATAAATCACCAGCCGAATATTGTCATCTGGAGCAAAGCTATCAGCAGATGATGATGCCGCTGCGGTAGAAGAAACGACCGCTATCACAAAACACAACAAAAGAGCAAAAAAGTTCAGTTTCATAGGTTCCCTCGCTGAGAATTTATTATCATTGATTGTTTTAGCATTATATCCTGGTTTTCTACTAGATGCAATCTATACTAGATTACCCCTTTGGTGGTTAACTCATTTATAGCATTCTAACTCATCTCTCAGTTGACAATACCTATAAATAGAGTATTGTAGTGTCACCACCAATGGACTTCCATCTTGATTTAGGAGAATAGTATTGACAATAGACAACAAGCAGCTAGTAAAGACAGAGTTCCACCTGCACACGGCAGAAACGAGCTCATGCAGTATGGTGCCAGCGAGAGAAATGATTATCGCCTGCGCAATGAAGGGATTTGGATGCGTGATCGTTACGGATCACTTTATTCCGGATCGTTTTGGAAGCTTGAAGGATAGGGAACGTTTCTTGGCAGGCTATCGCAACGCAAAAGAGGTATCCGACGCAAATAACATCGTGGTACTTCCAGGCATGGAATTTCGCTTTGATCGCGGCATGGAAGATTTTCTTGTATACGGTATGGAAGAGCAGGACTTTTCTATTCTGCCAACCGATTTATGCCATTATTCGCTTCAGGATTTCTATACATATTGCCACGAACATGAATACCTGCTATTTCAGGCGCATCCGTTTCGGCCGGGACTAATTGTACAGGATCCTGCGTTTTTAGATGGCATCGAAGTGCAAAACGGTAATATCCGTCACCACAGTCATAACAATCTTGCACTTGCCTTTGCTCGGCAGCATAATCTTCTAGAGATCACCGGAGGCGATCTACACCAGTTGGTTGATATTCGGCTGAAAGGGCTTATGGTGCCGCGCTCTCAACTAACTCCGAAAGGGATTGTCCAATTTTTAAAAGAAAATCCAAAAGTCGGGCCAGACTTCGAAGAATTTTAGTTTGATATCCGCCGTTATCTAGGCACTCTGCAGAACCCCAAAAACAGCTAAATGGTAATTTATACCAGCAATAGTTTCATAATGCACCCAATTTTGCACCCACCCCGGCAATTCGTGTAATAGTGCAAGTAACTTTGATGAAATCTTTCACAAAAGGGCTATCCAAACATCTCTTCCTGCCTCAACACTCAACCCACATTTCCCTTGAAATCCTTATATATCAACACTTTCAACGCATATAAAAAGGGCGCCAATCTTGTATCAAAATTGACGTCCTTTTATGGTACGCCCGACTGGGTTCGAACCAGCGACCTACAGAGTCGGAGGCTGGTAGTGGTTAGAAGGTGTAGGGCTTATGGGGAAATGGTTGTGGGTATGGCATTTTGCGTTTGACCCTTTTTTTGACCCTCTACTGACCAGGTTTTCATTCCTTTGTGCAGGAGTTCGGTGGACCTGACGAGCTGAGCATCGGACAGGTGGGTGTAGATTTGGCGGGTCATGGCTTCGTCGGCGTGGCCCATCCACGCCTGGGCAGTTTTGATATCGATACCGAGCTCATAGAGCATAGTGCAGTAACTGTGGCGAAAATCGTGGGTACGAATGTTGAACTCCTTCCAGGGTGGCAGCTGCTTCCCTCTGGCGACGAGCTCCCTGTGCTCCTTCGTTTTGCCATACCAGCGTTTCTGTGTGACACCGTTGAGCATTGCTTCGGCTTTGGCGATATAGCTATACCAGGCGTTATGGAACGCACTCTGGCTCATATGCCCGCCGGATTCATTAGGTGCGACCAAACCATGTTTGCCGCGGAGCACATCGGCAAGGACATTGAGGAGAGGTATAGTACGCTCCCCCGCTTCGGTCTTTGGTGATCCGAGTACAGCACGGTTGCCTTCAAAGTGTACTGCTTCCCGAACATGGATCTCCCGGGCATCGAAATCGACATCCCGGTCGATATTGAGCGCCAGCACTTCGCCTTTGCGCAGCCCGGCATAAAGCATGACCATGACGGCCGGGGCGAAGCGGTGATCTGTTTCCGCCATATGATGGACAATATCACGCTCCCATGTCTCAATCGCGCGGTGTGTGCCGGCTATGCCTTTGGGAGGCTTGGCGGCAAGGCAGGGGTTATGCAGGATCAGGCGGTCGACCTGCGCAGCTTTGAACATGGCCTTGATAGTCATGGTCGCACGCCCGATGGTGCTTTTGCTAAGACCGTTCAGGCTGTTATAGACCTCCTGAATATCGGACATTACCACATCGCGCAAGCGTTTACTGCCGATGATATTGCACATTCGGTTCAGGTGGTTGACATAATCGTTATACTGCTTTGTGCCAACATGCGCTTTATGAATCTTCACCCATCGGAAAGCATACTGCTGCACGGTAAGCCCGACTTCTTCCGCGCGAAGGCCGGCTTCGATATCGCGTTTGTAGGCGTTGGCCTTGTCGATGGCTTCCTTCTCGGTCAGGCCGTAGAAAGGGATACCGTTGTAGAGCTTGCGGAAGCGACCGTCTTTGCGTTTTTTGAGTTTGGTGCGGGGCATAGTGCGCTCCTTTCGTCGCTTTGTGGAGGGGCGTTCCCCTCCCCAACCTTCCCCCGAAAGACGGGGTCACGGTTTCGATGGCGAGCTTTCTAATTTCATGGCGGCATCCAACTTGAACAGGCAAATAGTATGCTGTTATCGCTCATCGCTTAACACCTTTTCACCACAAACACGGCACCACAGACCAGATGCCATACCAACCAGATCAGACCGCACATCAAAGCTACCGCCAGCCACATGGTAGACGGCCAGGGAAATGGATCATTTTTCTCTCTAATTGAGTACGCTAATTAGACAGTGTTATTCGACGGCTGCATTAAACAGAAGATCATACATGACAAACGATGTATCATCTATGTATGAATACATATCATTGGTTACAATAGTTTTCGCAAAGAGCTGCAGTGTCTTCTTTAAATCTGCGCTTGTTATGTCGAAGGTGATGGTCTTATACTCAAATTCAACTTTCACAGATAATTCCGCTGCAGAAGACAGATCACTGATAAACTCCTGACCAATCGTTCCCAGGAAACAGAAAGCCAGATCGTCTGCTTCCATCAAACCTTCAAACTGGTATAGTTTATCACCGATTAAGTAATAAACATTGCTGGCTGCATATAACAGTTTCCCGTAGTTGTCCAGAATCTTGATGTACATCATCGGAGGACCAGAAATGGTGCTGGCGTCACCATCCACACGAAGGCCAATAATGATACGGGCGTCGGAATACTCCTTGACATACGCCTCATAATATGACCATGTTTTCGTAAACTTATCATACTTATATCCTTCAAGATCCTGCAGTTTATTATAGTCGAACGATGTAGCCAGAGAAGTGGAAACCAAGCCGAGGACCAGAACAAAAACCAGGAGCAAGATGACGACCTTTTTCATACCTATACCTCACTTTTTATATTGTATGCTTGTTATTTGTAAACAATTTACCCGGCAACTTGATAACCCATTTGATCAACCGCATTACGCCCACAGCCAGCCACATATATGATGACCGGGGCAACGGATCGTGGCTAGCATTCCTAATTCAAATCACCCCAACTATCTGATAATACAACAGCGCTTGTTGCATGAACTTACATGATACGTCGAATTGCTCTGCTAAATCCCAGGGTGTTACGACGCCGCTGCAGACATACGCGGCGATTGCATCCGGGGGCGTGAGGGTGTAGTAGGCCCATTTGGTGGCGCGGTATTCGGCGCGGGCTTTGATGGAGTGTTTGGAGGAGCGGCAGTAGGTGCCGCCGTATTCGCAGTGGCCGAGCTCGTGGGCGGCGAGTTCCTTTTCGTGGGTGCGGGAGAGGTTCTTGGTGAGGGCGATGTAGAAGCGATTGTCTTGTTCGAGGGTGATCGCCTGGTTTTCGGTGAGGTTGAGGAACAGGATTTCATGGCTCCGGGATGATGCGAAATTGAACAGGGATTCGTTGGTCATTTACTGCCGCCTTTGAGTCGAACATAGGGAATGTGTGTTCGCTTATTGTAACAGCGGCGCGACAGTATTGCAATCGCAAGATATGGGAATGATTGGCAGAAGATGTTGTGGGAAAATCGGATTTGCTACTCGATAGGCCGCTTCAAATAATAGACGCTCCCTTGGTTTGCGACCAATTCCCACCCCTTTTCACCAGCTTCATTCAGGTACTCATGACGATGCCCATTTGCCGCATATGCTGCTTTTTTAAGTATTTGTTCTCCCGTTCTATCACAAATGTAGATGTTATTGTCTCGCTCAGAAAAAGTGATTGTCATGTATTCCCACTTCTGCATGTTCAACTCTCCTTACTCGGCAATTTTACATCGAGTTAATTCCAAATATTGTCCATTCTTAACCGTTACATATGCCTGGTTTTCAAAATTACCATTTAAGACTATTTCCTCTTGGCGGCTCGAATCGAAAACACAGTAATATCCGCTTACATTTGAAGTTGATATTAGCTTGTACTCACCTGCTTTTAGGTTTACCCCAACTTTATACATTGTACCAGGCTGCCGGTACTGCGCGTAGTAGGTATCGGCGTTCCGCAGATGCCGTTGAACCGGGCGCAGGATGATGTGCAGGATGACATCATGAGTACGATAAAATTACGCATTGAGCATGAACACGCATATATGATCAATAGATGCAGGTGAATCATGAATATAACCATGACGAAAAAGGACCTGGCTGTGCTGGCCGGGTACAGCTACAGGCGACTGTATGATATCGACCAGGGGCTGCCAAAAGGAGAAAAATTATTCGTGAAAAGCGAGGACAGCAAGTACGACCTCGCTTTTTTTGTGCAACGGTGGACAGCGTATATGGTGTCCAACGAACGTACGGAAGATGATGATCTGGAAACGGCGAAGGCCCGGCATGAGCTGATCAAAACACAGAAAACGGAGCTGGAAGTTCGCAGGATGAAGGGCGAGCTGGTTGACGTGCAAGAAGTGCGGCGGCTGTGGGCAGACGTTGCCAATACCGTGATGCAGACGTTTACCCATATCCCCAGCAAGATCGCGCCACAGCTATTGATGGTCGGTAGCGTGGAGGCGATAACCAGCATCATTGATGTAT
>Ga0116163_1000333_pt1 | contig 34365 bp, 43 predicted proteins | sample AD_UKC107_MetaG_FD_89889 | JGI IMG/M metagenome (GOLD analysis project Ga0116163, IMG submission 89889) | Active sludge microbial communities of municipal wastewater-treating anaerobic digesters from Hong Kong - AD_UKC107_MetaG | ecosystem: Engineered > Bioreactor > Anaerobic > Digestate...
CTCTCAGATTCGCGTTTTTTGTCCGATTCAACGGCGTTCATTATATCATTCAGATTATCTTTACTTATAATGCCTTTTGTCCCGGATGGGAGACCGAAATACTGAAGCAGTGATTTAATATCCTCCACTGCGGCTTTATCTGTGATCCCCTCTATCAGTGATATATCCAGAGCGATTCCTGTGCCTGCGGAAACGGCAAATCCGTGCTTCATCCCTTTGACCTTTTCAATGGCATGGCCTATTGTGTGCCCGAGATTAAGCACCCTGCGCGGGCCGTTTTCCCTTTCATCCGCTTCAACAATACCCGCCTTGTACCTGACGCACCGGTAAACAGCTTCTGAAACAGCGTCCATATCCATTGAACGGATTTTTTCCCTGTTTTGCGAAACAAAGTCAAAGAGTCCATCGTTTTCAAGGCATGCAGTCTTGACCAGTTCAGCCAGGCCGTTTGTATACTCCTCATCCGGCAGCGTTTTAAGCATGCCGTGATCACAGATAACAAATTCAGGCTGCGAAAATACTCCTGCCATATTTTTGGTCATGTCCACGTTAACACCGTTTTTCCCTCCGACGCTTGCGTCAACCTGTGAAAGGAGGGATGTTGAAACAAATCCGAACCGTATACCCCTCATGAATATTGATGCCGTGAAGCCGGCGATGTCTGAAACAATTCCCCCTCCTATACCGATAAGAAAGGTGTTTCTGGTGCATCTCAGCTCAATCATTCTCCTTATTATATTTTCAACAGTGGAGAGGTTTTTTATTCCCTCCCCGGTCCCTAGCTCGATTACAGGGTAGCCTTTAAAGGATGAAGAGTAATATTTAAGAATATTGCAGTCTGTAATTATAACACTGTTTTCAGGCGCTGCAAATTTCCTGATGGCAGAGAGTGTTTCTCCGGTATATACAGTGGATTCCCTGTTTTCCAGGGTGATTCTGATTTCTCTCAAGTTACTCCTCCGGTTCGGTCTCCGAGTAGATTGTTTCATCCATAAATTTTTTCAGTTTAAAAACTTTTTCCGTGAGGCTGGCGAACTGTTCAGGTGTAAGCTGCTGATCGGCATCACTGAGGGCCTCTTTAGGATTTATGTGTACTTCAAGGATGAGGCCGTCCGCTCCTGCCGCAACTGCTGCAAGGCTCATCGGTTCTATGAGGCTCAGTTTACCTGTTCCGTGTGAGGGGTCAACCACAACAGGAAGATGCGTTAATTCCTTGATGGCCGGTACAATGCTTAGATCAAGGGTATTCCTTGTGTACGTTTCGAATGTCCGTATCCCCCTTTCGCAGAGTATGACATTGGGATTGCCTTCAGCTAATATGTATTCAGCGCAGTTCAGCCATTCACGCAGTGTTGAGTACATTCCTCTTTTGAGTAAGACCGGCTTATTTGATTTCCCCACCTCTTTCAGGAGAGAGAAGTTCTGCATGTTTCTTGCGCCTATCTGAAGGATGTCCGCATATTCGCATACCCATGAAACATCCCGCGGGTCTATGACTTCAGTTACGATGGGGAGGCCGGTTTTCTGTTTTGCCTTTTCAAGAATTTTCAGCCCCTTGAGTCCGAGACCCTGGAAATCGTAAGGCGAGGTTCTCGGTTTGAACGCCCCTCCTCTGAGCATGTTTCCTCCCCCTTTTTTAACGGCATCCGCTGTGAGAAGTGTCTGCTCCTCGCTTTCAACGCTGCATGGCCCTCCGACAATGATGAAATCCCTGCCGATTTCACAATTACCTACTTTAAAAAATGTACTTTTTTTACCTGAATCATTGAATTTAACAAGTTTGAGATTCTTCATATTATTAACTCCCTTTGCCGAAGCAGATTTACCTAAAAAAAAAAGACCCTTTGAGTTTCATCAAAGGGTCTTTTTCTATATATACCTGAATAAAACTCGATCACTCTACAGTGTAGTTTCCGTAAAAATAAAAATAGAAAAAGCCAAAGCTGTATGACTTTGGTCCTGTGAGCGCGAAAGCTGCAAGTGAGCTGTTTTTTCTCAAGTTTTTCATAGGTTTTTAATTTTGTTGATGAAGCAATTACAGCTGACTGCCTGGTCTGTCAAACAAATTTTTATAATGACGGCAAAAAAATAATAATTCTTATTTTCTACCATAAATATAATGAAAAATATAATAAAAAACAGCCTCAAAATAAAAAATCAGATTATAATTTCTCCTGTTATTCCTTTAAGTCCGTCGGCTATATCATTGAGCAGCCGTGTTGATTCATTAATTCTTTTTGAAATATTCACAATTTCACCGGCCTGTGAGGCTATGTCTGATGTAGTACGGCTCGATTCTTCAGTTGCCAGTTTCTGATCAGAAGTCGCTTCCTCTATTGAGCGGCTGAAATTATGCACTCTGTCATTAAGGTTCCTGATGGTTTTTATCGTTATATCTATATCGCCTATTTTGTCCACTGCCACGTCAATCTGCTTCTTGATGGAATCGATGGCCCCGTGAAGTCTGTCTGTCAGGGATGATGAATCTTCAATAAGGTGGGTGCTTTCGTTTATCAGTTTTGTGCTTTCATTGATTATCCGTTCAATCTCTTTGGAGTTTCTTGTTGTCTCATCCGCCAGTTTTGAAATCTGTTCAGCAACTATGGCAAATCCCCGTCCTGCAGTGCCTGCGCGTGCGGCTTCTATGGAGGCATTGAGGGAGAGGAGGTTCACATTGTCAGCTATGTCATTTATCAGCTGTATGAAATTTGACATCTCCCGGCTTTTTGTCTGGACTGTGTTAAATCTTTCCCTTGTTGTTTCAATATGTGTAAAGGACTTCTCGGAGAAGCTGAGTACATCGCCAAGAGACCTCTGAACCTCCAGTGAGTCGCCCTGCAGTGAATCATTTACCGTCTTAAGATCGTTTATGGCTTCCACTGTTATATTCATCTCTTCGTACAGGGAGCGGGAGGTGCTGTTTACCGCATCAGCGTCAGTTGTCAGGTTGTCCAGGGCGCCGGTGATCTGCTTAAGGGCCGCGGCCTGGTTTTCAGATATGCCGTTCATGCTCGTGGATATCTCCTCCTGCTCAGTGGCGTGCTTTTTCATCAGTATAATCGAGTTGTGGACAGAGCGGGCCATCTCTTTAAGGGAGCCTATATAGTCCAGGGATTCATTGTGTTTCGCCACCGTGAGCTTCAGGAGGTGCCTGGCTGCCGTGGCGCCTGTAGTTGCCCCGAGACCGACCATGAGATAAAGGATATACCGCACCATGAGGTTACTGGCCGGCCCTCCCGGAATGAGTTCCGGCCTGTACATGAAGGATGCCGTCTGGGCAATAATCACCAGTACCAGGCTGTATATGCAGAGCCACGGATTAAAATAGAAAATACTCAGGGTCAGAGCTATATAATTTGCTGCAAAGAGTTCAGGAGCTCCGAAAAAAGCTGTCTGAAAAACGGAAAGGCTTATAAAAATTGATGTAAGGGTAATATATCCGGAGAAGATCGTTCCTGCATGCTTTCTTACGATCATTTCAGAAAGTAAAAGTATGGCTGAAACAACAAGTAGTTCAATGACAATCGTTTTATAGTTAAGGTATTCCGAGCCTTTACCTGTTATTTTTATCAGAATTACCGCAATATTGGAAATAACCATAATGGCAAGGAACGACTTTACCATTCTCCGGTTGTTTGCATGCATTATATCTGAAAATATTTCGGATTTTTTCAGCTTGTTTTCATCAACATTTTCAACTGGTCCCCGGTTCATATCAGCCTCCAGGTTCAGGATAATTATATAAAATAAAAGGTTTTTCTGCAGCACTTTAATTGAGTTTCAAATGCTTTCTGCGGGGAATATAAAAAGTAAGGTGGTGAATGGCAAAAAATCTTTCGATAAAAAAGTATTTTTTTACAGCAGAATGGTTGTTTTTTATTTATCAGGTAACAATTGTTATTTTGTACAGATTTATTACCCGGGTATAATTTTCAGTGTAAAAAATTCAGAGATAACAGATTTTGCTGCTGCTTTGTAATTTAAGGGAAACTCCCGGGTTTTTTTCGGTTTTTGTGGCAAAACAAAATATGGCTCCTTTTTTATGTTGTATCATGGAGGGGGTTTGCTGATGTGATAAAATCTTCATTATTATAATTAAAATCATTTATTACAGCTTGACATTATCCGGTTGCAGTTATAGTTTACAGATGAATTGCTATGTCTCTGCTTGTTGGGGGTGAAAGGGGATTTTTCGGCCGCAATTGATAATTATTTCCGGTTTGGCATAAAATCAGCATTAAACTGTAAAATTAATTGTTGACATAGAAAGGGCTCTTTCTATGATCTTATCCTGATTTTTCCCTAAAATTGCAATTAATGCCTACGTAGCTCAGTCGGCAGAGCATTTGCATGGTAAGCAAAAGGTCACCAGTTCGATTCTGGTCGTAGGCTCATTATATGCAAAAGTGAAATCTTTTCCCTGTCACGCGGTAAAAATGCTTGACTGGAAAGGGGCAAATATTAGTTTGCTCTTGGTTTACTATATATAAGTGTGGGGTTTTCATATGAGAGACGTTGTGCTGCTTATGTGTACAGAATGTAAGAATAAAAATTATTCTTTTACAAAGAATAAAAAGGGCCAGTCAGGTAAGCTTGAAGTGAAAAAATACTGCAAGTTTGACAGAAAACATACAGTTCATAAAGAAACTAAAGCTTAGAGTTGCCCCATTGGTTGATAAAATTAAAAATTGGATGCAGTTTTTCAAGGACTCCAGGGAGGAGCTGAGAAAAGTAACCTGGCCGGACAGGGATGAGGTTACCAGCTTCACGGTTGTTGTTGTGATCGCCCTTGTTATTTTTTCCATATTTTTATGGCTGGTTGATTCCGGCCTTATGGCCCTGATTAGAAAGGTGATGAATTAGTTATGGCTAAAAGGTGGTATATAATTCATACTTATTCCGGGCATGAGAATAAGGTAAAGGCGACTCTTGAGAAAAAAGTGGAGAACCTTGGACTCACTGAGGAGATTATTGATGTAAAGATCCCCACAGTTGAGGTGCAGGAGGTTAAAGACGGCCAGAAGAAGACCAAGTCGAGAAAGGTTTTTCCCGGCTATGTTCTTGTAAGGATGGAACTTAATGACCATACCTGGAGTGTCGTAAAAGGTGTTCCCGGTGTAACTAATTTTGTAGGGGCTTACGGCTCCAACAAACCGAAGCCTTTGAGTGATAATGAGGTTGCGTCTCTTTTTGATTCGCTGGGAGGGGAACAGAAGACCGGAGAAAAGACTTCAATTACTGTAGATTTTTCAATCGGTGAGCATATAAAGGTAATTGATGGTCCTTTCAGTAACTTTACCGGTGTTGTTGAAGAAGTTTACCCTGACAAAGGTCGTCTTAAAGTAAGAGTTGAGATATTCGGAAGAGGGACTCCGGTAGATCTCGATTTTCTTCAGGTAGGTAAGATATAATATTTTTTAAATTTTATAAAAGCGAGTAGAGGGTAACCTCTAAAAAGTCCTGAAAGCACAGCATTGAATCCATTTAGAAATCGGTTCATTGCTGGAGTGAGACCCTGTTTCACGAACAATAATTTTGAGTTATCAATATAGGATAGAGAAATGGCACCAAAAAAGAAAAAAGTAATGAAAATGATTAAGCTGCAGATAGCAGGCGGACAGGCTAACCCTGCTCCTCCGGTTGGACCTGCTCTCGGCCAGGCGGGCCTTAATATAATGGATTTCTGCAAAAGCTTTAATGAAAGAACTAAAGACCAGATGGGGACAATTATCCCTGTCGTTATCACTGTGTATGAAGACAGGTCTTATACTTTCATAACAAAAACTCCACCGGCGTCTGTACTTATTAAGAAGAGCCTTAAGCTTGCCAAGGGATCAAGTGAGCCTAATAAAATAAAGGTGGGCAAGATTACACGAAAGCAGCTTGAAGAGATCGCACAGATAAAAATGCCCGATTTAAATGCGAATGATATAGACGGTGCGGTCAATATAATAGGCGGAACAGCAAGATCTATGGGAGTTGAAGTTGCTGACTGATTACAGTCTGCAGCGTGAAAAGAGGTAGAGAAATGAAAAGAGGAAAGAAGATAACCGAAGCGCGTACCAAGGTGGATAAAACAGTCCTTCACAATGTTGAAGACGCGGTAAAGCTTATGAAAGATCTGAAATGGGCGGGATTTGATGAGTCCATTGATATGTCAATAAAAGTGGTTCATAAAAGTATGCAGAATATAAGGGGCTCTGCTGTTCTGCCTGCAGGTACAGGTAAAACAAAGAAAGTTCTCGTTATATGTAAAGGCGAGAAACAGAAGGAGGCCCAGGAGGCCGGTGCTGATTACGTAGGCGCTGAAGATGTAATAGAAAAGATAAAGGAAGGCTGGATAGATTTCCAGGCCGTAGTGGCGACTCCTGATATGATGAAAGAAGTCGGTAAGCTCGGTGCTATCCTGGGACGAAAAGGCCTTATGCCGAAACCGAAGTCAGGTACAGTAACTGATAATGTAAAAGAGATAATAAAAGAACTCAAGGGCGGGCGTGTTGAGTACCGTGCTGATAAAACAGGCGTTGTTCATATGCTTATCGGGAAAGTGTCCTTTGATGATGAATCGATCTCTTCCAATATAAAGGCATTCTATAACCAGATTTTGAAAGATAAGCCTTCAGACGCGAAAGGTAACTATATCAAGTCCGTTCACATCAGTTCGACAATGGGCCCTGGTATAAAAATCAATCATAAGGGGATCGAAAGGTAATGGTAAAGCAATATAAGATAGATGAAGTTGAAAGCCTCAAGGCTAAACTGCAGGAAAGGGGAAATGTAATCCTTACTGATTATTCAGGCGTCAAGGTAAATGATATTATAGTTCTCAGGCGTCAGCTTGCGGAGAAAGATGCACAGTATAAAGTTGTAAAGAATAACCTTTTCAGAAAAGCCCTTGAAGAATCAGGTTACAAGAATATAGATGAACATCTGAAGGGGCCAATCGGTGTTGCTTTCGCCGGGGAACAGGTTGGTGAAGTGGCAAAAGTCCTCAAGGAATTTGCCGAAAAGAATGACAAGTTTTCATTCTTCGCGGGTATTCTCGAAAATACCGTATACGGCAAGGAACAGATTAAGCAGATCGCGTCTCTGCCTTCAAAAGAGGCGCTTCTGTCGCAGACAATGTCTCTGGTGAACGGGCCTGCAAGATCTATTGCTACCGGCATGAACCAGATTATGGCATCTCTTGCGAGAGGGATCCAGGCTGTTGCTGAAGCAAACAATAATTAATTAGGTTTAATTATTATATATAAGTGGTTTAGGTTTAGTTCCATATATTAGCGTTAGCGTATTAAGGAATCAATGCCTGGCCCTTTATAGGTTTTTGCGGCAAAGACCGCATTAACTTGAAGTGATTCACTAAGTATAAAGGAGTAAAAAATGGCAAAATTAAGTATTGAAGAACTTCTCGATGCAATCGGAAGTCTTACACTTGTTGAAGCAGCTGAACTTGTAAAGGCTATGGAAGACAAATTCGGCATTTCTGCTGCTGCACCTGTTGCTGTTGCTGCGGGTCCCGCTGTTGCTGCTGAAGCTGCAGAAGAGCAGACTGAATTTGACGTTATCCTTACAGGATTCGGCGATCAGAAAGTCGGCGTTATCAAAGTCGTAAGGGAAATAACAGGTCTCGGCCTTAAAGAGGCGAAAGAGCTTGTTGAAGCTGGCGGCAAAGCTGTTAAAGAGAAAGTTTCAAAAGCTGAAGCTGAAACAATCCAGAAACAGCTCGTTGATGCTGGCGCAACTGTTGAAGTAAAGTAATTTATAGTAAATAGATTATTTTGAATAACAGAAGACTGTCCTTCAATTATTTGTTTTCAATCAATAGGTTTGATCTGTTGGGTCAAACCTATTGGTGTTAATTATGCTTAAAAATTTACTCTGATTTCGAATTTATATTTTTTTCATATGTCCACTGTAATTATTTTATCAATGAAATTTTGTATCCTTAAATAAAATAAAGGTTAAGGTTTATATAGATGCAAGAGCCAAAAAAAGTCGTTAATTTCGGCAGAATTAAATCAAAGATTGATCTGCCAAATCTTATTGAAATACAACTAACTTCATATGAATGGTTTCTGCAGGCGAAAACTTCAAAAAAGAAGCCACAGGGCCTGCAGGCTGTTTTTGAAGAGATCTTTCCAATAGAAAGCCCTCATGATGATGTGGTGCTTGAGTTTGTTAATTACGAAATAGGCGATCCCAAATATTCCGAATATGAATGTAAAGAGCGTGATGTAACCTATGCAGCGCCGCTTAAAGCCACGATCAGGCTTATAAGAAAGGACAGCATGGAAGTCCGTGAACAATCAGTATATATGGGTGATATCCCTCTCATGACTGAAAGGGGTACATTTATAATTAATGGTGCGGAAAGGGTTGTTGTTAACCAGCTTCACAGGTCACCGGGAATATTCTTTTTCTATGAAGAGGATGAGAGGGTTTATAACTCAAGGGTAATCCCGGACAGGGGCTCATGGCTTGAATTTGAGATGGATTCAAAGGGTTATATAGTCGGTCGTATAGACAGGAAGAAAAAGTTTCCCGTAACGCTGCTGATTAAAGCACTGGGATGTGAAACAAACGAGGAAATCGTTAAACTTTTCTATAATGTGACAAAAATCAAGCCTAAAGGCGAAGAGGATTATGAGTCCCTTAACGGCCGGAGGGTCGCTTCTGATGTTATCAGCAAATCATCAGGTGAAGTGATAATAGAGACTTCAGAAAGGATTAATATAGATATAATAGACAGGCTGAAAGAGGAGAAGATAACAGAGGTAGAACTGATTGAATTCCCCAACAACAAGGAGGATGCATATCTCTGCGCAACTCTCCAGACTGAGCCTGAGTTTATTAAAAAGAATCTCCGCATAGACGCTGATCATGACTACACAGCCTCCGAGGTGGCCCTGCTGGCGCTTCATGCCATAATGAGGCCTGGTGAGCCGACAAACCTTGAAAACGCTAAATCTGAACTTGACAGGCTGTTTTTTAATCCCAGAAGCTACAGTCTCAGTTCAGTTGGAAGATACAAGATAAACAGTAAATTCGGCTTCGATACTGAACCCGAAACCCTGACAGTAGACGATATAAACCATACGGTGAAATATATTCTCTACCTTATCGCTGAGGCGGAAGGGTATGAGTATGACTATACAGGAAAAAGCGGTAAAAAAGAAAAGAAATTTGTCTACACAATGGTGGATGATATAGACCACCTTGGAAACAGGCGTGTCAGGTCTGTTGGTGAACTTATCATGAACCAGATAAAAGTCGGTTTCCAGAGGATGGAGAGGGTAATCAAGGAGAGAATGACAATCCAGGATCTTGATGTTATTACTCCCCAGGCTCTTATAAGTATTAAACCGATAACCGCGGTTATCAATGAATTTTTCGGTTCAAGCCAGCTTTCACAGTTTATGGACCAGACCAATCCTCTGGCGGAACTTACTCACAAGAGGCGTCTTAACGCGCTCGGGCCTGGCGGTCTTTCCAGGGAGAGAGCGGGATTCGAGGTAAGGGACGTTCACCCCTCCCACTATGGAAGGATGTGCCCTATTGAGACACCTGAAGGTCCGAATATCGGTCTGATAGTTTCTTTAAGTACATTCGGAAGAATAAATGATTACGGTTTCCTTGAAACTCCATACAGGTATGTGGAGAAAGGGGTCGTAACTGATAAGATAGAATATCTCACGGCTAATATTGAGGATAATTATTCGATTGCACAGGCGAATGCCATACTTGACGATAAGGGGAATTTTGTTAAGGCCCTTATCCCGTGCCGTAACAGGGGTAACTTCCCGTATAAAAAACCGAAAGAGATTCAGTATATGGACGTTTCTCCGAACCAGGTTTTTTCCGTATCAACATGTCTGATACCGTTTCTAGAACATGATGACGCAAACAGGGCCCTTATGGGTTCCAATATGCAGCGTCAGGCAGTTCCTCTGCTTACCGAGGAGGCACCTCTGGTGGGTACAGGCATGGAACCGGCAGCGGCTTACGATTCAGGTGTCCTTGTCATAGCAAAGCGCGGAGGAGAAGTTATCTTCTCTGACGGAAGCGCGGTGAGGATAAAAACTTCAAGTGGTGAGGTTGATGAATATCCGCTTCAGAAGTTCAAGAGAACCAACCAGGGTACCTGTTTTAACCAGAAACCTATTGTGAAGGGCGGCCAGAAAATCAAGGCGGGAGACGTTCTTGCGGACGGGCCTGCCACTGATAACGGGAGACTTGCTTTGGGGAAAAACATCCTTGTCGCTTTTATGCCATGGATGGGGTATAATTTTGAGGACGCTATTATCCTTTCCGAGAGGCTTGTTGTTGAAGATGTTTATACATCTGTTCATATAGAGCAGTTCGAAGTCGAGGCAAGGGAGACTAAACTCGGAAGAGAAATGATAACAAGGGATATACCGAACCTGAATGACAAGGCGTTCAGGGATCTTGATGCTGATGGTGTTGTCAGGGTCGGGGCGTTTGTTCAGCCGGATGATATTCTTGTAGGTAAAGTAACTCCGAAAGGGGAGCAGGATCTTACCCCTGAATATAAACTTCTATACTCTATCTTCGGGGAAAAGGCCCGTGAAGTCAGGGATACCTCATTAAGGGTTCCGAACGGAGTAGAGGGTATTGTTGTAGATGTTAAAAGGTTTTCAAGGGAGAACGGCGATGAACTCTCTCCCGGTGTTGAAGAACTTGTAAAAGTATATATAGCGGACAAGAGGAAAATCTCTACAGGTGATAAAATGGCGGGCCGTCACGGTAACAAGGGTGTTATTTCTAAAATATGCCCTGTACAGGATATGCCCTATCTGCCGGATGGAACCTCTGTTGATGTAGTCCTTAATCCACTCGGTGTTCCTTCAAGGATGAATCTGGGTCAGCTTCTTGAAACTGAACTGGGCTGGGCGGCTCATGACCTTAATGTTCTTATGGAGTCACCGATTTTTGATGGTGCAACAGATGAGGACATCAAGGAGAACCTGAAAAAAGCGGATCTGCCTGCAACATCTAAATCTCTCCTGTATGACGGAAGGACAGGAGAGCCCTTTGAGGGAGAGGTAATGGTTGGCTATGTATATATGCTGAAACTGGCCCACATGGTTGATGACAAGATCCACGCAAGGTCAACAGGACCATACTCACTGGTTACGCAGCAGCCTCTTGGTGGTAAGGCCCAGTTCGGCGGCCAGCGTCTTGGTGAAATGGAGGTATGGGCACTTGAAGCTTACGGGGCAGCTTATACGCTTCAGGAGCTTCTCACTGTTAAATCGGATGATATGCTCGGAAGGGCAAGGATTTACGAGGCAATAGTCAAGGGGATCAATACAACGTCTCCCGGTATACCTGAATCATTCAACGTTCTTATTCAGGAACTTCGCGGTCTTGCTCTTGATGTCAGAATTTATGATGACAATGGAAACGAGATCGGCCTTTCCGAATGGAGCGAGGGATTCACAAAGCCGAAGAGAAAGATTCATATTGAGACTCTCGAAAACGAGGATTACGAGTAAAATGGAGCGTCCGGCAAGGGGCGCATATTCAGATATAGTTTTAGTAACTGTGTATTTTTGAAGGGGTCTCCGGGGTGAAAACCCTTAAAAAGATCCCCGCAGGGTAAATCCCTGTAGGCGCGAAACCGGGTTTCGCTTTAATAAAATTTACTGTTCAAGGATAAACCATGAGGGACTTTAACGATTTCAGTTCTATTCAGATTAAGCTTGCTTCACCGGATATGATCAGGGAATGGTCATATGGAGAGGTCAAAAAGCCCGAAACAATTAACTACAGGACTCTGAAACCGGAACGGGACGGTCTTTTCTGTGAAAGAACATTTGGTACCACGAAGGAGTGGGAATGTTACTGCGGGAAATTCAAATCGATTAGATATAAAGGCGTTGTGTGTGACAGATGCGGTGTTGAGGTCACACACTACAAGGTAAGAAGGGAGAGGGGCGGTCACATTGAACTTGCAGCCCCTGTTGCCCATATCTGGTACTACAGGTCAGTACCTTCGAGAATGGGGCTTCTTCTGGATATTACTGTAAATAACCTTAAATCGGTTCTGTATTATGAAAAATTTATTATAATAGATCCAGGTGAAGCGGAAGCCGAAGACGTTAAACGCGGCGATATAATTGATGAAGACGCTTATTATGACCTTTATGAAAAATACGGAGATACTTTCATCGCATCAATGGGCGCTGAAGCGATAAAGGATCTTCTTTCTAATCTGGATCTTGACGAGGAATCAAGGGCTCTCAGGGCCGAAATTGACATGAAGTCCGCGAAGGACGCCAAGATTGATAAAAAACTTATTAAGAGACTTGAAATAATAGAAGCCTTTAAAGAGTCAGGGAACAGGCCTGACTGGATGGTGCTGGATGTTGTTCCGGTCATACCTCCTGAACTTCGGCCTATGGTGCAGCTCGATGGCGGCCGTTTCGCAACTTCTGACCTTAATGACCTGTACAGGAGGGTCATTAACAGGAACAACAGGCTTAAAAGGCTGCTTACACTGCGTGCGCCGGAAATAATTGTAAGAAATGAAAAGAGGATGCTGCAGGAAGCGGTTGACGCGCTCTTTGATAACAGCAGGAGAAAACGTGCTGTCAAAGGAAAGGGAAACAGGCCTCTTAAATCACTCAGTGATATGCTTAAAGGAAAGCAGGGGCGTTTCAGGCAGAACCTTCTGGGAAAGAGGGTGGACTATTCCGGCCGTTCGGTAATCGTTGTCGGTCCGGAGCTTAAACTACACCAGTGCGGTCTGCCGAAAAAGATGGCTATAGAGCTCTTTAAACCCTTTATCATGAAACGTCTTGTTGACAAGGATTTTGTCCAGAATATAAAATCAGCCAAGAAAATGGTTGAGAATGAGCGCGACGAGGTATGGGAAGTACTTGAAGAGGTTATAAAGGAACACCCGGTGCTCCTGAACCGTGCCCCGACCCTTCACAGACTCGGTATCCAGGCATTTGAACCGACACTTGTTGAGGGAAAGGCTATTAAACTTCATCCCCTTGTATGCCATGCCTACAATGCTGACTTTGACGGCGACCAGATGGCAGTACACGTGCCGCTTTCACCGCGGGCGCAGCTTGAGTGCTGGACTCTCATGCTGTCAACAAACAATCTTCTTTCGCCCGCCAACGGGCATCCAACTGCTACTCCTTCACAGGATATTGTTCTGGGGATCTACTATCTTACTGATATGATCCTGGGGAGTGCCGGGGAAGACAAGTATTTTGACGAATTCAATGATGTTTTAAGATCAATTGAACATAAACAGATAAGATACAGAACAAGGATTAATTATCTTTTTGAGGATAACTTTATCGCCACAACTGCGGGAAGACTTATTTTTAACAGGCTCCTGCCTGAAGGGTATCCCTTCGTTAATGATGTTGTTACGGATAAAGGCCTCTCAAAGATTATTGCGGACGTATTCAGGAATTATGGTCCGAACATTACAGTAAAGATGCTTGATGACATAAAGGAGACAGGTTATAAGTATGCTACAACCTTCGCTCCTACAATATCAATATCTGATATTATTGTACCTGAGAGTAAAAAAGAAATCATAACCGATGAAGACAAGAAAGTTGAGAGCATCGAAAATGAATACAGGAACGGTTTCATAACTGACGAAGAGCGTTATAACAGGGTTATCAATCTCTGGACAGAGGCTAATGAAAAGATTGCCAACGAGATGTTCAAGGAACTTGAAAACGACATGGAGGGCCATAATCCGATATTTATTATGGCCAAGTCGGGCGCGAGAGGTAGTAAACAGCAGATAAGGCAGCTCGCAGGTATGAGGGGACTTATGGCCAAGCCGAGCGGTGAGATTATTGAGGTTCCGATTCGTGCCAATTTCAAAGAGGGCCTTACAGTTCTTGAATATTTTATTTCTACAAACGGTGCCCGTAAAGGTCTTGCAGACACGGCACTTAAAACGGCTGATGCCGGTTATCTTACAAGGCGACTTGTTGATATTGCCCAGGATGTTGTAATTACAAATGAAGATTGCGGAACAACGGTTGGTATAGATATTTACCCTATAAAAGAGGGTGATACTGTTATTGAATCACTCGGCTCCCGTGTTCTGGGAAGGACTCTTCTTTATGACCTTATAAATCCGGTTACAGGCGAGACTCTTGCTAAAGCTGACGAGATTATTGATGAGGAGATTGCTGATCTGATTGATAAGATTGAAATAGATTCAATTGAAATCCGTTCGGTTCTCACATGTGAATCCAAGCATGGCGTATGTGCAAAATGTTACGGGAGAAACCTGGCAACGTCAAGGCATGTCGAAATAGGCGAGGCTGTTGGTATTATCGCTGCTCAGTCTATAGGTCAGCCGGGGACCCAGCTTACAATGAGAACTTTCCATATCGGGGGTATCGCTTCAAGGTCTGTTGAGGAGAGTGAAATAAAATTCAGCTATCCGATATTCATCAAAGAAATTACCTCCAAGATGATCAAAACCGAAGAGGAAAAGGTCATTACCGTAAGAAGGGGATATATAATAGTTCAGAGAATTATATCTGAAATTGATTTGAAACCGAAGACGGAATTCCTGATGGATGACGGGGAGAAAGTCTATGCCGGTAAGGTCTTTGCCCAGGCGGCAGGAGAGGATGAATACAGGGCGAGCAATACCGGTATTCTAAAGATAGACAAGAAAAAAGCATATATTCTCGGGGATCCGTATTCAGTACCTGTAAATGTAGGTACAGAGATTATCGGGGAGCTTGATTTTGATAAAAAAAGCGGCAAATTTCAGGTCGTACAAAAACCATATTCGGCAAATGAAATAGTCGCTTCTTTTGACCCGTGGTTTGAACCTATTCTCACTGAGATTACAGGACGGGTTGAATTTGTTGATGTTGAACTCAACAAGAGTCTTATTGAGGAGATCGACCCTGTTTCAGGCGTTAAGAAGAGGGTTATAGTAGAATATAAAACTGAAAAACTTCAGCCCAGGGTTAATGTATACGGTGAAGGAAATGAACCTACCACATATCTGCTCCCCAAAGGGGCAAACCTTATGGTTGAGCATGGATTTACTGTAAATGCGGGTGTGGTTCTGGCAAAAATTCCGAGAGGAGCTGAGAAGACAAAGGATATTACTGGAGGTCTTCCTCGAGTCGCAGAATTGTTTGAAGCAAGGACTCCCAAGGATTCAGCCACATTAACCGCTATTGACGGAACAGTTACTATAGGCGATACTGCTAAAAATAAGCGGAAGATTATAATTACCGCAGAGGATGGTTCTGCGAAGGAATATTCTATCCCGGTATCGAAGTTTCTCAGGGTTCAGGACAAAGACTGGATAACCAAGGGTGAAAAGATAGATGATGGACCGGTTGATCCGCATGAAATTCTCAGAATTAAAGGACCAAGGGAACTGCAGAAGTTCCTTGTAAACGAAATACAGGAAGTTTACAGGCTGCAGGGTGTTGCAATTAATGATAAGCACATTGAAACAATAGTAAGGCAGATGCTGAGAAAAGTAAGGGTGACTGACCAGGGAGACTCTAACTTTGTAATAGAACAGATAGTTGATAAGTTTGATTTTATCGAAGAGAATGACAGAGTACTGAGTGAGGGCGGCAAGCCTGCGACAGCGATACCTGTACTTATGGGTATAACAAAAGCGGCGCTTAATACCGAGTCATTTATTTCAGCGGCATCATTCCAGGAGACCACAAGGGTTCTTACCGATGCTGCGATTAAGGGCAAAGTTGACCATCTCAGGGGACTTAAGGAGAATGTTATTATCGGTCATCTGATTCCTGCGGGAACAGGTGTGAGAATATATAATAATATAGATATTTACCAGTATGAACCGGGTGATCTGGACGGAGTTGCGACCGAAGCTGTTGAAGCTGAAGGAGTTCAGGAAAATCCGGAACTGACTGCTGCTGACCTTGATAGTGCTGAAAAATAGGCAGCTCTTTATTAATTTCTTGACAAAAGATGCTCCGAATTGAGGATTACTCAAAATCGGAGCAGATGTTTGTTTTTGAAATTATCATTTAATAATTAAGTAGAATTAACAGGAGTAGAAATGCCAACAATTAACCAGTTAATAAGGAATGGTAGAGAGAAGAAGCTTAAAAAATCCAAATCTCCAGCATTGACATCATGCCCTCAGAAAAGGGGCGTTTGCACAAGGGTAATGACATTTACACCTAAAAAACCTAACTCTGCACTCAGGAAAGTTGCGAGGGTAAGGCTTACAAACGGAATAGAAGTTACAGCTTATATACCGGGTATAGGGCACAATCTTCAGGAGCACTCAGCAGTACTTATAAGGGGTGGAAGGGTAAAGGACCTTCCCGGTGTAAGGTACCATATAATCAGGGGAACACTGGATTCTCTCGGTGTTAGTGACAGAAGAAAAGCCCGTTCTAAATACGGTACAAAAAGGCCTAAGGCTTAATTCGTTATTTAAGAAAAAATCTTTAAGAGGACATTTATGCGTAGAAGGAGACCAGTTAAAAGGGAAGTACTTCCGGACCCGAAATATAACAGCAAGCTTGTATCAAAGTTCATAAACTGTATGATGTATGATGGCAAAAAGGGTGTTTCTGAAACTAATTTTTATAAAGCAATGGATATAATTGGTGACAAAACACAGAAAGATGCCATTGAGGTATTTATTCAGGCTCTTGAAAATGTTAAGCCGCTCGTAGAGGTTAAATCGAGAAGGGTCGGTGGTGCCACATACCAGGTACCTGTAGAAATCAGGCCTGAAAGAAGGCAGGCTCTGGGTATAAGATGGATAATAAATTATGCCAGGGGCAGATCTGAAAAAACAATGTTTCAGAGGCTGGCAGGCGAGCTGATGGATGCATATAACAATTCAGGCTCTTCAATCAAGAAGAAGGAAGATACTCATAAAATGGCAGAAGCAAATAAAGCTTTTGCACATTTTAAGTTTTAATAAAAACAGAGAACTAATATTTATGCAAATACCAGGATAATCCTGGTATTTGCTGTTTTATGCAGAAGCTGAAATTTTTTTTCCGCCTTACTGAACAGTAGCGGGAAGATATTTTTATATATAATAGTTGCAGGTGTATTATGGCTCGACAACTCCCTATAGGAAGGACAAGAAATATTGGTATTATGGCGCATATTGACGCCGGAAAAACCACTCTGACAGAGAGGATCCTTTTTTATACCGGGAAAACCCATAAAATAGGCGAGGTCCATGAGGGGACAGCTGAAATGGACTGGATGCTGCAGGAGAAGGAGAGGGGAATTACAATAACCGCTGCTGCCACTACCTGCACATGGAAAAATACCATCATAAATATAATAGACACCCCGGGGCATGTTGATTTTACAATTGAAGTTGAAAGAAGCCTGAGGGTACTTGATTCGGCAATAGCGGTTTTTGACGGAGTAGCAGGGGTCGAGCCGCAGTCGGAGACAGTGTGGCGCCAGGCTGACCGTTATAACGTTCCGCGGATATGTTTTGTCAATAAACTGGACAGGGTCGGGGCGGATTTTGAAATGTGTCTCCGCATGATAAAGGAGAAACTGTATGCAGAGCCTCTCCCCCTTCAGATGCCGGTGGGGGTGGAGTCGTCATTTATCGGGGTGATCGATTTAATTTCTATGAAAATGCTTTTATGGGACGATCCTTCCGGTAAGGATTTCAGGGAAACAGATATCAGTGAGGAATATCTCGCCAGGGCTGAAGCTCAGCGTGAACTCATGATAGAAAAGCTCGCGGATTGCGATGACAATATAATGGAATTCTTCCTTGAGGGTGAAGATCCGGGAGAGGGTGAAATTAAGCAGGCGATCAGGCGGGCGACTATAAGCGCCAAACTTTTTCCTGTTCTCTGCGGGGCCGCTCTCCGTAATAAGGGAGTACAGCCTGTTCTTGACGCAATAATAGATTATCTTCCTTCTCCAAAGGACGTTCCCGCTGTTGAAGGGCATGATGTTAATGATCACGATATTATGCTGGAAAGGGAGGCCGATGACAAAGAGCCTTTCTGTGCCCTGGTTTTCAAGATAATGACAGATCCGCATGTGGGGAAACTTACATATATGAGGATCTATTCCGGTACCGTGAAAAGCGGCGAGCAGATACTAAATGTTTCAGTTAATAAAAAAGAGAGAGTAAGCAGATTTTTAAGGATGCACGCAAACCACAGGGAAGAGATTGGAGAGGTTTATACAGGTGATATAGTAGCAGCCGTAGGGCTTAAAAGCGCCAGAACCGGAGATACCGTAACATTTGCGGATACGCCGATCCTTCTTGAAAAGATGATTTTTCCTGAACCTGTAATCTCTGTCGCCATTGAACTTAAATCAAAGGCTGACCAGGATAAGCTGAACACTGCACTTTCCAGGCTTGGGGAGGAGGATCCGACATTCAGATCCAGCATTAATGAAGATACGGGCCAGCTTATAATTTCAGGCATGGGGGAGCTTCACCTCGATATAATCGTGGACAGGCTTCTTCGTGAATTTAATATCGCCGCGAATGTGGGCAAGCCCCAGGTCACTTACAAGGAGACTATTACCGGCGAGGCTGTTGAAGAGCATACATATGAAAGACAGATCGCAGGCAAGGATAATTTCGGACATGTTAAAATCAGGCTGGCTTCTGCAGGTTCAGGGAAGGGCTTTATATTCCATAATGAAGTTCCTGCTGATGCAATACCCGCAGAGTTTATAAAAGAAATTGAGTCTGGATTGAACGATTCTCTGCAGGGCGGGGTTATTGCCGGGTATAAACTTGATGATGTTGAGGTTACACTTCTCGAGGCAAAATATAATGAACTGAAGTCAACAGCCATGGCTTACAGAATTGCCTCCAATATGGCAATGAAGGACGGGGCGAGAAAGGCGAAACCCTTTCTCATGGAACCGATAATGAAACTTGAAGTTGTGTCTCCCGAGGAATATACCGGCGACATAATAAATGACCTGAACCAGAGAAGGGGTAAAATGGAGAATATCGATTTCAAAGGTGAACTTAAGGTTATAGACGCTCGGATACCTATGTCTGAGGCTTTCGGCTATGCCACTTCGGTACGCTCCATGAGCCAGGGGAGGGCGACCCATACCCTTCAGTTTTCGCATTATGATCTTGTTCCTGAATCCGTTATGAACCGGATACTTGGCAGGATAAGCGGTATAATTTAAAGTTATAAAATGCAGATGATTCCCTGGCAAGGCAGGCTATTTGTCTCATGCAGGACTTAAAGATGCCTGAAAACAGGTTTTATGGACTCTTTTGAAATTAATTTATTTTTTGTTTTACAAAAATTATATTGTTTCAGACAGTGTCTGAGCGGTGAAAATCAGATAGTTTTTTCAGGAACCAGACATTTTTTTTGAAACTTATAGCTCTGTTAATTAATTTTTGAAAAACAGGCTAAATTAGCTTATTTTACTTGACAGAATATCGAGTTTTTTTTTTATTTCAAAAACTCGCTTGTAAAATGAGTGCCGACACAATTATGTAGTTACATCGCAATAATCTTGATTGCGTGTTTTATTATAAAAAAAGAAATAATGTTAAAAAACTAAATAAGTAAGGAGATTTCCAATGGCTAAGGAAAAATTTGAAAGAACCAAGCCACATGTTAACGTAGGTACAATCGGACATATTGACCACGGTAAAACAACACTGACCGCTGCAATTACAAAGGTTTTTCATACTGCGTATGGTACAGGTAAAGCGGTTAACTTTGATGAAATAGATAATGCACCTGAGGAAAAACAGAGAGGTATAACTATTGCTACTTCTCATCAGGAGTATGAAACAGAAAACAGACATTATGCTCACGTAGACTGTCCGGGTCACGCTGACTATATCAAGAACATGATTACTGGTGCTGCCCAGATGGATGCTGCGATTCTTGTTGTTGCTGCGACAGACGGTGCAATGCCTCAGACAAGGGAGCACGTTCTCCTTGCTCACCAGGTTAACGTACCTTATATGGTTGTTTTCCTTAATAAAGTGGATATGCTTGATCCTTCAGACAGGGATGAGATGGTTGAGCTCGTTGAGATGGAAATAAGAGAGCTTCTTTCAAATAATGACTTCCCGGGCGATGATGTTCCTGTAATTCCCGGTTCTGCTCTTAAAGCTCTTGAAGCTGCAGAGGCTGGTAATAAAGATGACGAGTGGTTCCAGCTTATTCTTAAGCTTGGTGAAGCTCTTGATACATATGTTCCTGAGCCCGAGAGAGCGGTTGATAAGCCTTTCCTTATGCCTATAGAGGACGTTTTCTCTATTACTGGTCGTGGTACAGTTGTAACAGGAAGGATTGAAAGAGGTATAGTCAGGACCGGTGAAGAGGTCGAGATTATAGGTTTTGTTGAAACAAGAAAATCAGTTTGTACCGGTGTTGAGATGTTTAGAAAGATTCTTGATGAAGGTATGGCTGGTGACAATGTCGGATGTCTTCTCAGGGGTGTAGGTAAAGAGGAAGTTGAAAGGGGACAGGTTCTTGCCAAGCCCGGTTCAATTACACCACATACAAAATTTCAGGGCCGTGTTTATATCCTTAAAAAGGAAGAGGGCGGAAGGCACACTCCATTTTTTGGAAACTATCGTCCGCAGTTCTATTTCAGGACTACTGACGTTACCGGAACAATCGCTCTGCCACAGGGTGTAGAGATGGTTATGCCTGGTGATGATATTGATATTACAGTTGAACTTATCACTCCTGTAGCGATGGAAGAAGAACTCAGGTTCGCTATCCGTGAAGGCGGAAGGACGGTTGGCGCCGGAGTTGTTGTTAAGGTCATAGAATAAGGTTAAAGCACGATATATAAATAATCGTCAGGCTTGTTCCTGGCGATTATTATCTAAGTATAAGCAAGGTGAATAAAAGTGGCAAAGCTAACAGGGCAGCGAATAAGGGTAAAGCTGAGATCATATGATGCAAAACTGCTGGATCAGTCAGCGGAGAAAATTGTTACAACAACAAACAGGAGTGGCGCAAAAATTGCCGGTCCAATTCCGCTTCCGACTAAAATAGAAAAGTTTTGTGTTCTTAGATCTCCCCATGTTAATAAAAAGTCAAGGGAGCAGTTTGAAATTAGGACTCATAAAAGGTTAATTGATATTATTGAGCCAAACTCTGATACGGTAGAAGCATTAATGAAGCTCGAACTTCCTGCTGGCGTATCTGTTGATATAAAGTCCTGATAAGATAAAACTCAAAAAACCTGCAAGAAAAAGTAATACCGGAATTTATTTCGGCTATTGTTATGAATTTATAAAGAAGTATATATATAGGTTAATGTGATGAAAAAGGCACTATTCGGAAAAAAAATCGGCATGACTCAATATGTGAAAGAAGACGGGACTGTTGTGCCTGTAACTGCATGTGAGATGGGACCATGCGTTGTTGTGCAAAAGAAGACCATGGATGTCGACGGTTATGAGGCACTGAAACTCGGGTATGGAGATCAGAAAGAGTTCAGGCTGACTAAACCTATTGCAGAAGATTTGAAGAAAAAGAATGTAGCTCCCAAGAGATTTTTCGCGGAAGTTGAGAATTTTGATTCGTCTCTTGAAGTGGGAAGTGAAATAACATGTACAATCTTTCAGGAAAATGACGTTGTAGACGTAACCGGTACAACCAAAGGTCGCGGATTTGCCGGAGTTATGAAGAGATATGGATTTGGTGGTGGTAGAAAAACACATGGTTCTAACTTCCACAGGGCTCCGGGATCAATAGGGGCGCATACATATCCTGCTGAAGTATGGAAGGGCAAGAAAATGCCCGGACGTATGGGTGGTGATCGGGTGACTATTAAAAATCTTAAAATTGTGAAAATACTCGAAGATAAAAACATCGTACTGATTTCTGGCGCCATACCGGGAAGAAAAAATTCTTTAATTAAAGTAACAGGAAAATAGGCGGTTTGAAATGAAGATAGATAAATATTCGATCGATGGCAAGGTTGTCGGACAGGTTGAACTTTCTGATTCAGTGTTCGGCGCGGAAGTAAACGATGTTCTTATATATGAATATATCAAGGCTGCTAACGCTAACCTGAGACAGGGTACTCATTCTGCAAAGGAAAGAGCTGAAGTAAGAGGCGGCGGAGCAAAGCCGTGGAAACAGAAAGGTACAGGGCGTGCGCGTGCGGGTACATCAAGGTCTCCAATCTGGAGAGGCGGCGGTACAGTTTTTGCTCCTAAACCCAGAGATTACTCGATAAAACTTCCAAAGCAGATAAAGGCTGCAGCTTTTGTTTCCATTTTTTCTCTCAAAGCCAGAAGTGGCGCAGTGAAGGTTGTCGAGGATTTCAGTGTTGACGGGAAGACAAAGGAAATCGCAAATATAGGTAAAGCGCTTTCTGTTACCAAGGGTGTACTTATTTCCGGGAAAACTGACAGTGATGATTCAATGCTGAAAAGGGCTATAAGGAATCTTTCCTGGTTTAAATACAACAATGTAAAAAGACTGTCAGGCAGAGATATTTTCTTTTCCAAGAATGTAATTCTGACTGAAAGCGCTGTAAACCAGATAAATGAAAAATACGCTAGGGCTAAGTAAGATGAATTCCAATGACATTATAATAAAACCTGTAATATCAGAAAAATCAACCGGGATGATGGAAGATAACAAATACGTGTTCAAGGTTGCAACATATGCGAATAAACTTACAGTTAAAACTGCTGTAAAGGAGATATTCGGTGTTGTACCGGAAAAGGTTAATATCATCAACGTCAGAGGAAAAAATCGCAGATTACGATACAAAATGGGTAAAAGATCGGCATGGAAAAAAGCGATTGTGACACTGAAAGCCGGTGATAGAATCGAAATATTTGAAGGTCAATAACCAGGATTGCTATAAAAGGATATCGCTATGGGAATAAAAAAGTTCAGGCCTGTAACACCAACATTAAGATATAAGACAGTACTCGATAAGGCCGAGATCACTGAGGATAAGCCGTACAAACCACTTACAAAGGGAAAGACCGGTGACTCCGGAAGAGGATTCAAAGGTCAGGTGACTGTCAGAAGAAGAGGTGGCGGCCACAAGAGAAAATTAAGGCTTATAGATTTTAAAAGAAACAAGTATGGAATACCAGGCAAGGTTGTTTCAATAGAATATGATCCTAACAGATCCGCAAACATAGCACTTATCTCATATGTTGATGGAGATAAGAGATATATAATCGCTCCTGAGTCTGTAAAAGTGGGCGACAGGATTGAATCAGGTGAAAAAGTTGAAATTAAAGCCGGTAACGCGCTTCCCCTTAAAAACATACCTTTAGGCTCAAGCATTTATAATATTGAGCTGCACAGAGGGAAGGGAGGTCAGCTTGTAAGGTCAGCCGGAACAGAAGCTGTTCTTACAGCAAAGGAAGGAGATTACTGCCTTGTTAAGCTTCCTTCAGGTGAGATAAGGAAGATACACAGTGAATGTTATTCAACAATCGGAGTTGTAGGCAACAAGGATCATATAAACGTGACAATAGGCAAGGCCGGAAGATCAAGGTGGATGAATAAAAGACCTAAGGTCAGAGGGGTTGCCATGAACCCGGTAGATCACCCGCTCGGTGGTGGTGAGGGAAAATCTTCAGGCGGACGTCACCCTGTATCTCCAACAGGTAAACCGACTAAAGGTTACAAAACCAGGAAAAAACACAAGTATAGTGATAATTATATAATCAAGCGAAGGAAGGGCTGATATGGCAAGATCAATTAAAAAAGGACCATATGTAGATCCAAAACTGTTTAAGAAAATTGAAGAGATGAACTCTACAAATAACAAAAAAGCTCTCAAGACATGGTCAAGAAGATCTACTATATTTCCTGAGATGATAGGACATACATTAATGGTGCATAACGGAAAGACTTTTATACCGGTTTATGTATCTGAAAATATGATTGGCCACAAGTTAGGCGAGTTTTCTCCCACAAGGACTTACAGGGGCCATACCAGTAAAGATGATAAAGTGGCTAAGAAGAAAAGGTAAAGAGGACTGAAAATGGAATCATCTGCAATATCAAAACATAACAGGATATCAGCATCAAAAGTAAGACTTGTAACCAATGAAATAAAAGGTTATTCTCTCCCTGAAGCTATAGATATTCTGAAGAATATGCCACAGAAAGGCGCCAGGATCGTTCTTAAGACCCTCTATTCAGCGGGTGCCAATGCGAAATATCAGAATCCTGATATTATTGAAGATGCTCTTTTCATCAAAAAAATCGCTGTTGATGAAGGCCCCACAATGAAGAGGTTTCATGCGAGAGCAAGAGGAAGAGCGGGGAGAATCAGGAAAAGAACAAGTAATGTTACAATTATATTATCTGATGAAAATTAAAGCAGACAAGGAATAGTAAAATGGGTCAGAAGGTAAATCCAATAGGAATCAGAGTAGGTATAAACCGTACATGGGATTCAGTATGGTATGATGAGAAGAAGGAATATTCAAAAAATCTTCATGAAGATCTGAAAATAAAAAAATTTATTGCCAAGGAAAAGAAAAACGCTGGAATAGCAAAAGTTACTATTGAGAGATTTCCTGACAGGGTAAATGTTAATATCAGTGCCTCCAGACCCGGTGTTCTAATCGGTAAAAAAGGTGCGGACATAGAAGAGCTGAAAGGTCAGCTTCAGAAGATTGCTTCAAAAACAGTTTATATTAACATAATTGAAGTTAAAAAACCTGAAAAAAATTCAAAACTTATAGCTGAGCAGATTGCATCCCAGATTGAAGGGAGATTCCCGTACAGAAGGGCTGTAAAACAGGCTCTGACCAATGCCATGAGGAGCGGTTCTCTTGGTATAAAGATAATGGTTTCAGGAAGGCTTAACAATGCTGAAATGGCCAGGACAGAATCATATAAAGAGGGACGAATTCCTCTTCATACACTGAGAGCTGACATCGATTACGGGTTTGCAGAGGCCCTTACAGCTTTCGGTCTTATAGGTGTAAAAGTCTGGTTATACAACGGTGATGTTCTTTCCAAAGATCAGGAAGACGAAGAAGACAAGTATTCTGTAAAAAGAAAAACCAGATAAAGAGCTACAGGACAGGTGAATACTTATGTTAATGCCAAAAAGAGTAAAGCATAGAAAAGTAATGAGGGGCCGCATGGGCGGAACCGCACAGAGGGGAGCAACTGTATCATTTGGAGAATACGGACTTAAGGCTCTTGAATCAGGAAAAATAACAAGCAGACAGATTGAGGCTGCAAGGGTTGCAATAAACAGGAAGGTAAAAAGGGGCGGTAAACTCTGGATAAGAATATTCCCCGATTTCCCCTTTACAAAAAAACCTGCTGAAACAAGGATGGGTAAAGGAAAGGGTAATCCCGAAGGATTTGTTGCGAAAATATTACCGGGAAGGATTCTGTTTGAAATTGCAGGTGTTGATCAAACTCTTGCAAAGGAAGCCCTTGAAAATGCGGCAAAAAAACTCCCCCTTAAGACTAAAGTTGTTTCAGTTGAAAAGCTTTGATAGTGTTTGTGTAATCAATATTAGAGGCGTGAGATGAAAGGTAAACTTGAAGAATTGACAATGGAAGAACTGAATAAAAGCCTTCTTGATACCAAGGTTGAACTCAGAAAGGAAAGATTCAGAGCTGTTACCAGTAAGGTGGATAATCCGAAGAAGATAAACAATCTGAAGAAACATGTAGCCAGAATACTGACTTTAAAGAAAGAGTATGAACTGGGTATAAGGAAACCTAGAGGATAAGGGGATTTATATACTATGAAATCTAACAGGAAACAGCTTATTGGAAAAGTTGTAAGCAACAAGATGGACAAGACTATTGTTGTTGAAATAGAAAATCTCGTAATGCATACACTTTATAAAAAATCTGTGAAGAGAACAAAGAAAGTAAAAAGTCATGACGAAAGAAATGAATGTTCTATCGGTGATACGGTAAAGATTGAAGAATCAAGACCATTATCTAGAGAAAAAAGATACAGATTAGTAGAAATTATTGAGAAAGTGAAGTAGAGGTACGTCATGATTCAGCCACAGACTATGCTTGAAGTAGCAGATAACAGCGGAGTTAAGAAAGTACAATGTATAAAAGTCCTTGGCGGTACAAGAAGGAGATATGCGTCGGTAGGTGATATTATTGTTGTTGCTGTAAAAGACTCACAACCTTCTTATGGACTTAAAGATTCAACAGGTAAAAAAGTTCATACAAAAGCCGTTCTCAGGGCGGTAGTAGTAAGGACCAAGAAGCCTGTAAGAAGAAAAGATGGATCTTACATCAAATTTGATGATAATGCGGTTGCAATAATTGATGCTAAAAATGAGCCCAAGGGGTCCAGGATATTCGGGCCTGTAGCCAGGGAACTCAGGGATAAAAATTTCCTTAAAATTGTATCACTTGCACCGGAAGTTCTATAAAGAGGTTTAACAATGAACAGCAGTATAAGCGAAAATATAAAACCGAAGCTCAGGGTAAATGATAATGTTGTCATTAAAAGCGGAGCCAGTAAAGGTAAGCGCGGTAAAGTCCTGAAAATAGATCGTGAAAGGTCTCGCGTTATTGTTGAAGGAGTCAATAAGAGGAATAAATACCTTAAACCTTCACAGGATAATCCTCAGGGAAGGGTTATAAGTATTGAGTTTCCTATCAATATTTCAAACGTTATGTATTTTTGTGATAAATGCAAGAAAGGCAGCAGAATAGGAATTGAGATAAAAGATAAGAGCAAAGTCAGAGTATGTAAAGGATGCGGGAAAAGTATAGATAAATAAGGGTATCAGTTATGCAAGTCAGATTAAAAGAAGAATATAACAAGCAATATAAGCAGAACCTGATGAATAACTTCAAGTACAGTACAATTATGCAGGTTCCAAAACTTGAAAAAATAGTACTGAATGTCGGTATGGGTGATGCTCATGCAAATCCTAATTTACTTAATTCAGTACTTCAGGAACTTGGTCTTATAACAGGCCAGAAAGCTGTGAAGACCGTTGCAAGAAAATCAATAGCCAACTTTAAGATCAGGGAAGGCTATGATGTAGGTGCAAGGGTAACTCTTCGCGGAGAGAAAATGTATGAATTTCTGGACAGGCTTATCAATGTAGCACTTCCCAGGGTAAGGGACTTTAAAGGCCTTTCAGGTAAATCATTCGATACAAACGGGAATTATAATTTTTCAGTTCATGAGCAGATAATTTTTCCGGAGATTAACTTCGATAAAACTGAAAAGATTCATGGAATTAATATTACTATTGTAACTACAGCCAAGACAAAAGAGGAGGCATTTGCTCTCCTGAAAGAGTTTAAAATGCCGTTTAAGGAGCAGGGGTAATCATTTATGGCAAAGACAAGCATGATAGCAAAGCATAACAGAGAAAAAAAATTTTCTGTAAGACATCACAATCGATGCGCGATTTGCGGAAGGCCAAGAGGGTACATGAGAAGGTTTGACATGTGCAGGATATGCTTCAGGAAGCTCGCCAGTGAAGGTGAGATCCCCGGTGTAACTAAATCATCATGGTAGAAATTTAAGTGGAGAGTTGATAAAGATGAGCGCAACTAGTGATCCTATCGCTGATATGCTGACAAGAATAAGGAATGCCATAAAGGCAGAACATCTTAAAGTGGATATTCCTTCATCTAAAATGAAAGTGGCCATAGCAAAAATCCTTAAAGATGAAGGTTTTGTAAAAAATTTTAAGATTATAGAAGATAATAAGCAGAAAATACTGAGGGTATATCTGAAGTACAGTGAAGAAAATCAGCCTGCAATTTTAGATCTTAGAAGAATAAGTAAACCGGGAAGAAGAGTATATAGTAAAGCTGAAGAATTAAAACCGGTATATAACAACATAGGTATCTGGATTCTTTCAACACCTAAGGGTGTTATTACAAACAAGGCCGCTAAAAAGCTTAATGTGGGCGGCGAAGTAATTTGTGAAATATCATAATGGAAAGAGTGATTTTATATGTCGAGAATAGGGAAAAAACCGATTGAAATACCTGGAAATGTTACCGTAAACATTGAAGGTAAAAATGTTGCCGTTAAGGGACCCCTTGGTGAGAACAAGCTCGCCTTGCTTGATGGTGTAATAGTAGAAAAAAATGAAAACATTTTAAATGTATCAGTTGAAGATGTTAATGATAAACAGCAGCGTGCGTATCACGGGCTTTTCAGAACTCTTATAAATAATATGGTTGTGGGCGTATCAACCGGATTTATCAAAGAGCTTGAGATAGTCGGCGTGGGGTACAGGGCTCTTCAGCAGGGTAAGGATATCCAGTTTCAGCTTGGCTATTCTCATCCTATTCTTTTCCCGGCACCTGAGGGGATTACACTTGAAGTTACAGAAGCTACAAAATTTAATGTTAAGGGTTTCAACAAGGAACTCGTAGGCCAGGTCGCTGCGGATATTCGAAAACTTCGTCCTCCGGAACCATACAAAGGCAAGGGAATAAGATACAAGAATGAGAATGTCAGGAAAAAAGCAGGAAAAGCAGGTAAAAAATAATGGATAAGTTATTATTAAAGAAAAAGCAGTTTGAGCGACGAAGAGTCAGAATAAAAAATAAAGTCAGAAGAAATGATGAAGTCCTTCGCCTCTGTATATCAAGAAGTAACCAGAATTTTTATGCCCAGATTATAGATGACAAGAAAGGTCATACACTTGTTGCTTTATCAACTTTATCAAAAGAGTTTTCTGATGTGAAAAACAGAGGAAACATTGAATCTGCCAAAAAACTTGGTAAACTCGTTGCAGAAAAGGCTGTTGCTCAGGGGATAAAGGCCGTTATATTTGACAGAAATGGTTATCTTTATCATGGAAAAGTTAAGGCATTTGCCGATGCAGCACGTGAAAACGGTCTTGAGTTCTAGGAGTTTATTATGAAAATTAAAAGAAAAAGAGCTAAAATTGAAGGAATAGAGCTATCTGATAAGGTAGTAATTATAAACAGGGTTGCCAAAGTTGTAAAGGGTGGTCGACGATTTTCTTTTAACGCACTTTCCGTTGTTGGTGATTCAGACGGGCATGTTGGTGTAGGTTTTGGGAAAGCCAATGATGTTCCTGATGCAATTGATAAGAGCAAGGAAGATGCAAAGAAGAATGTATATAAGATTAATATAAATAAAAATACAATTCCCCATGAAGTTATAGGCCAGTTTAAATCAGCCAGAGTAATTATGAAACCGGCTGCTCCTGGTACAGGGATTATTGCCGGTGCATCAGTAAGAGCGGTTGTTGAAAAGGCCGGCATATCTGATATTTTGACAAAATCTCAGGGTTCCAGAAATCCTATTAACATTGTAAAGGCTACATTGGATGGTCTTCTTCAGCTTCGCAGTTTAAAAGAAACAGCAGAAGCCAGGGAAATACAGATTTCAAAACTTTGGGAGTAATGGCTATGGAGAAGAAAATTTTAATCAAGCAGGTGAAAAGTACTATTTCTTGTAAGCCTAACCAGAGAGACACAATGCGTGCTCTGGGGCTTAGAAAAATAAATGCCACAAGAGAACATGCTGATAATCCGGTTATCAGGGGTATGATTGATAAGGTAAAGCATCTTGTGGAAGTAACTGAAATCAAGTAAGAGAAGAGAATAATTATGGAACTTTATACATTAAAAAAACCTGCATCAATAAAAAAGAAAAAAAGGGTCGGCATAGGCCCATCTTCAGGACATGGCAAGACTTCCTGCCGTGGACATAAAGGTCAGATGTCACGTTCAGGGTCAAAGCATCGTGCATGGTTTGAAGGCGGACAGATGCCTTTACAGAGAAGGATACCGAAACGCGGTTTTAACAATATTTTTAAAGTATATTATCAGATAGTAAATGTATCACAGCTTGAAAAACTAGAAGAAGCTGAAATTACACCTGAAGTACTTGTAAAATGCGGGCTTATAGACTCTGTCTCTGAACCTGTGAAAATACTTGGCAACGGTGAGATCAGTAAAGGGAAAAAGGTAACAGCTGACGCATTTTCTGCTTCAGCTATGGAAAAGATTAAGAACGCAGGCGGCGAAGCACTTCTTTCAAGTGAATCCAAATAAATAGGGATAAGGAAAATTAATGTCAAATGCTGTTGTAAATATCTTCAAGATTCCTGATTTAAGAAGAAGGGTATTATTTACCCTTTTTATGTTAATCGTTTACAGGGTTGGAGCTCATATACCTATTCCCGGCATAAATGTAGAAGCGCTCAGGGATTATTTTGTTGAAGCTGAAAATTCAGGGGTTCTTGATTTTTTTGACCTTTTTTCGGGCGGGGCTTTGAAGAGATTTACTATTTTTGCCCTGGGTATAATGCCTTATATTTCTTCGTCTATTATTATAGATCTTCTTAAAACAGTATTTCCTTATCTGAATGAACTTTCAAAAGAGGGAGCAGAAGGTCAGAAAAAACTGAGCCAATATACAAAGTATGGAACGGTTTTTCTTTGTACAATCCAGGGCCTCGGTCTTGTTTTCTGGATGAAAACAATGAGAACAGCAGATGGCACGACTGTTGTTCCGGAAGGAAGCGGTCTTGGATTTACAATTATGGCAGTTATTGCTATAGTAACAGGAACAATGGTTCTTATGTGGTTCGGTGAAATGATAACTGAGCGTGGTATAGGAAACGGTATTTCTCTTATTATTATGGCAGGTATAGTCGTAAGGCTTCCTCAGTCATTTTATGCAACAATGAAGAAGATCGGTGATACCGGTGAACCAATAGTTGGCATAATTCTTCTTGGCCTCTTTTTTCTTGTAGTTGCAGCGTGTATACTGCTGACTCTGGGGACAAGACGAATTCCTGTTCAGTATGGCAAGAGGATGATGGGCGGGGCCAACATGCAGAGAACGGCTCAATATATTCCGCTACGTGTAAATGCTGCAGGTGTAATCCCGATTATCTTTGCTTCTGCAATTATAGTTTTTCCGTCACAGATGGTCAGGATGGCAGGAGTGAGCAGTAATGTGTATCTGAATAAACTTCAGTACTGGCTTACACCGGGACAGATACCTTACATAGTTCTTTATAGTGCACTTGTAATATTTTTCTGTTTCTTTTACACGCAACTCCGTTTTAATCCTGTAGAAATTGCGGATAATCTTAAAAAATATGGCGGATTTATTCCTGGAATAAGACCCGGGTTGAATACTTCCGATTATCTCATGGGAGTTTTAAACAGAATTACACTATCGGGGTCAATTTTTCTTGCCCTGGTTGCGATAGTACCGGATTTTATTATAAGAATCTGGCCCGAGCAGGTACCTGTTAATATGGCTTATCTGTTTGGAGGAACATCTCTCCTTATTATAGTAGGTGTTGCTCTTGACACATTGAAACAGATTGAATCACAACTCCTGATGAGGCATTACGACGGCTTTCTTGGAAGCAAAAAGAAGCTTCAGGGAAGATTTTAATAAAGCTGAGAGAGGTTTATGGCTAAAGAAGAACCAATTGAAGTAGAAGGCGTAGTTGTTGAACCATTACCCAATGCAATGTTCAGGGTTAAACTTTCAAATGGACATGTTGTTCTGGCTCATATATCGGGTAAAATGAGGATGCATTATATACGGATTCTCCCGGGGGATAAGGTAACTGTTGAATTATCTCCATATGATTTAAACAGGGGAAGGATTATATATAGATCAAAATGAATAAGCATATGATATTAAAGTTGACATTAAGTTGATGATATCAATATATGGCTTTTTGTTCGATAAGAGGTAATATTTATGAAGGTTAATGTATCAGTAAAAAAAGTTTGCAGTGATTGCAAAGTTATTAAAAGGCACGGTGTTGTCAGGGTTATTTGTTCGAATCCAAGGCATAAACAGCGACAGAAGATCAGAAAGATAAGCAAACATTAATAAGAGGATTATATTTTATGGCAAGGATAGCAGGTGTAGACTTACCAAATGATAAGAAAGTGGAAATCGGCCTTACCTATATCTACGGGATAGGCTTAACAACATCCAAAAAGATTGTAAGTGAAGCTGGAATAAACCCCGACACCAGGATAAAAGATCTTACTGATGACGAGATTGCAAATATAAGAAAATATATAGACTCGAATCTTAAAGTTGAAGGTGATCTCAGAACAGAGGTGACTTTAAATATTAAACGGTTGATGGATATCGGATGCTATAGAGGTATCAGGCATAGAAGAGGACTGCCTGTCAGAGGACAGAATACCAAGAATAATGCAAGGACCAGGAAAGGCAACCGTAAGGCTTCTATAGGAAGCAAGAAAAAGAAATAAGGGGTATTTTTAGTGAAACAGAAAAAAGGAAAAAGGAAAGAGAAAAAGAATATTCCTGTTGGAAAAGCTTTTATTCAGGCTACATATAATAATACTATAGTAACTCTTACTGATATGCAGGGTAATGTCATTTCCTGGGCTACAGCAGGGGGTGAGGGATTTAAAGGATCAAGGAAATCCACGCCATTTGCTGCTCAGATGGCTGCAAAAACAGCTGCTGAGAACGCTATTGATACAGCAGGCTTACAGTCGATTGAAGTTTATGTTAAAGGTCCCGGCATTGGAAGAGAAGCTGCGGTAAGATCTCTTTTCCAGAGTGGTCTTAACATCAGCAAAATTAAAGATGTTACACCGGTTCCACACAACGGTTGCAGACCGAAAAAACGTAGAAGAGTTTGATGGAGTGTTTTAATTATGGCTAAATATACAGGACCAAGATGTAAACTCTGCAGAAGGGAGATGACTCCGCTGATGCTCAAAGGGCAAAGATGTCTGACTGATAAATGTCCACTCAAAGGGGATAAAAAGTATCCTCCCGGACCTCCCAGAAAGAGAAGAACCAAAATGTCTGATTATGCGGTTCAGTTGCGTGAGAAGCAGAAGATAAAGAGATCTTACGGTCTACTTGAAAAGTCATTCAGGCTTAATTTTGAAAAGGCCAACAGGATGAAAGGCGTAACAGGTGATAATATGCTATCGCTTCTTGAAAGAAGACTCGATAATGTAATATACAGAACCGGATTCGCATCATCAAGATCACAGGCGAGACAATTGATTCAACACAAGCATATTACTGTTAATGGCAGAGTAGTTGATATCCCTTCGTTTATAGTAAGAGAGGGAAATCAGATAGAAGTAAGAGAGAATTTTAAAAGCAATGTTGTACTTGAAGATTCAATAAAGCTCTCAAAAGCGATTGATTCCAAACCGGAATGGATTGAAGCAGATTATGAGACAAAAGTCGCTAAAATCACACGTATACCGGTTAGGACGGATATCAAGGAAGGCTTTAATGAGCAGCTTGTAGTTGAACTTTATTCAAAATAATAAATTTTCAGATTCAGATTTGCATGTTGTTTTTTTAATATTGTGCTGGAGGAAAAGATGGCCCCAAAAAATCTCCTGAAGGGCTTTAAACGACCAAGTAAAATTTCATTTGAACATGATGAATTGCAGCCGAACTATGGAAGATTTGTTGCTGAACCATTTGAGCGAGGGTACGGTTTAACGGTTGGAAATTCGTTAAGACGTGTACTGCTCTCTTCTATCGAAGGGGCTGCTATTACAGCCATTAAAATAGAGGGTGTGCCGCATGAATTTTCTACCATGCCCGGTGTTTACGAAGATGTTACAAGGATAATATTAAGCCTTAAGAAACTTAGAATAAAATACGAAGGGGAGATCCCCAAGGTTTTACATATAATAAAGCAGGGTTCAGGTGAGCTTACGGGGGCAGACTTTGATGTCGATCCTGATATTGAAGTCATGAATAAGGAACTCAAAATCGCTACGCTTAACGATGCTGCTAATATTGATATGGAAGTGCAGATAGAACGTGGTCGAGGCTACGTCCCGTCTGAAATAAACAAGATAAATACGGAGACAGTAGGTGTTATCCCTATTGATTCTGCTTTTTCTCCGGTCGTTAAGGTGAATGTAAAAGTTGAAGATACCCGGGTTTCGCAGAGAACGGACTATGATAAACTTATACTGGAAGTCTGGACCGACGGATCAATTTCACCTGATGATGCTCTCGCACAGGCTGCGAAGATAATTAAAGACCACATGACAATCTTCATTAATTTTGAAGAGGAGCATGAAGAGGAAATTGAAGTTATAGATGAGGGGATTGAAAAGATGAAGCTTCTCCTCTCTAAATCTATTGATGATATCGAATTTTCTGTCAGAGCATATAATACACTTAAGAGTGTTGATGTATCCACCCTTGAAGAGCTTGTTAAGAGGACCGAGGATGAGATAAGAAAATCGAAACACTTCAGTGATATGGTACTGAAAGAGATAAAAACAAAACTTGAGGCTTACCATTTAAGTCTTGGATTGAAGGATTAAATGAGGTTAATAAATGAGACACAAGAATAAAGTAAGGATACTTGGCAGAAGTCACGCACATAGAAAAGCC
>Ga0116163_1000338_pt1 | contig 34069 bp, 23 predicted proteins | sample AD_UKC107_MetaG_FD_89889 | JGI IMG/M metagenome (GOLD analysis project Ga0116163, IMG submission 89889) | Active sludge microbial communities of municipal wastewater-treating anaerobic digesters from Hong Kong - AD_UKC107_MetaG | ecosystem: Engineered > Bioreactor > Anaerobic > Digestate...
ATAATGATATTATTCCCTAATTTACAATCGTGGCCTATATGCACATAAGCCATTAAAAGACAGTTATTACCAACAATTGTAGTTCCCTTGGAGGCAGTACCCCGGTTAACGGTAACACACTCGCGCAATGTTGTATTATCGCCAATAACGGCAGTAGTTTCTTCACCTTTAAATTTTAAGTCCTGAGGTATTGCTGATACAACAGCACTAGGAAATATCTTGCAATTTTTCCCAATACGGGCACCTTCCATAATAGTTGCATTAGGGCCTATCCAGGTGCCATCGCCAATTACAACATTTTTATCGATCCATGCAAAAGCTTCAACTTTTACATTTTCACCAAGTTGTGCATCGGGATGCACATATGCTAAATTACTAATCATAAAATACCTGTTTTATCCTTGTACTTTCGAAACCTGAGCCATTAATTCGCCTTCCATTACCAATTCGTTTCCTACAAAAGCCTGTCCAAACATATTAACTAGCCCTCTTCGGATTGGCGCTAATAATTCTAATCTAAATATGATGGTATCACCCGGAATTACCATTTTTTTGAATTTTACCTTATCTATTTTTAAAAATAAGGTTTGGTAATTTTCTGGGTCCTCCACCTTACTTAAAGCTAAAATTCCACCTACCTGTGCCATAGCCTCTACCTGAAGCACTCCAGGCATAATAGGTTGTGTTGGGAAATGCCCCATAAAAAAGTTCTCATTCATAGTTACATTCTTTACACCAATAACTACCTTTTCATCCATATGAATAATTTTATCAATTAACAAAAATGGATAGCGGTGTGGAAGTAACCCTTTTATATCATTAATATTATATACCGGTGGTTTATTAGGGTCATAGTGAGGAACCGCAATTCTTGACAATTCCTTCTTTATTGTTTCTTTAATAATCTTAGCTAATTGTGTATTTGCATAGTGCCCGGGGCGCGATGCAACAATTTTCCCTTTAATAGGTTGCCCAACCAATGCTAAATCGCCCAACACATCTAACAGTTTATGGCGTGCGGGTTCATTACTAAAGCGTAAATCAACATTGTTTAAAATACCTTCTTTCACCTTTACATGAGGCTTATTAAACAAATCGGCCATACGGTCAAGCTCATCCTGTGACACCTCGTTTTCCATTATCACAATGGCATTCTGTAAATCGCCGCCTTTTATCAGGTTGTGTTTTAATAATATCTCTAATTCATGAAAAAACACAAACGTTCTTGCCGGAGCAATTTCATTCTCAAAATCATGCGAAGGATGATACGATGCATATTGATGCCCCAAAACTTTAGAGTTGTAATCAACCATTACATCTACAGAGAAATGGTCGTCGGGATAAGCTACAAGTTCTATATTGTGTTTTTCATCGCGGAAAACTATACGTTCTTTAATTACGTAATAATTTTTTTCTTCATCCTGCTCAACAAAGCCCACACTTTTTAATGCCTCTACATACTTTGTTGCGCTGCCATCTAATATGGGTGCTTCAGGGCCTGTAAATTCCATTAAAATATTATCCAATTCCAATCCTACCAACGAAGCCAATACATGCTCAATGGTATGTATCTGTACTCCATTTTCTTCCAGGGTTGTCCCTCTCGATGTTTCAACTACATTATCTGCTATTGCTGATATTATTGGTTGCCCTTCAAGATCAGTACGTTTAAATTTATACCCGTGATTAACAGGTGCAGGATGAAAAGTTATCTGAACTTCGTAACCGGTGTGCAATCCCTTTCCTTTTAAAGATACCGAATTACGAATTGTTTTTTGCATTTGCGACATAATCTACAATTTAGAATTAAGTTTCAATTATATAAAAAAATCGCCGCAAGTTACAAAAAAAGTAACAATTTTAACCAAAAGGTTTTTCGAATAATATTTTTAAGCAACTATAAAAAAGCCAATTATTCACCTTTTAGCTTTTTTAGCTCGTTTTCCAGTTCCTTTACTCGTTTGAATAAATCGGGCAATTGTTTATATACGATAAATGATTTTTGATATTCACGAATATTAAATGCAGGCGATCCCATTAATATACTTCCTTCTTCTTTCACAGAATTTGGAATCCCCGACTGTGGTGCAACTTTAACACCATCGGCAATTTGTATGTGTGGAGCAATACCCGATTGCCCACCAAACTGGCAATACTTACCTACTTTGGTTGAGCCGGCAACACCACTTTGCGCTGCCATTACAGTATTTTCTCCTATTTGCACATTATGGCCGATTTGGTTTAAGTTATCTAATTTTGCTCCTTTCCGTATAATCGTCGATCCCATGGTAGCACGGTCTATAGTTGTATTAGATCCGATTTCAACATTATCTTCAACTACCACGTTCCCGAGTTGAGGTATTTTACGGTAAACACCTGTTTCGTCGGGGGCAAAACCAAAACCGTCGGAACCAATTACTGCTCCGGCATGAATTATACAGTTAGCGCCAATTTCGCAAGCATGATATATGGTAACGCCAGCGTTTATTATAGTATTTTGTTTAATCCTTACCATATCATCAATAAAAACATGGGCATGCAGCTTTACACCATCTTCAACAACCACATTTTCGCCAACGTACACAAAAGGTGCAATATAAACACCCTCTCCAATTTTTGCTGATTCGGCAATAAAAGCTAATGAACTTACACCTTTTTTTTCAGGCTTAGCTTGTTCGGCAAGTTCCAATAAGCGGGCAAAACTTTCGTAGGCATTGTCGACTCTGATTAAAGTTGCTGATACAGGGCCTTCCAGCTTAAAATCTTTATTTATAAGCACTATAGATGCTTGTGTAGTATATAAATATTTATTGTATTTCGGATTTGCTAAAAATGCTAATGTCCCGGGTTGTGCTTCTTCAATTTTGGCTATATTGTTTACCTTAACTTCAATATTACCCTCAACTTCGCCTTTCAGGAAAGCCGCAATAGCTTGTGCTGTAAATTCCATATATTTAAATCTTTTATAATTTTAAAAACAAAAATACAATTATTCAGTTAATTCATTTAATCTCTTTCGGATAACATAAGAAATATTTTCGTACCGTTTTCGACAATACCGATGTATTTAACATATCCGAAGCATCACCTATGTCTACTAAACCACCATCTTTATACAATATCTGTATTTTATCGTCGAATGCACTGTATGCATTTTTACTAATATGGTTAGTAAACACAAAATAATCTATTTCATTATCAGCATATTTAAATTTTGATTTTGCTTTTTCCTTTAGCTTTTCGATTTTTTCTGGATCAAATGGATGGTCTTGAATTTCAATTTTAAATAAATCACGCTGAATTACCCGTGCCGACAGTTCCGACAAAACCTTATCAGAACTAGTTTGCCATTGCTTAATTGCATAAATGATATCTGTATCGTCAATTGCTGAGAATTTTTCCAAAAGCCCTACCTGGTTATTAAACTGTTTTTTCTTTAAAAAATATTCCAGTTCATCCGAAAGAAAAACATCTCCACCCTCATTAATTAATTGTTTTACACGCTTAAAGATATTGAGCACCAATTGCTCTGTGGACACCACCGTTTTATGCAAATATACCTGCCAATACATCAGCCATCGGGCAATAAGGAATTTCTCGATTGAATAAATACCTTTCGCTTCAACTACTAATTGGCCGTCTGCCACATGCATCATCTTTATTATCCGGTCGGAACTTATTACACCTTCCGAAACCCCTGTAAAAAAACTATCCCGGCGCAGATAATCCAAACGGTCTACATCTAACTGACTAGAAACCAATTGATGAAGGAATCTTTTGGGATAATTGTTTTCAAATATTTTGATAGCTAAATCGAGCTGCCCATTATATTCGTTATTTAACTGTTGCATATAGAGCATTGACATTTGCTCGTGGCTAAAATTTTCAACGATAACATTTTCTAATGTATGCGAAAAAGGCCCATGCCCAATATCATGCATAAGTATTGCCAACATAACAGCTTCCTCTTCTTCAGCACTTATATCCACATTTTTTAAACGTAAAACCTGTACCGCAGAACTCAATAAATGCACAGCCCCTAAGGTATGCTGGAAACGGGTATGGACAGCTCCCGGATATACGTAATCTGTAAGGCCAAGCTGTTTTATCCGGCGCAACCTCTGAAAAAAACGATGTTCAATTATATCATAAATCTTTTCAGAGGGTATATTAATGAAACCATAAACCGGGTCATTAACAATTTTACGTTTATTTGAGGAATGGTTCGCCACGTTATTGTTGATTTATTAAGTAAAACAAAAATACAAGAATTTATCCAATACAGGTTAATTAATTTATACGATTGTCCGCTTTTATTCATAATTGTTGTTAATGATTTTATTCGCTTTGCTCATGAAATAAAATGTTCTTCATTTGCCCCGTCCATAAAGGGTGTGAAGAACCGGAACAAAGTGGAGTTCGACGAAGTCAAAATCAATTTGCACCCTTTAGGGGTTTGGGGCAAACAAATTGATTTTCAATTTGTTTACATAATATTTATGACATAAAACGGACATTCAAATTAATTTATTATACATTGAAAATCCAGCTTATATAAAGCTGTTTTATACTACAAAAATGTAAAAAGCCCTAATTTTCAGCCCAATAATTTTGTGGTTTCCAAGTTTATTTATATTTTTGCGCCTGAAAAGAGTATGAAATGGTTAAGGGGACTGAGTCCCCTTTATTATTATCTTTTAAGAAAGTGATGATTACAAAAGAGAACATAGAAAGCATAATAGAAGGCATTTTAAAAGAAAAAAAGGCCTACCTTGTAGATATTCATGTTAGTACTTCTAATAAAATAACTGTTGAATTGGATAGCATGGGCTCCATAAGTATAGATGATTGTGTTGATGTTAGCAGATTGATAGAAAACAGCCTGGACCGTGAACAAGAAGATTTTGAACTGGAAGTATCTTCTCCTGGATTATCGCAACCATTTAAAGTTATTCAACAATACCAGAAAAATCTTAATAAAGAAATTGAAGTAATAACCAAAGAAGGTAAAAAACTTACAGGAACTTTAATTTTAGTTGAACCTGATGCTTTTGAAATGAAAACAAGCAAATTATTAAAAGTTGAAGGGAAAAAGAAAAAACAATTGGTTGAAGAAACAATGCGATTTCTTTATACCGAAATAAAATCGGCCAAAGTAGTGATATCGTTTAAGTAAAAGTTTTAAAATATATATCGAAAAATGGAAAATTTGAATTTGATCGACACCTTTTCAGAGTTTAAGGAATTAAAGAACATCGATCGTCCAACAATGATGACAGTTCTTGAGGATGTTTTCCGCAGTATGTTAAATAAAAGGTACGGAACGGATGAAAACTTTGATATCATTATCAATATTGATAAAGGTGATTTCGAGATCTGGAGAAACCGCGAAGTTGTTGAAGATGACCAGTTAGAAGATGCTAACTTGCAGATTACATTAACTGAAGCAAAGAAAATTGACAGCGATTACGAAGTTGGCGAAGAAGTAACAGACGAAGTTAAGCTTCTTGATTTTGGAAGAAGGGCTATTTTATCCTTACGCCAAAATTTGACCAACCGAATACTTGATCTTGAGAAAAATAATATTTACAATAAATATAAAGATAAAATCGGGGATATTATTACCGGAGAAGTTTACCAGGTTTGGAAAAAAGAAATTTTAGTTTTAGATGATGAAGGAAACGAACTAATTATCCCTAAACAGGAACAAATCCCTTCGGATTATTTCCGAAAAGGAGATACCGTCCGTGCTGTAGTTGTGCGGGTTGAAATGCGCAACAATAATCCTTTAATTATATTATCACGAACATCGCCTGTATTTTTAGAAAGATTATTTGAACTTGAAGTACCTGAAATTTTTGACGGATTAATCACCATCAAAAAGATTGTACGTATACCTGGCGAAAGAGCAAAAGTTGCAGTTGAATCATACGACGAACGCATTGATCCGGTTGGAGCATGTGTGGGTATGAAGGGGTCAAGGATACACGGTATAGTTCGCGAGTTGCGCAATGAAAATATTGATGTTATAAACTTTACCAACAATACACAATTATTTATACAACGTGCTTTAAGCCCGGCAAAAATCTTATCGATTAAATTAAATGAGAAAGAAAAAAGAGCTGATGTTTACTTATTGCCCGAAGAAGTATCGCTAGCTATTGGTAAAGGAGGCTTAAATATTAAATTAGCCAGCCAGCTAACCGGATACGAAATAGATGTTTACCGCGAAGCCGATGGAGAAGACGATGAAGATGTAAACATTGATGAATTTGCAGACGAAATTGAAGGCTGGGTAATCGACGCACTTAAAGCCATAGGTTGCGATACAGCGAAAAGTGTATTAGAATTAACACGCGAAGATTTAATTAAAAGAACTGATTTAGAAGAAGAAACAATCGACGAGGTTATTAAAATTTTTAAATCAGAATTTGAATAAATCCTTATATTAATTATATATTAGCGAATATTTCGTTTTTTTTGACACGTAAAAATTGGTTTAGGAAATTATATGGGAACAGACAAGGCAACAAGACTTAGTAAATTAGCACGAGAATTTAATGTGGGGATATCAACAATTGTTGAGTTCTTGCACAAAAAAGGGTACGATATTGATTCAAACCCTAATACCAAAGTTTCAGAAGAGCTTTATGACATTTTGGTTGAAGAATACAAATCAGATTTAAATGTTAAAAAAGAATCTGAAAAATTAAGCTTAAATCAGTTACGTTCAAAGAAAGAAACAATATCTATCAACGACGTTGAAGAAGAGGAAGATGAAGACTTTGATGAGGAAGAATCAGAAGATATTGTTGCTGCAGACGAAATATTAATTAAAGATGTAAGCAGTTCATCTAAGCCAATAACTCCTCAACCAAAAGAAGAGGTTAAGGAAAAAATTGAAAAGGTTGAAGAAATTCAAGAAACAAAAGAAGAGCCTGTACAGGAAACAATAACCCCCGAAGAAGAGATTAAACCTGTTAAAGAAGAAGTTGCCGAAAAAGAAGAAGCACAGGAAGAAGTTCAGGAAGGGCCTAAAGTAATTGGCAGGATTGATTTATCAACATTAAATCAAAAAACAAGGCCAACAAAAAAAACCAAAGAACAGCGCGAAGCTGAAGAACGCCAGCGCCGGCAAGAAGAACATGCGGCACGAATGGCTAAGCGTGAAAAAGAGCAAAGAGAAGCAAGAGAAGCGGCACAACAGGAAAAGAAAAAAGAAGAAGAACAATCCCAAACCAAAGAAACTGAACAACAAAAAGAATTTTATAAATCGGAGGTTAAAAAATTAACAGGTCCGACAGTAGTTGGTAAAATTGATTTACCAGAGCCTCCTAAGGAGAAGAAAAAAGAGCCTGTAGCTTCATCTGATGACCAACGCAATAAAAAGAAAAAGCGTAAAAGAATACATAAAGACAGAGTTGACCTCGAATCGAAACCACAGGAACCAAGGGAAGATAAAAAACCTGACAGGGATAAATTTAAACCCGGCAAGAAAAAGAAAAAGCAACTTCGCCCTGAAGTAAGTGAAGAAGATGTACAAAAGCAAATTAAAGATACACTTGCAAGGCTTACTTCTAAAGGGAAATCGAAAGGGGCAAAACACCGCCGCGAAAAAAGAGACTTAATAAGCCAAAAACACCAGGAAGAACTGGAAAGGCAAGAAATAAGCAAACAAACCATAAAAGTAACCGAATTTGTTTCGGTAAACGAATTAGCAACAATGATGAATGTACCTCCGGTTGATGTTATTTCGGTTTGCATGAACCTGGGCTTAATGGTTTCTATTAACCAAAGGCTCGATGCTGAAACCATGGCATTGGTTGCTGATGAATTTAACTATAAAGTAGAATTTATTAGCGTTGAGGTACAAGAAGCTATACGCGAAGAAGAAGATAGTGAAGAAGATTTGATCCCTCGCCCACCTATTGTAACAGTAATGGGGCATGTTGACCACGGGAAAACTTCATTGCTGGATTATATCCGTAAAGCGAATGTTATTGCCGGTGAAGCTGGAGGTATAACACAGCACATTGGAGCATATAGTGTTGAGCTGGAGAATGGAAAAACGATTACTTTCCTCGATACTCCCGGCCACGAAGCTTTTACAGCTATGCGTGCACGTGGTGCACAAGTTACGGATATAGCCATTATTGTGGTTGCTGCCGACGACAATGTGATGCCCCAAACCATAGAAGCTATAAATCACGCCAGTGCAGCTGGAGTGCCTATCATATTTGCAATTAACAAAATAGATAAACCAGGTGCTAATCCCGAAAAAATTAAAGAAGAATTAGCCAATATGAATTACCTGGTTGAGGATTGGGGAGGAAAATACCAATCGCAAGACATTTCGGCAAAACAAGGTTTAAATATTGATGCATTACTTGAAAAAGTATTACTTGAAGCCGAATTATTAGACCTTAAAGCAAATCCGAATAAGAAAGCTTTAGGTACAGTAATCGAATCTGAGCTTGATAAAGGTCGTGGATATATTTCTACTATCCTTATTGAAGCAGGGACACTGAAAGTAGGGCATGTTGTTTTAGCCGGCCACTATTTTGGTCACGTTAAAGCCATGTACAACGAACGTGGAAAAAGAATAGATATAGCTGGGCCTTCAACCCCGGTTCAGATCCTAGGGCTAAATGGAGCTCCACAAGCAGGAGATAAATTCAATGTAATGGATAGCGACAAAGAAGCCCGCGAAATAGCTAACAAACGTGAACAATTGCAGCGTGAACAAAGCTTACGTACACAAAAACATATTACACTTGACGAAATTGGACGCCGTATTGCTATTGGAAACTTCCAGGAGTTAAATATTGTGGTTAAAGGTGATGTAGATGGTTCTATCGAAGCATTATCTGATTCGTTAATAAAACTGGGCACTGAAGAAATACAGGTAAATATAATTCACAAAGGTGTAGGGCAAATATCAGAAACAGATGTTATGCTGGCAGTTGCATCTAATGCTATTATAATTGGTTTCCAGGTACGCCCATCAATGAATGCAAGAAAACTTGCTGAAAAAGAAGAAATCGACATCAGATTGTATTCTGTTATCTACGACGCCATTAACGATGTTCGCGATGCAATGGAAGGTATGCTTTCTCCAGATATCAAAGAAGAGATTGTTGCTACCGTTGAAGTGCGTGATGTCTTTAAAATCAAAAAAGTTGGTAGCGTAGCAGGTTGTATGGTAAAAGAAGGAAAAATAACCCGAAATACGAAAGTACGTGTTATTCGCGATGGTATTGTAATTTATACCGGAATGCTAGGCTCGCTTAAACGTTTTAAAGATGATGTTAAAGAAGTTGCATCAGGTTATGAATGCGGTTTAAACATTGATAATTTCAACGATATTAAAGTTGGAGATATAGTTGAAGGATACCAGGAAACTGAGGTTAAAAAGAAACTATAATTTTATTAAATAACTTAAAAAAGAAGCCGGAAATTTCCGGCTTTTTTGTATTTGGGCAATTATGAGATTATTTTACCTCATCCCCCCTTCCCCCGTTCAAAGGGGGACAAAAATACTCCCATGCTTTATTACATTAAATCTATCCCCCGCTGGCGGGGGAATAAAAGGGGGTGGATTAGGACTTTTCTGCACTTACCCTAACTTAAAAGCAACTAGCAGTATTATTACAAACAATTGATACAATGGATATTATTTTAATGTGAGTTTGATGTAATTAATAATTTATATTACTAATTCAATGTCGTTTAGTTAAGAAGATATTTTAAATTCCTCTCCCTTAGTCCCTCTCTAAGAGAGAGAAATATTTTGCCTTAACTAAACGACATTGATTACTAATTGCCAATGTTTTACAATTTTTGTTTAATTAGAAAAATGGATCGTTGGAAGAAAGAAAAAGTTCGGGAAAATTTATTTATTCCAATATTCCATATCCTGATTGCTTTGTTGCCCTACAATTCAAGAATAAGATGTTAACCTGTTATTTATTTCGAACTAAGGTTATTTTAACATCTCCATCGTATTTTCGAGTTTACCATCTACCGGAGCAGGTTTTAACCCTAAAATTTCACAAATAAGGGGGTATAAATCGATATTATTTATGGCATGGTGTTTATAACCTTTTTTAAATGCCGGGCCATAAGCATAGAAGATGGCATGCATATCCGTGTTCATGTTATCGAATCCATGTGTGCCACCAGAGTACTCATTTTTATGTTTACGTTTGCTTAAGCTCCAGCTGCTATCTGCTACAACCACAAAATCCTTTATCCTTGGGCTATCTCCAAAATTTAACCTTTCAGGGATTTCAGGTTTTTTCCAGATTTTTACATGTTCTGTATTAGAAAAATGGTAGTAGATACTATCATAAAATCCTTCATTTGCCTCTATTGAGTATACAGGATCGGCTCCATCTATATATTTACACCACTCCTTTTTTACAATATCGTAAATATAATTTGTGCGATCACTGTTTATGGCGCACATACCATGGTCTGAAGTGATGATTACATTTATTTCGTTAGCAAAATCCAGTTTATTTATTTTTGAGTAAAACACGCCGACCATACTATCCAAATATTCAATCATATGAACCATTTCAGGATGATCCGGGCCTACATCATGGCCTTTACTGTCAGGCTCTTCGAGATACCACATAATTAAATGTGGGCGTTTTTCTTCTGGCAGTGTTAACCATTCCATAACACCATCTATGCGATTTTCGTATGGCACAGATCCGTCATAATTATAGTAATATGTAGGGTAAAATCCATCATGTGATGCCTCAGAGCCAACCCAAAAATAGGAAGCACTTTTAACACCTTGCTTTTCGGCTGTAACCCATATCGGTTCTCCAAAATAAAATGACGAATCGGTAACCGCTTCGGCATTTCCAATAGCATAAAACCTATCTAAATCGGGAGCATAAAATTTATTGAAAATGATACCGTGATGATCAGGGTACAAACCTGTAGCCATTGAATAATGGTTTGGGAATGTTTTGGTTGGGAAGCAAGGTATACTTGCCTGTGCCCTGACACCAATTTGATCTATATAATCTAAGTTTGGCGTATTTGCTTTTTCGGGATAATCCCAGCGAAAGCCATCCATTGAAAGCATAATAACATAAGGCTCTTTTTCAATTGCATCGGTTGGTTGGCTATAAAGCTTACAACTAAAAAGAAGCAAAGCAACTCCAAGGCCTACATAATATTTTATTTTCATTATCTTCTTTTTTTAATTTAAACACCTTAAAACAATTAATGTTTAAGGCAATAAAAATGAAAAAGGGAGCACAAGCTCCCTTTAATATGTTTAATATGTTTTTATTGTTCCATTGGATAACCATCCTGCAACTCAAATTGCGGAGGGTTACTACCAGAGGCAGCTGCAGTACATTTATAATCAACCATGAAATTAGTCCTGCTAAAATCGTTGTTATATGTTTGATAAGAAATAAAATAATGTACGTCAAAACCACCAACCTGAGGAACAGCATTTGGATATTTATTTTGCAATAAAATAATAATTCCATCCTGCAATCTTTCCAAAGTTAGGGCAACTCCCTCTTCAGTACTTAAAGAACTGTATGTATCGGGATCGTATTGCACGCGTTTAGAAAGACGTAAATCAAAATTACCATAATATGAACTAGCTCCGGAATAATATTCCGCCGTTCCATATGAATCAACAAAAGCCGGGTCAACTTTTGCTTTTACATAATCAACAATTATTTGGTAATCCGATGCTGACATGGTAAAACGTACGGTAGGATCAAATATCCACTCTGTGCCAGTATGTAAATACTGTTCAGTGGTTTCTTCGATATAATTATATAGTGATTGCCATTGCCCTGCTGTATAAGTATACTGATCTGCAAGAGTAAGAGTACCTACCATTCCTGTGTAATATTTATATACAACTGTTTTAACAACGCCTTCTCCTGCTAGTGGGTACATTGCTTTTAGGAAATTAGGCAAATAATCTCTAGGGTTTGCATCACTTGAGAAATTATCGTACTTACCTGGTGCACCCATTGCATCGTAGTCGGCACTATTTAAATAATAAACATCTTCCATTTTTGTCCAAACATCCCCTTCATAAGTATAATAATCGCGAATAGTAATTGGGTTTTTACCTATAATATCAAAGCCCTGGGTTAATGCAATAACATTTACATCATCTATTTGCATAGTTGTTGTAATACCACCATCTCCACCTGAATATTTAAAAGCAATATACACAGTACCACCACAATATGAATTTAAACTAATATCACCCGATTCGGTAAATGAACTTGCATATCCACTTGTATTACCAGTAGACAGGTCTGGATTAAGATTAACCCATGTAGCAGAATTTGGATCCCCTGTACCAGTATAATCATCAGATATTAATACAGTAAGAGGATCTCCATTATTGTAACCATCTTTACTTAAAAAATTAAAAATAACATCTGTATATTCTGTTAAATCAATTGCAGGGGTAATTAACCAAGCAATATTACTTGCATCACCTGTATTACGTGCACTAAATTGAGCATATAGATTGCCACTATAAGATCTGCCTTCCCATGTTTCCGCCCCAGCTTCCAGATATTGAGTCCAACCGTTTATGTCTATTGTTTCATAAGCTGTAGCTGTTGAAAAATCTTCTCCTAGAATTACAGTATTTTCAACGATATTAATAATTGGTGTAACATCTGAATATTTATAACTTACTATTAATATATCACCATCTTCTGCGTCAGTAACATTGTTTTCTAAAATCGAAGGAACATATAAATCCGGGTTAAATTCCGGATAAAAATATCCAGTTATATTTACAAGAGAATCAACATCTGCATAATCATCAGATGCAAAACTATACTGTTCAGCAGTTGTATAAACGGCTAAATCACCTGGCAAATCTGCTATATAATTATAAGTTACATTAGCTACAGAATTTTTGTTATAAGCTGGGAATAAACCAGCTAATAAATGAGGAACAATTTCTGAAGCAGGAAAACTATCATTAAAAGCCTCAAAATCTTCTAAATAACCTGCCCAGGTTGAATCTTGTTCGTTAATAGCCATTGCCATTGCTATTGCAGCAGCATCTTCGTAATCGTTAGTTGAAAATATATATTCAACCTGTCCGGAGTATGGTTGTTTCAAGTCATCCAGCTCCTTGTAGATATCCTCGTTAGGATCGCAAGAAGAGAATCCTACAATTAGTAAAATCAATATATATAATAATTTTTTCATAATCTTAATCATTTAGAAATTTAGAAATTAACTTTTAAACTTAATGACATGGTACGTCCAAAACCGTAATAAACTAACGCAGTAGCCGCATTATTGGCTATTCCATCTCTTGCATCTGCAATATACTCGGTATCAAAAATATTATTTACATTACCAATTAAAGTAGCGTCTGTTTTTCCTAATTTAAAACTATACCTTACATTAAAATCAAACAAGTTATAACTTGGCATTTGCCATGAATCTACACTTTCGCTTCGTGCAGTAATATCAAAATCAGCAAATAAGTTATCGTAATAATTGTAATCAACTCCAATCTTAAATTTAGGTAATATCTCATAGTCAATACCTAAAGCAGCTGTAGTTTGTGCAGAGTTTCCAACATGAACGTCTTTTAGGTCAATAGTTATTGTTTCTGTTGATCCATCTTCTAATAGGATATTTGCATTTACATCTGCATTCCATCTCCAATCACCTACAGAAACCATAGCCCTGATATCCATTTTTTCAATTGGGCGAATTGTAGAAGTGAACTCAATACCCATGTGAGTAGCATCAAGACCTTCCAAGTTAGCAGTTACGTTATTTCCTAACGACCTGGTTAAAGTTTTATCCATCCAAACCGTTCTATACAGTGTTAAATCGGCATTAATCATAGATGAGCGGTAACCATAACCTAATTCAGTAGATATTACTCTTTCGTGTTTAGCATTTTCATTATACTCATTAGATCTATTCATGAAAACAGTTTCGAAATATGGAGCTCTGGTAAAATACCCACCATTAACAAAAACATTGTGGTTTTTGTTAACATTATAATTTGCTCCGCCTTTTATCGACCAATCCATGAAACTAATCCAATCGGATTCTTGGTTTTCTGATAGTTGGAATAGATCTGTCCTATGATATAACTGATCAGATAAAGATCCTGATAAAAATGCAGAATATTTTTCTGTCTTATATTCACCTTGTAAAAACAAACCAATCCAAGCCAAATCGCTATAATAATAATAGTTGATATAATCGCCTTTATAAAGAGGCTGATTGGGGGCTCTATTTAAGTCATTGTTATTTAAATAATATGCTCCACCTAATAAATCATCAATTTGATAAGCGTGGTAACCTCTATACCATCTTCCATCTATACCTCCAGTAATTTCTACTCCAAATAACTCGGTATTTAAAGTTGAAAGAATACCATACCAATCATGTTCATTAATACCATTGGCTATAATTACCTGTGAACCGTTTGTTGAAGCAGCATTCAATTCTTCAGCAGCATCCCAGTCAATAAGTCCGGTTGGGGTCATTAATGTATTGTCATAAGGCAAACCAGTTGAGTAGCTCTTCGAAACAAGGTTTGAATTCCCATGTGTCCTTCTTCCCCCTCCTTTAGCAATTGAAGCATATAGGGCTGTTGAAAGATTTGTTTTTTCGTTAATAGTCCAGTAATGGTTTAAAGAAAGTTGGGGTTTGTGGTAATAATTATAAGCATATGCTGTACTGTAAATTTCTCCGTTACGTATACCATAATCAGAATTGAATTTAATACCATCTGGATGGTCTCTGTACTCTTGTATTGAGTGCATTAAATTACGTTGGTTGTGCCACTGTGGTGCTCCAAAAGCAGTAAAAGATAAACTTTGTTTATCACTAATTCGTTTTGAAATATTTAAGAAATATGACCAACCTTCAAAATTTGTCCCTTTAACGTAGCCGTCGCCATATGTATGTGCACCTGAAGCAGTAACAGCCCATCCGTTTTCTAATAATCCAGTAGATACAGTAAAAGAAATTTTATTATAACCATCATTACCGATACCATAAAAAACACTTCCTCCCTGTTTAACATCAGTAGTCTTTGTTAAGATGTTTATTGTACCTCCTACAGACGAAATTGCCAACTTAGAAGCACCTAAACCCCTTTGAACCTGCATTGTTTGGGTAACATCAGCTAATCCAGCCCAGTTTGACCAATAAACTTTACCATTTTCCTGGCCATTAACAGGAACTCCGTTAATTAAAACTCCAATGTTATTTGAATCAAAACCACGTAAATATATCCTGCTATCTCCATAACCTCCTCCGGTTTTGGTTGCATAAACACTAGGTGTTGATTTTAGGATTTCTGGATACTCTTGTGTACCTAATTTTTCCTGAATTATTTCAGGTTTAATTGTTGATATGGCAACTGGTGTTTCTCTATCTTTAGCAAAAGAAGAAACAACCCTTACTTCCTCAATACCTATAGCATCTGATTCAAGTCCTATTTTACCTAAATCTAATTCAGACTCTGCGCTTAGGTCAATTTCTTTAACGACTTCTAAATAGCCTATGTAAGAAAAAACCATTTTTTGTTTACCTGATGGTACATTAATTTTAAAGCTTCCATCAAGTGCAGTTGCTGTACCAATTGTTGTTCCATCAACAACAACTGAAGCTCCGATTAGTACTTCGCCACTTTGTGCGTCAACAAGTACTCCTTTTACTCTTGTCTGGCTAAAGGATGCCATCGAAATAAGCATCAACGCCACAATAAGAATTTTACTTTTAAAGATTTTCATCATAGAATTGTTTTTAAGGTTTGGGTTTAACTTTATTTTTAATTTAACAAGTTTACAAAACTATATTTAAATTAGGATATCAAATATATTGAAAATATTAAGTTATCGTTAATTTAAAAGGCACAAACATATTAACATATAATTATTTCTTTAATAGCTTAAAAACTTCTTTATTCAAGTTACAGAGAGCCTATTCCTTTTTTATAATCAAAATTGTTAATAACTTATTTTCAGCTTTGCTGTTTTTTTATAGAAATCTGATCGATAATCCGTTGAGTAGCCCCTCTTTTTTCTTCGACATAATTTTTAGCTATTAAACCTGCTTCTTTTATTAAATTACTGTTTTTAACAAATCCATCTAAAACGTCTGCTAATTGGCTATAACCATTTATAACTCTTGCTCCTCCTAATTCAACAAGGCTTATAGCCTCCTGGAACTTATGGTAATTTGGGCCAAACAGAACAGGTAAACCGAAAGTGGCTGCCTCCAGGGTATTGTGGATACCTTTACCAAAACCTCCGCCAATATAAGCCATGTGGCCATATTTATAAATCGATGATAAAAAGCCTATTGCATCAATAATTAAAATATCAGTTGCTTCAACATTGGATTCATTTGCCTCAGAATATCTTAAAGTTTTTATATCCGGATTTATTTTTCTTTCTATGCTTTCAACATGCTGGGTATGAATTTCGTGTGGAGCAATTATCAGCTTTAATCTTCCCTTATTTTTATTCATATATTGTATCAGCAAATCTTCATCGGGGGGCCATGTGCTTCCTGCTACTAAAACCAAATTGTTATTTCTAAATTTTACTATCAAGGGCAAATCTTTCGAGTTAGTTGCTATGGAATAAACCCTGTCAAAGCGGGTATCGCCGGTAATCGTTACATTATTTAGCCCTATTTGGTTAAGCAGATTTTTTGAAACCTGATTTTGTACAAAAAAGTGAGTAAAAAATCGTAACATTTTTCTGGATTTTTTCCCATACTTTTTGAAAAAACGCTGTTTTTCCCTAAAAATACCAGAAACGAGGTATAAAGGTATCTTTCTTTTACCTATCTCCCTGATGAAAAAGTACCAGAATTCATATTTTATAAAAAATATCATTTGCGGTTTCATAGTGTCAAGAAAAAATTTTGCATTACCTGGCGTATCTAATGGAAGGTAAATTATAAAATCCGCATTTTCGTAATTTTTCCTGATTTCGTATCCCGAAGGCGAAAAAAAGCTAAGTAATATTTTAAAATCAGGATAATTTGTTTTAAAATATTCTATCAACGGCCTTCCCTGCTCAAATTCGCCGAGCGAAGCACAGTGGAACCATATTATTTTTTCATTATGAGCAACCAGGCTTTTTAGCCCACACCTCCAGTTTTTCCTCCCATTGATCCATAGTTGCGCCTTTTTGTTAAAAAATGAAGCAATAAAAACTAAGAAATAAAATATTTTAATTCCTAAAAGGTATAATAATGACATATAAAAATAGTTTGACTTTGAATTAACAAAAGTAATGTCCTGAATAGTTTTTTTATAAAAATTACACAAGAATTTTAAAAAAATATTTTCTTGTTGATAATCAACCATATACATAAATCCAGTTTTTATAAAAAGCCATATAAACCTTATTAATCAAGGAAATTTTTAAAATATTTATTAACAATTGTATTGTATTTTAAAGTTTTTTTATACTTTTAACCATCAATTAAGGATTTCTTGATACCCTAACCCTAAAATTTAAACCCAAAGGCCTTTTAACAGAAGGCCTTTCTTTTTATACATCATAATTATTTCTGTATATTTCACGTTAATTTTATGGCCTTTAAATAAACTGCCAAGGATAATTTGCAAAAATTTATTATTACTATATTATTATTTATCACTTCGGTGAGTGCTTTTTCTCAAAATAAGAATCTGAGGGTAAAATCCTTTACTATTATTTCTGACTCACTTGTAGTTGATAGTTTAAGTATTGTGCCTGGTTCGGAAATAATTTATAGTTCGCAAAAAGAAATTATTCCAAAAACAGCTTATAAACTAAATTATGCCAAAGCACAATTATATTTCATGCCCGGGCAACTTCCTGATTCAATTTCAATTGTAGTTGCTTACCGGGTTTTCCCGGTAAATTTTACAAACTCATATGCACACCGCAAACTGGATCAAACATTGGTAGTGGGGCCTGTTATGGCTCGCCCGCAAACAACTAATTTATCAAGCCAAAGCTCATTTTTAACTGATAATCAATTAGACAAGAGAGGTAGTATTGCACGAGGAATAACAATAGGAAACAACCAGGATGCAACCATAAGTTCTAATTTAAACATGCAATTATCTGGCAAACTTAGCAACAACCTGTATATTTTAGCCGCCCTTTCTGATGAAAATATCCCCATACAACCCGATGGGAACTCTCAACAAATACAAGATTTCGACAAGGTGTTTATCCAATTATTTACTAAAAACACCAAACTTATTGCAGGCGATTTTGAAATCACCAGCCCTCAGGGATATTTTTTAAAAATTAACAGAAAAGCCCAAGGAGGTTTGCTAAATACCAAAACCCCCGGGAAAAAGAAAAAAGAATCGAACTTCGAAACTACTATTGGGGGAGCTGTTAGCAAAGGGAAGTATTGCCGAAAAGCTTTTCCTGGCCAGGAAGGCAACCAGGGTCCATATAAACTTACAGGTTGCGAAAACGAGCAGTTTATAGTGATATTAGCCGGCTCGGAAAAAGTGTACATAAATGGGCAATTGTTGGAAAGAGGCAAAGAACTGGATTATACCATTGATTACAATACCGGAGAAATTACTTTTACTGCCAACCGACTAATAACTAAAGACTCAAGAATTGCCATTGAATTTGAATATACCGAAAGGAGTTACGCACGATTTATGATTTATTCGGCAAACAACCTAAAAACAAAGCATGGCGAGTTTTGGCTTAACATATACTCCGAACAGGATAGTAAAAACCAACCCATAAATGAAGATTTAACCCCAGAGTTTAAACAGCTGCTTTACGAAAAAGGAGACCAGATTAACAATGCTTTTGTTTTAAACGCTGACAGTGTTGCTTTTCAAAACGACATTGTGCTTTACGCTCAAAAAGACACTCTCGTTAACGGAAATGTTTACAATATTTATGAATATTCTACCAATCCTGCAAGAGCATTTTACCAGGTCGGATTTAATTATGTTGGGGTAAATAAAGGGAACTATATTCCTGCACCAGGCGCTGCCAATGGAAAAGTTTTCCAATGGGTGGCACCAGTAAATGGGACTTTGCAAGGTGCCTATGAACCCGTTCGGTTGCTAGTAACACCTAAAAAACAACAAATGTTAAACATAGGAGGGAATATTAAATTTAATAGTTTTACAAATGCTAATTACGAATTTGCCCTAAGCAATAATGATATCAATACTTTCTCGGATAAAGACGATAGCGATAATGTGGGATACGCAGTAAAACTTAACTTCTCAAAATCTTTTTTAAAAGCCGACACAACAAAAAACCTATTAAAAACACAAGTAAGCTACCAGCTAACAGATGAAAAATTTAATGAAATAGAACGCTTTCGTGATATTGAATTTGAGCGGGATTGGAACCTTGAGGAGCAACTGGTAAAAACACAACATTTTTTTCAGGCCGGAATGATTTATAGACACAAGGCCTATTTTTCGGGTAATTATAAATACGAAAAGCTAACCTCAACTCCTGATTATAATGCAAACCGGAATTATTTAGGCTTTCAGTTTAATAAAAACAATTACCTGGTAAATTTCACCGGGAGCTATTTAACATCAGATTCGGAAATTAACCAGACTCAATTTATTCGTTACCAAGCCACATTAGCCAAATCATTAAAAATAATCCGCTTAGGGCTTAAAACCGAAATGGAGCAGAATAAGTTGGCAAATACAAAAAGCGATAGCTTACTATTAACCTCTTTTTCATTTAATGCATATACTTTTTTTATTGAGAACCCCGATTCGCTTATTAACAAATATAACCTAAGCTATACGCTACGCAATGATTTTTTGCCCTTGGCCAGCCAACTCAAAAACAGTTCGCGTTCAGAAGATTTTCAGTTAGGCTTTGGGCTTATAAAAAATCCTAATAATCAATTAAAAACAAAATTCAATTTCCGTAGCCTTAATATTTTAGATACATCTTTAATAAAACAAAAAAAAGAAAATTCCATAGCTGCACAAATCGATTATTATTTCCGGTTATTTAAGGGGGCAGTATCATCATCTGTATTTTACGAAGCTGGAGCCGGGCTCGAACCTAAACGCGATTTTACATATCTTAAGGTTGCTTCGGGGCAGGGGGTATATACCTGGATCGACTATAATGCAAACGGAATAACAGAGCTCAATGAATTTGAGATTGCCACATTCCAGGACCAGGCAAACTACATCCGCATTTTCACCCCCGGCACGGAATATATAAAAACCTATAAAAATGAATACAGCCAGGTAATAAATATAAATCCTGAATTTGTATGGAGAGCTAAAACGGGGATTCGAAAATACCTTTCTGCTTTTTCAAATAGCCTAACCTATAGTGTTAGTCAAAAATCGACCGACGAACTGCCAGAGCATAGTTTAAACCCTTTTTATACCTTAAATGACACTACCCTTATAAACCTTAACCAAAATATACGAAACACTTTTTCCTTTCACCGCTTAAACCCTAAATACGGCGCAGATTATGTGTTCCAGAAGAATATAAACAAGCTATTACTCTCAAATGGTTTCGACCAGAAAGAGAAAATAGCCCATGGGTTAAAAATACGCTGGAACTTATTTCCCGATATTACTCTTTTAAACCATACCGAAAAAGGAGAAAAAAATTATACATCAGAATATTTCCCTGTTAAAAATTACAACCTACAGTTTATAAGTAATGAAATAAAGATTCAGTACCAACCAGGTTTCCAGGCAAAAATAGATCTATCCTACGAATATAGCCATCAGAAAAACAGGCTTAATGAAGAAATAAGCATAAGCCACAATATAGGTACAGAAATCAATTATAGTTTTACCCGAAAATGGAATATCCTGTTAAAGGCTAATTATTTAAACATAACTTTTAATGCCCCGCCTGAAACTTCAGTAGCTTATGAAATGTTGCAAGGATTAAAACCCGGGCACAATGCTACCTGGAGTTGCATCTTTCAGCGAAAATTGGCAAACAATGTAGAGTTAAATATAAATTACAACGGGCGTGTGTCTGAAAATATTAAAGTTATACATACCGGAAGCATGCAGATACGGGCTTTTTTCTAGAAAGCAGCCATCAGCAGATTGATATCTTTTGAAGGCATACTAAAATAATTGCCAATACGTTCGTTTGTAAGAATGCCGTTATAAATGTACACTCCATGCCTTAACCCAAGATCATCTTTTAGTTGCTTTTGAACACCACCTGCATCGGCAATACTTAAAAGCAGCGGATTAAACACGTTGCTTACAGCAATGGAAGCTGTACGGGCAACTCTGGAGGCAATATTTGGCACGCAATAGTGAATAACATCTTGTACTTTATAAACAGGATTAGTATGATTTTTACAAACCGATGTTTCGATACAACCCCCCTGATCAATACTCAGATCGATAATTACAGACCCTTTTTTCATAATTTTTACCATTTCTTCGGTAATAAGATATTGAGGCCCTTTATCACCCAAATGCAAAGCTCCTATAACTACATCAGCCGATTTAAGGTGTTTTTCGATAACTCTTGGGTGAAATACAGAAGTAAACAATCTTTGCCCAAGATTAACTTGTAGTCTTTTTAGTTTACTTACAGAATAATCAAAAACCTTAACAAACGCTCCGAGCCCGATGGCAGCTCTTGCAGCATATTCGGCAGCAGTGCCAGCCCCAAGAATAATTACCTCAGTTGGTGTTATTCCGCTTATTCCACCTAGCAAAACACCTTTGCCATTATTTACATTACTTAAATATTCGGCGGCAATTAATATGGATGTTGTTCCGGCAATTTCGCTCATAGAACGCACTACCGGATAACAATTTTCTTTATCTTTTAACCCTTCAAAAGAAATAGCTGTAATTCTTTTTTGCATAAGCTTACGGATATACTCCTCGGTTTGTGAAGGGAAATTAAGCGACGAAAATAAAACCTGATTGCCTTTAAACAAATCTATTTCTTCGATAGTTGGTGGTGCTATTTTTAAAATTATATCGCACTGGTATACATCTGATTTGCTGGCAACAATAAAACCACCATTCTCGCTATAATTTGTATCGGTATAATTAGCAGCCAGCCCTGCTTCCTTTTCGATAATAATTTCGTGCCCATTGTTAACCATAATTTCAACGGCTTCGGGTGTTAACCCCACTCTACTTTCGTAACGGGCATTTTCTTTAGGGATGCCAATAACCAGTTTTTGCTTCTTAGAACCAACTTCAAGCATTTCTTCTTGTGGCAGAAAACCTGTCCGCCCAAATGTGTAGTTTGTTTTGTCTTTCTTTACTGGCATATCTCTTAGCTTTGGCAATTACAAATTGAAGGACTCCAAAATAATGAAAATACTTTGCATTTTCAAGTATTTTGAAACGAACTTTGTGATCAAGAAGATTTACCGAATATTAATACTACGGCTTCCGTCTTCGTTTTCAACCATTTGAACATAAACTATATTGTCCGGAAGTATTTCTGCAATTTTATCTGGCCACTCAATAAAACAGTAATTACCAGAGAAAAAATAATCTTCATAACCAAAATCGTAAACTTCCTCTATTTTATGAATACGGTAAAAATCAAAATGATATATAGTTTCACCATTGCCCGTTTGATATTCGTTTACTAATGCAAAAGTAGGGCTTGTGACAATCTCAACTACTCCCATCTCGTTACATAAAGCTTTTATAAATGTTGTTTTACCTACACCCATTGGGCCAAAAAAGGCAAATACCTTTTTATCACGCATTAGGCGTAAAAACTTTGACGCAACAATATTTAAATCGGACAACGATTTTAGCAGCAAGCTTTCCATAAATGCAATTTAGATATTTTTTTTAAATGTTTGGCTTTAATTTGACGAATGGTATTATCATTTCTTCCAATGATATGCCACCGTGCTGGAAAGTATCTTTATAATAACTTACGTAATAATTAAAATTATTGGGATAAGCCAAAAAGTCATTATTTAAAGCAAAAATATAACTTGTACTTATATTTGTTTTTGGCAGATGCACTTTTTCAGGCTCGCGGATCTCAAATACCTCTTTAGGATTATAATTTAAGTTCCGGCCACATTTATACCTTAAATTAGTAGATGTGTTTTTATCGCCTACAACTTTAACAGGTTTTTGAACTCTAACCGTACCATGGTCGGTAGTAATTACAACTTTTACATTATGATTTTGCAATTCCTTAATAAGGGCAAACAATGGAGAATGCTTAAACCATGAAATGGTGAGCGACCTGTAAGCTGATTCATCACCTGCTAATTCTCGTATCATTTCCATCTCTGTACGCGCATGCGACAACATGTCGATGTAATTATAAACCAATACATTAAGCTGATTATTTAATAGGTCGGAGATATTTTCTACAATTTTTTCACCAGCCTTGTTATGGTTTATTTTTTCGTATTGAAACTTGTATTTTTTCCCATACCTGTTTAATTGCGTTTGAAGCAATTCAGCCTCTTTCATGTTTTTCCCCCCTTCATCCTCATCGTTTAACCAGTATTCGGGGTGCATCCGGGCTATTTCGAGGGGCATTAGCCCTGCAAATATTGAGTTTCGGGCATATTGAGTAGCTGTAGGCAAAATACTACAATATAACTCCTCCGATTCTACCATTAAATATTCTGAAATTATTGGCTGCAGTATTTTCCACTGGTCGTACCTAAAATTATCTATAATTAGTACAAATACCTTTTGGTTTTCGTCGAGCATTTTAAATATGCGCTCTTTAAATAAGCTAGGCGACATTAAAGGTTTTTCCATATTACCGGCAAACCATGACTGGTAATTGTTTTTTATAAATTTTGAGAAGTTTACATTTGCATCGGTTTTTTGCATAGCAAAAACCTCGTTCATTCCTGTTTCGTTACTTTGCTCAAGCTCCAGTTCCCAATAAACCATCTTTTTATACAAATCGCCCCATTCAGAAAAAGTGTTGGCTTGTGCAATCTGCATACCTATTTTACCAAATTCCATTTGGTAGGTAGAAACTGTTTTTTCAGAAACCAGCCTTTTTGTTTCCAGGTGTTTTTTTATACTTAATAGTATTTGTTTAGGATTTACCGGTTTTATGAGATAATCGGCAATTTTAGAACCAATCGCCTCATCCATTATATCTTCCTCCTCGCTTTTGGTAATCATTATTACCGGTATTTCTGGTTTAATTTCTTTTATACGGGTTAATGTTTGTATACCACTTAATCCAGGCATATTTTCATCTAAAAAAATCAGGTCGAAATCAGCCCCGGTTACCATCTCAATAGCATCATCGCCATTGCTTGCTGTAAACAACTCAAAACCTTTCTCCTCCAAAAAAAGGATATGTGGCTTTAACAGGTCAATTTCATCGTCTGTCCATAAAATTCGTGCACGCTTCATGTAAGTATTTTTTAACCCCTTAAAATATAAAGTTATTTACTGTTTATAATTTTTCTGATAGAATAACAAGTAATCCCGAATAACCTTTTCTTCATTAAGTTTTTCGATATTGCCAGGAGTAATAATAAAATATTGATAGTCTTCGCTTTTTACATCTTTAAAAACTACATCGGTTCCGGCCTTTATTTTTGATAAATAATCCTGGCCTTTGCTTTCGTTTTCAAATTCCTTAACCTCAACCACATTAAAAAACTTATTAAATTCTTTACTTACCACTTCATAACTTTTTTGAATATCATAATCGAGATTAAAATTAATCAAATTAAATTTTAGTTGGTTAATATCAGCTTCTTTACCTATAACCAATAAAAAGTAATGCACAGATTCAGGAGTATATGTATAAATTTTTTCAATCTCCTCCAACGTTTTTTGTTCAACAATACCAGCAATTTCCTTTCTGCTAATTAAAGTATCTGATTTTTGGGCTATTTGTAAATTATTTAAATTTTTTAGTTCATTTTCCTGTATTGCCAGTAATAAATTTTCTGCTGAAATGGAAACTGGATCTTCTTTTGGGAAATCATTTTTAATTCCTTCCATCTCGTTTTTTAATATGGTTATGCCATATAAATCGCCCATGGCTAGTGCTTTTAAGTATCTGTATTTGGAATAATACTCTGTATCTTTTTCTTTAGGGATCATTTGTTCGCTGCGGGTAATTACTTCATTATAATTTCCCTGCCTGTATAAATCGAGTGTAGCTGCATAATACTCTTTCCGTTGCTTTTCTTCTTGCTCAAACTGTTTAAAATAGTTAGGGTCGGTTAATACTTTTGCATATTTTGATTCAGGGTAATTCCTTACAATCATATTTTTATAGATTTCAGCCTGTGCCATATCTCCCTGTTCAATATAAGCTTTATACAAACTGTAATATGATGGGATTTTGTATTCGCTTTCCGGATAGCGCTCAATAAGTTCTTTATAAGAATCGACTGCTAAAGGGTAATCTTTTAAATTATTACGGTAAACTTCGCCCACATTGTATAGTGCCCTTTGGATTTTAAGGTGGGATTCTGCAATAGCAGAGTCGGTTAAAGGCAACTCAACCATGTAATATTCCGGAGTTTTATTATCTAATCCTTTTTTAGGGTCGATAATATCATCCGAGAACTCAGTTTCTGATATTTGCTCTATACCGATAACCTGTTTATTCCTCCGCCTCCAGTTATCTTCTAACTTACGAGCCCCCCAAAGCCTTTTAAACTCTGGCATGCCAAAACTTTTAGCTGTAGGGCTATAGAAGTACCATTTTCCACTTTCGGCCTGCGGATTTACCTGCCTTGTCCTGCCCAGGTTATCATACCCTCCCCTTTCTGCCATCAATTGTTGCTGTTCTTCCAATTTTTCTTGTGCTTCACGTGCCTGCAGGTCCTGAATAATTTTTTGTATAAAAGCTTTACGGTCCTTTTCCGGCATTCCGGCTACTTTTTGCAAACTATCCTGATGGCTTACTACGCGTAAATTAGTAACCAGTTTTGATAAATACCTGTTTTTTAAAGCTAACTCATCGTATCCAGGGAAATTGCGGTCGAGCGAAACTACCGCACTATCAAAATAACTTTGGGCTTCAATATATTTCGACTGATCGAAGTGTATATTGGCTAAAGCCAGGTAGCTTAATGCTTTTTGGTTAGTATTTTTAATACTGCTGGATGCTGATAACTTGTAATATTCAACTGCCTTTGCAATTTGGTTATTTTTCATCTCCAACTCTCCCAAGGCAAAGTAAATCTGGTCTTTATATTCGTCATTCTTTTTATCCTCAAGCATTTCTAACAAATCTGACCTGATTTTTGCCGAATTCCCTTTTCCGGAGAATAATGTAGCCCTTTTTATTTTTGCATTGAAAGACATCTCGTATGAAGGGTTCATTTTAATTACTTCTTCGAAAAGTTCAGAAGCTTCGTTTGGTTTTCCCAGTTCTTCCTTTAGCTGTGCAAGTATAAATGTTAACCTCAACTTTTCTTTTTTCTTTCGTACTAATGTTAGGGCTTCTGAAATATTTGTTTCAGCTTCAGCAAAATGCTGTTGCTTTAAATAAAAATCAGCCAAAGTAAGCTTTAAGGAATAATCCAATTTTTCGGGGTACTCGATCTCTCCTTGTATAAATTCAATAATATTTTGTGCCTCCCTAAAATCTTTTAACTGCACATTAACCCTTATCAGCCAGTTGTATGCCAGGTATTTGGTTTTTGGTTCATCGTATTGTTTAGTAATAAAATCAAAAATACGCATGGCAGCTTCGTAATCTTCCTGGTAGAAAAATGCTTTGCCCATTATCAAATAGGCATCATCGATATATCTGTTATATTCATTTTTGCTATAAAAAGCCTTGTCTTTATCCGACATAGGGCCTTTTTTCTGTTCAGGTTTTTTTGTTATGGAATGCATTTTGATCGATTTGGTCGATTTTTCAATCGTGCGGTCCATATCGGGTTTTATGCTTGCAGATAATTCATCATCGCCATAGGTAAAAACCGGGAGTATTTGCGAGTAATCATCCATGTATGATTCTTCGTATTTTTTTATCCCCGCTTTAAAACTTTCGCTACCATTAAATAAAATATTGTATTTTGTTGTTAAACTATGGTAAAAACGGTTTAGGGCTGTGTTCTTTTTGGTTGAACAGCCTGTGTATAAGATTAACAAGCTTATAAATAAAACTGCTGCCTTAAAAAATCTATTCACTTAAAATGTTTTACATTATTCAATACTTTCAAACATCAATTTTGATAAAATAGTATATATGTATCAAAAAAAATGCTTTTAAAGAAAAGCATAAAACTACGAAATAAATTGAAATTGACATAAAAAGAAAATGGATGTCGTTAAAAAACACCCATTTCAATAAATTTATAGAAGTATTGTAAATTGTATTATGCCGAAACAACTTCCTTAACCTCCGGAACTTGCTTTTTAACGGCTTGTTCAACACCATTTTTTAAGGTTTGTATACTAAAAGGGCAAGCTCCACATGCACCTAAAAGTTGAACCTTAACCACCATATCGTCGGTTAATTCAATAAACTGAATATCGCCACCATCGGCAACCAGGTATGGGCGTACCATTTCAATAGTATCTTGTATTCTTTTTTCAAAATCTTGTCTTTGTGCTGCGTCCATTTTTAATTGATTTAAAGTTATTTAATTTTAATTTCTACTTTTTGAGTTGGTTGTAAGTTTGTATTTCTTTGTTCAACTGCTTTTATAACTTTCTCAGCTAATTCTTTAAATGCTTTTCCAGTTATGGTATTTTCGTATACTGCAACAGGGTTTCCTGTATCCCCTCCTTCGCGTATACTTTGCACAATCGGAATTTGCCCAAGTAAAGCAATATTTTCTCTTTCTGCAAGATTCTTGCATCCATCTTTCCCAAAAATGTAATATTTATTTTCAGGAAGTTCTTCGGGTGTAAACCACGCCATATTTTCAATTAACCCTAAAATAGGGACATTAATATGTTTACCGGTAAACATCTTTATTCCTTTTAAAGCATCAGCTAATGCAACATCTTGCGGTGTACTTACAATAATTGCACCTGTAACAGCTAATTCCTGAACTAAAGTTAAATGTATATCACTTGTTCCGGGAGGAAGGTCAACAACCAGATAATCAATTTCGCCCCATTCTCCCTGATGTATTAACTGTTTTAATGCACTTGTTGCCATGGAACCTCTCCAAACAAGAGCATCTTCAGGATTAATAAAAAAGCCTATCGATAACATTTTTACTCCGTAGTTTTCAACGGGTGCAATCATATCTATACCCTCAATTTTACGGACAAAAGGCCGCTGCCCTTCCACGTTAAACATTTTCGGAATAGAAGGGCCATAAATATCGGCATCAATAAGCCCAACTTTTGCACCTGCTTTTGCTAAAGCAATTGCTAAGTTAGAAGCAACTGTTGATTTCCCAACACCACCCTTACCAGATGCAACAGCAATAATGTTTTTTACACCATTTAACGCCCCTGTAGATTGTTCTTTTTCTACTTTTTTCTCTGGAGATTTAGTTTTTATGTTCCCTTTAAAATCTAAGTTATTGCCAAACTCCTGTTCCAATACTTGTAAACAAACCTTTGGCATTGAATTTACAAAAGGGTCATTTTGTTTTTTAAAGCTTAAGGTAAAACCAGCTTTGCCCCCATCTATCCAGATATCGTCAACCATACCCATAGATACAATATCCTGGGCAGTTTCCGGGTGTTTAACTTTTCGCAAAGCATCCAGTATTTGCTTGTTTGAATATGACATTTTTATCTTATTTTTATTTAATTTAAATTAACGCAGCAAAGATAATAAATAGTTGTAAGTTTTAAGTTCAAAGTTCAAAGTTTTTAATTATAACGTTGTTAAACATGAATATTTACAAGAAAAAACTTCATATTTTGAGAAATTTCGCAAAAACTTTACTTTGCTAAAGGTTTCTACTCAAATTTTTCTTATTTGCTATTTCTTTTCTGTTAAATTTACTTTTCTATTTTAAATTCAGTTTTAGTAATGATAAGATTTAATGTGTGTTTAATAATTACCTTTTTCCTTATTTCTTCCTTAACAACTAAGGCACAATGGCAAGAATGCACGGGCGAACATGCTCATTTAAATGTTTACGGTTTTATTCAGATTAACGATGACTTATTGGGATGTACACCCAAAGGAATTATAATATCTAAAGATTATGTTACCTGGAATGAATTAATCGAATTTAATTTCCCGATTACTAGCTTGTATTATTTTGAAAATATCCTTTTCGGCACCTTTGGATATAATGCATTAAGAGTAGTATATTCAAAAGACAATCATAAAACGTGGCAAACCTTAAATACCGATACCTTAAAGAATTTTACCACAAACCTCTTTTCTCTACTTTATGATAATGGGAATATTTTTGTAGCAACGGGGAAAGGAATATTTAAAACATCGGACTGGGGAGAGAAATGGGTTTTAGTAAGTACCAACATCATTGGAAATAATACTATTCATTCCAAAATTTTAAAGAAAGGCAATATATATTTTGCTTCGGATAAAAATAAGGACCTATTCATTTCAAAAGATTTTGGACAAACATGGGAAATTGTGGAAAAAGGAAATATAAATTCAGGAACCATAATCTTAAAAAATGATCATTTATTTGGTTTTAAGGATGGTAAATTTGTTTATCGACTAAATGCTGACTATAAATGGGAGAGTTATATCGATAAAGAATTTGGATTTATTTCGGGCATAAGTTCCTTATGCTGTAATGGTTTGTTTATCTCTTCTAACAAAAATTGTATTTCCTTTGGCAAAAACACTTTAATTACTCTGCCAAAAATCCCCATTGATAAGGAATATGACCTTTGCCAGGCATCTTTTATTTCCGATCAATACATTGTAGTTTCAATTATCGATAGAGGAATCTGGTTTATGCCTTATAAACTCAGTATAGTTTATGAATAGGATTTTAACTCTTTAAGAGGGTCCCAAAAATGTCTTTCGAAATCTGTAATTTGGTCGTTTTCGATTTTTAACCCTTCGTTTTCGAGTAATTGTTTCATGGTATTTGTATTTCCAAAGTGATGCTTGCCTGTTAAAAGGCCATTACGGTTAACAACACGGTGTGCAGGTACATAGTTGTCTTGTGTGTGGGAATTGTTCATGGCCCAGCCAACCATTCGCGATGATTGCGCTGAACCTAAATATTTAGCTATTGCACCATAACTTGTAACTTTTCCAAAAGGAATCAGCCGTACAACTTCATAAACTTTATTAAAAAAACCTTCGTTATTCTTCTTCGGGTTCTTCAAGATAAATATTATTTTTTAGTTTAAACCTCAGATAAGTTATTGGTTTTCCTTTTCCTAAAAACTGCTGCTCGTAAAAAGTACGGATAGATAATATTTCATCCACTATAGTTGAACGATATAAATCATCAGTATCTGCTAAAACTTCCAACTGATTTAGTTCTACAACTTTTTTAGTATAGGCATATAATTCAGCACTGTCGGTTTTAAGATTAATGATTCCATCATTTTTTACAAACTTTTGGTAATATCCCAAAAACCGGCTGGAAGTTAACCTTTTATGGCTTTTCTTGGGTTGTGGGTCAGGGAAAGTGATCCATATTTCAGAAATTTCTTCGGGTGCAAAAAACGAATTAATTAAATCGATCCTGGTGCGCACAAACGCAACATTATTCATATTGTCGTCTTTGGCTGTTCTTGCACCTCGCCACATTCGTGCTCCTTTAATATCTATGCCAACATAATTAATGTTTGGGTTTAATTTAGCCAATCCTACTGTATATTCTCCTTTTCCGCAACCCAACTCAAGTACTATGGGATTGGTGTTTTTAAAAAAATCAGTATTCCAATTTCCTTTTAATTTGTAATCTTTTTGAAATACTTCATCAAATGATGCTTGAATAACATGATCGAAGGTTTCCATTTCGGCAAACCTGAATAACTTTTTCTTTCCCACTATTTGTTAATATGATTTTACTGATTTTCGGATTTTTCTATTCTTATTCCAACATCAGTTATGTATTTTAACTGATTTGACCTCATTCCCTGTATTACTTTAAAAGTATAGTTTCCTGATACCGGAAACCGGATATTTCTTTTATAAATAAATCGGTTATCGTAAATATCACCCCAACCGCTTCCGAGCCATTTTCCCCGATCGTCGGCTAAATAGCATTCAAGAGTATCGCGTAAGCTTAAACCGGTAGGTGAGGTTGTTTGTAAAAACACAAACAGATTCTGATATGCGTATTGAGATGTATTACGCACATTTAAATAAATATTATGAGAGCTTATGGTATCAACAATATCAACATGAAACAATAAAACCGAATCTTTATTCCATTCGTATGATGGCATTTCAATATTTGTTTCAAAAACTCTGTTTTTATCGCAAGAAACCAGGCTTAAAAAAATTACAAAAAATGTTAAAAGGAATAATAGCTTATCTTTTCTCATTTCGGTTACGTCTGTTTTTATTTGGAGCTTTTCTTTTTTTCTTTTTTTTGTTTTTAGCCTCATCAAAACGAGTTAAACTATCTTCTCCTACAACATTGTGGTAATCAAGGCTCTCTGCTTTCACAACGCTGGTAGTATGGGCAAGTTCATCAACAGCAACCCCCTTCTTGTTTAATTGAATAATTTCTTTTACTCTTTCAACAGGTACCGCTACAAAATTGCTTAGGCGGTTTGGATCAAGTGAATACCAGAAAATCCCTCTGAATATATCTGTTTTAGTATGATATGCAGGGCCTTTTTTGGTTTCCAGCACCACATTAGTTGAAGGGAAATCTTTTTGGGCATCAATATAACAATCCACTTCGTAGTTAAGGCAACATTTTAGTTTTCCACACTGTCCGGCAAGTTTTTGAGGATTTAAAGATATCTCCTGATATCGTGCCGCGTTGGTAGTAACCGATATAAAATTGGTAATCCAGGTCGAGCAGCATAATTCACGGCCGCAGGAGCCAATTCCACCTATTCTTCCGGCTTCCTGCCTTGCTCCAATCTGGCGCATTTCAATACGGATTTTAAACTTTTCAGCTAAAATCTTTATCAACTCTCTGAAGTCGACTCTTTCATCGGCTATATAATAAAAAATTGCTTTGGTTCTATCTCCTTGGTACTCGACGTCTCCAATTTTCATATCCAACTTCAGGTCATTCGCTATTTTACGGGTGCTTAACATGGTTGATTCTTCTAACGAAGTGGCTTCGTACCACTTCTCCATATCAACTTGCTTAGCTTTCCTGTAAATCTTTTTAAACTCATGCTCATTTGGGTTTATTCCAATTTTGTTCAACTGGAACTTTACCAATTCTCCTGTAAGCGAAACAATACCAATATCGTGGCCTGGTGACGCTTCTACAGCAACAACATCGCCTTGTGCCAATCGCAAGCCATTTGCATTTTGAAAATATTCTTTCCTGGTATTTTTAAATTTAACCTCAACAATTTCGAATTTCGATACTGCATCTGGTATATGGCTTAGCCAGTTAAAGCTTTCAAGTTTGCTGCAACCTAATGACCTGCCGCAAGAGCATGATGTTATATTGTTAGCCGGCTCTGTGCCGGGATTTATATTTTCCTGATTATCCATATCAAACACTTTTAACCCTCGAATCTCTTTTTTCAATTTTATAGCCTACAAAAGTAATGAAACTTAGATGTTTTTCAAACACTTTAATCCTCATTAAAAATAGCCTATATTTATTTTAGTTTAGAATTAAGCCTATAAATTTATTTTTTACGCCCGTATACATTTCATAATTTTTAATGCTAAATCGAGGTAAACAATTTTTGCATAAGCATTCATTTCAATGTCGGCATGAGCACGGTTAAATTCCTGGTATAAAACCTGAATATTATTCATATTAATAAAAGGAGCAAATTTTACCGAGAAATCATATTCTTTTTGTGTTAAATATACCATCTCCTTTTTTTGCAGGTTTAACATAAAATTTTCACGAATTAACCTTAGCGAATAAGCCAACATACTTTTTTGCTTTTCTCGCCCAATCTGCGCCATATCATCAACCCAATTTACAATTTCGTTCATTTTCCGTTGGTAAGCTAACCGCATTAGCGTTGTAAATTGTATAAAATTGTACTCATCTTCTTCCACAGAATGAATGATATTCTGAGCATCAAAAAAATTTCCATTCGAAAGGTGCACAATATCATTCGCTTTTTCAGGCGCTAAACCAAATCTGTCGCACAAAGCATTTCGCATACTTTCATTGTCAATACGTGGAATTTTAACCAATTGCGTACGCGATAAAATGGTTGAAATAATTTGCTCTGAATTTTCTGAAACCATCAAAAACAGTGTTTTCTCGGGTGGTTCTTCAATTAACTTTAGTAATTTATTGGCTGCCGCAGCATTCATTTTTTCCGGTAACCATATTATCATTATCTTATAATCCGCTTCAAATGTTTTAAGGTTAAGTTTTCTTAAAATTTCCTGGCTTTCGTTTTTGCTTATAATACCTTGTTTATTCTCTACATCAATAATTTCGTACCATCTGGTTTCATTAATGTATGGATTTTCTATAATAGTTTCTCTCCACTGAGCGATATAATCATCACTTACAGGGTCTTTACTAACAGCTTTGGATGTTGCTACAGGGTATACAAAATGTAAATCGGGGTGAACCAGTTTTTTATATTTAAGGCACGATGGGCAAACTCCACACGAATCATTTTCCATCCTATTATCACATGAAATATATTGTGCATATGCAATTGCCAAAGCAAGGTTTCCGGAACCTTCTGGCCCTAAAAACAATTGCGCATGGCTTATCCTGTTGTCTTGTACAGTATTTATTAATCTTTCCTTTACTTTTTGTTGACCAATTATTTCCTTAAACTGCATATGTTTTAAAAATATTTTTGATTTACAGGCTATTACATCATTTTTAGCCTCAACTTTATTTTGATTTCAAAGGTAAATAAAAATAATTTTTATCTTTAACACATCAATATAAAAGTATAAAACATGTATTCTATCGATAGCTACAATTTTACCGGCAAAAAGGTTTTGATGCGGGTAGACTTTAATGTACCGTTAAATGAAAATCTTGAGATTACAGATAATACCAGGATTATAACAGC
>Ga0116163_1000348_pt1 | contig 33305 bp, 28 predicted proteins | sample AD_UKC107_MetaG_FD_89889 | JGI IMG/M metagenome (GOLD analysis project Ga0116163, IMG submission 89889) | Active sludge microbial communities of municipal wastewater-treating anaerobic digesters from Hong Kong - AD_UKC107_MetaG | ecosystem: Engineered > Bioreactor > Anaerobic > Digestate...
GGTAGCGTATATGCTGGCCGCTGCACCCGCCGCAGCGATCATACACCGGGCAAAACGGCTCGGCGCGGTCGTTGGATAACTCCAGCAGCGACTCGATTCTCGCAAAGGCGTAGTTCGGCTGTACCTTCAGCACCCTGGCGTCAAACGTTTCGCCGGGGAGGATGCCGGGTACAAATAGGGTAAGGCCGTCGTGATGGCATACGCCTTCCAGATCAGCGCCGAGGCGCTCGCAGGTCAGGCGCAGTATTTGGTTTTTTTGAAGTGTTGCGGCCGCCATATCCTTAAACCTCAAGCATGGGGTTGCGCTTTTTCTTTTGGTTTTCGGGGGCGATGAAGGAAATCTCCAGCCGGTCGAACGGGATGGCCTCCAGAAAATGATCCGCCGTAAACCGTGTCAGCGAGAATTCCTTCCAGTCCTTCTCGTGGCGGGGCAGCCATACCGGCATGCTGAGATCCAATGTGTGCATGGCCTCCCGCAGGGCAAGCTCAGGGTTCTCAAAATCGCAGGGCACGGTTAAATCACCCTTGGCCCGGTTGTTTTTCATCAATCGCAGCCACATGCGGCCCTGCAGGTCTTCCGCCGTATTCAAATCGCGTCCACCTCAAAGTCCGCGCTTGCGGAACGCTCCATCACGCTGTGCATATGCTCCTTCACGGGAACATGTACTGGATGAGCGATATAGGCCTCAAGCGCTTCGCGGCTTTCCAGTACCGTATGCAGGCACAGGTCGCAGCTACGCGGGCTGTTGGTTTCATCCTTCGCTGCTTCCACCTTTAATAGGCCGGGAATCTTTCCCCGCATGGAATTGAGTATGGCAACGGTTTCCCCGATCTTTTCCTTATCCTTGAGCCAGTACATAACGATATGACGTACCATTGTTCACCCTCCTGTCAGCTTTCCCCATTATACCGTGTAACCGTGAACTTGTCGATACAACCGGCCCTGTGCAACCCTCGATATATTGAAAGGGGAGAATTTGTATGAAGAGACTTGGAATTCTAGTGATCACACTGCTGCTGTTTGCGTCCAGCTGCGCTGCTACGGAGCCGGATACGGTATCCTCGGCAACCATGAGCCGCTACCGCGAAAACGAGATTATGGAGTATCAGGGCGCGAGGCTGGACCCTGCCGTCGGCCCGCGGGATAACTCCATCAACGGCGTACAGCAGGTGGATATCGAAACCTATACGCTGGTCATCAACGGTCTGGTAGATACGCCGCAGGAGCTTACGTACGACGAGGTTCTTGCATTGCCGGAATATGAGCGGCTCATTACGCTCCATTGTGTGGAGGGCTGGGACGCAACCATCCTCTGGAAGGGCGTATTGCTGCAAGACCTGATGGATCTGGCAGGCGTGCAGCCGGAGGCCGTAACTGTGATCTTCTCAGCGGTCGATGGATATACCACGTCGCTGCCGCTGCAAACGGTTCTGGACAAGCAGCTCATTTTGGCCTACGACGCCAACGGTATCCAGCTGCCACCGGAAATGGGATATCCCTTTATTGTCGTTGCTGAAGATAAACTCGGTTATAAATGGGCCAGATGGGTGGATAAAATCACCCTGTCCGACGACGCAAACTACGAAGGCTTTTGGGAAGGCGTAGGCTATTCCAACGACGCTTCTGTAGAGGGCGGCGGGCGCGACTGACAGTTATTTTACTCCATGAAAACGAATCGCTCTGCGTTTGCAGAGCGATTTTTCTGCAAAAATATCAACTTATTCTTGCAAAATAGCAAAAAAAACCGTATGCTAGTAAAGAGGTAAAACGTTTTCGTAGAGGAGCAGTCGTATGGAAAGTTTCGGGTATTTCGATGATCCAAACCGGGAGTTTGTCATCACACGGCCGGATACGCCGTATCCCTGGATCAATTATCTGGGCAGTGAAGCGTTTTTTTCGCTGATGAGCAACACATCCGGCGGCTACTCGTTTTACACAGACGCGCGGTTGCTCAGGCTGACGCGCTATCGCTATAACAACGTGCCCACCGATGCCGGAGGCAAGTACTATTACCTGCGCGACGGGGACGAGGTCTGGAATCCAGGCTGGCAGCCCTGCCAAACGCCGCTGGACAGTTATGAGTGCCACCACGGCACGGGGTATACCCGTATCCTGTCTTCCAAAAACGGCTTGAAGGCCGAGCAGTGCGCCATGGTACCGTTTGGTTATCGTGCGGAGGTTACGAAGCTGACGCTCACTAACGAAAGCGATTTCGTCAAGCAAATCAGCCTGTACAGCTTTGTCGAGTTTTGCCTGTGGAATGCAAATGACGATGCCATCAACTACCAGCGCAACTTTGCGCTGGCCGAGATGGAAATCGAAAACGATGGCGCGGTGCTCTACCATAAAACCGAGTACCGTGAACGCCGCAACCACTATGCCGTCTTCGCCGTGAATACGGCAGTAAGCGGCTTTGATACCGATCGCGAAAGCTTTATCGGCCTGTACAACGGCTTTGGCAACCCGCAGGTTGTGCTGGAGGACAAGCCCCGCAACAGCGATGCGCACGGCTGGGCGCCGATCGGCAGCCACAACATCCGCCTCACGCTTAAGCCCGGCGAAAGCGCAAGCTTCGTGTTTGTGCTCGGTTTTTGCGAAAGCCCCAGGGATCAAAAGTTTATCGCCCCTGGTATTATCAACAAGCAGGACGCGCACGAGCTTCTGGCCGCGTTTCAAACCACAGAGCAGTTTGATGCAAAGCTTCAGGAGCTGAAGGATTACTGGACCCAGCTGTTGAGCCGCTTTACCATCCAATCGGGTGACGAAAAGTTCGACCGGCAGATTAACCAGTGGAACCAGTACCAGTGCATGGTCACCTTTAACATGAGCCGTTCGGCCAGCTATTTTGAAAGCGGTATCGGCAGGGGCATGGGGTTCCGCGACTGCAGCCAGGATCTTCTGGGCTTTGTGCACCTCATTCCCGAGCGCGCCAGGCAGCGCATTTTGGACATCGCGGCGACGCAGTTCCCCGATGGCAGCGCGTATCATCAATATCAGCCGCTCACCAAGCACGGCAACCAGGACGTGGGGCGGAACTTCAACGATGACCCGCTTTGGCTGCTCTATGCGGTGAACGCCTACCTGAAGGAAACCGGTGACTTCGAAATTTTGGAAGAGGTCGTGGATTTCGATAACGATCCCGCCCTGGCCGCGCCGATGAAAGAGCACTTGCGCCGAGCCTTCCACTATACCGCCGATCACCTTGGCCCCCACGGATTGCCGCTGATCGGGCGTGCGGACTGGAACGATTGCCTGAACTTGAACTGCTTTTCCGAGGAGCCCGGCGAGAGCTTCCAAACCGTGACCAATAACGATACGGGCATTGCCGAAAGTGTTTTTATCGCAGGTATGTTCGTAGGCGCGGCTGATGACTACGCTGAGATTTTTAATAGCACCGGAGATCCCCGGGAAGCCGCGTATGCCTTAGCAGAAAAGCAGAAGATGGTCAAAGCCGTGGAGGATCACGGTTGGGACGGCAGCTGGTTCCTGCGGGCCTATGACGCCAATGGCGACAAGGTTGGTTCCAATGAATGCGACGAGGGGAAGATATTCATCGAGCCTCAGGGTATGTGCATTATGGCGGGTATCGGTACGGATAACGGCATGGCACAAAAGGCGCTGGACTCTGTACGGGAACATTTGCTGTTTGAACACGGTGTAGTTCTCAACTGGCCGGCATACCAGCGCTATCATGTCAATCTGGGCGAGATCAGCTCATACCCGCCCGGTTACAAGGAAAACGGATCGGTTTTCTGCCACAACAACCCGTGGATCATGATCGCAGAGACGAAGCTTGGCCACGGAGACAGGGCGTTTGACGTATACCGCCGTATTGCGCCTGTGTATATTGAAGACCAAAAGCTCCACCGCACGGAACCCTACGTGTACAGCCAGACCATCAACGGCAAGGAAAGCGACAAGCCCGGTGAAGCCCGCAACAGCTGGCTTACCGGCACAGCCGCGTATAACTTCTATGCCGCGTCGCAGGCGATCCTGGGTATCAAGCCGCAGTTCAACGGGCTTATGATTGACCCGTGCCTGCCCGCGCACATGAAAGCCGTTACCGTGCGGCGCAGCTTCCGGGGCAGGGAGTATGTGATCGAGATTGTCAACAACGGCGGCGGAGAGAAACGTAAGGTGTCTCTCATAGTGGACGGCAAACCGATCGACGGGCAGATCATTCCGCTGTCTGTTGACACAAAAAAGACCTGCATGGTGCAGGCAATCGTGGAATAGGCTTACGTTATTTGTGGTAGCGCTGCCCCGCGTTAATCTTGGCGGCGCGGTAGAGCTGCTCCAGGAGCATAACCCGCGCCAGCTGGTGGGGAAAGGTCATGCGGCTCATAGACAGGCGCTCCTGTGCGCGCTGCAATACGCTTTGGGAAAGCCCAAGCGAGCCGCCGATGACAAACATAACCTCGCTCTTCCCGGAGACAAACAAATCATTTAATTTGTCCGCAAGCTCCTCGCTTGCGGGCTGTTTTGCGTCAATACACAGGGCGATGACATACGCGGAATCGGGAATACGCTTGAGCAGGCGTTCGCTTTCGGCTTCCAGCGTCTGGCTGATGGTTGTGTCGCTAAGCTGCTTGGGTTCCGGCTCGTCCGGCACCTCGGTTACTGTACAGGGCATCAGTTGGGACAGGCGCTTTAGGTACTCCTTTTGCGCGTCCTGAAAAAAGCGCTCCCTGAGCTTGCCCACGCACAGTACGGTAATCAATTCGCTTCCTCCGTGAGAAGGGTGAACAATGTCGCATCAATGCGAATATCACGGAAAAGCCGTTCAAAATAATTGAGATCGCCGCCCTCAATGTACAGGGTGACAAGCGCTTCCTGTGTGCCCACGCGCTTGACTGTATGTACATTGCCCCGGCTGTCGCGGATACGGCAGCCATCGGACATCCCAATGCTCAGGTCTTCTGCCATTGCAAACAGCATCAGGCCCTTGCCTTCAATTTCTATGGCTTCGTCCAGCAGGCGAAACTCCATGCTTTCCTCCTAAATGCGATACAGCTGCCCCGCCTGAAAGCGGTCGGCAACGTACAGGCTGACGTCTTCTCCGATCATCGCGCCGGCCTGGGTCAGCGCCTCGGATACGATGTGGTACGCCAGTTCGGGCGTGTTGTTTTCCGTGCTCAGATGCCCCAGCAGCAGGTGCCTGGTGCCGCTGTTTAGCAGCTTCACCGCGGCCTGCGCGCCCGCGACGTTGCTTAAATGGCCCTTGCGGCCAAGAATCCGGGTCTTGAGTCGCTCCGGATAGGATGGATTATTTTTCAGCATTTCCGGGTCATGGTTGCTTTCCAGCAGCACGATATCGGCGCTTTCGATCGCCTGAAACACAAACTTGGAGAAATGGCCAAGGTCTGTTGCCACGGCCACGCTGTGCCCGCCCGTATAGAAACGAAACCCGGTCGGCTCGTTGGCGTCGTGGGGGATGTGAAAGGGCACGGCTTCGATATCGTCAATGAAAAAGCCTTCGTCGGCGCGTATGGTCATGCGGTGGCTTCTGGGCAGTTCGCCGATGGCGCGTCCCATGCCTTCCCAGGTGCCCTCCGTTGCGTAGATGGGGATATTCAGCTTCCGGCTGATGACACCCGCACCCTTCATATGGTCGGAGTGCTCATGGGTGACCAGAAGCGCGTGAATGGAGGAAATATCAAGCTTCGCCTTGGCTAGAGCTTCCAGCGTTAGCTTTCCGCTCATTCCGCAGTCGATCAGCAGGCCGCCGCGCTCGGTGGATAAATACGCGCTGTTGCCGCTGGAGCCTGAGAACAGGGTACAAAATTGCAATGGTTTACCGCCTTTCGGAGGAGTCGGTTTCCGGCGTAAAATCGGGGATAAACCCCTCGAACATCACCGCGTCGTAGCGCTCCCGCGCCGCGTCCAGCTCCTGCTGGCTTCGTACCGTCCATGTAACGAGCAGAGGCCGGAACAGCTTGCGGATGAGCCTGAGCGACGGTGTTCTGTCGTGCTTGAATCCGTAGGCGATAAAGTGCGGCCGCGACAGCACGTTGATCAGCAGGTGCTTGAGCACAAACACGGCTGCGGGATGTGTGCCCGGATCAAATGACCCGGCGGACAGCTGCCCGCGCAGCTCGCCCGGTGCGTGAATGCGCAGATAGCGAACGATGGATGGATGAAACGATTCCAGGCAGTAATCGCCGTCATAGCCCTGCAAAAGTTCAAGCGTGGCGCGTACCGTGCGCAGATACTGCTTGTGGTATTTCAGCTCGATGATAACCGGCACCTTGCCGTCGACAAGCGCTAAAAATTCCGAAAACAGGGGAATCGGCGTACCGTCGGGCAGCGGAGGCAGGTCCTCGTAATCCGTCTGTTCAATCACGGTATCCACGCCGCAGACGCGCAATGTGTTCAGATCGTGGTGAACCACCACCTGACCGTCGCGGGTCGATTGCAGATCCATCTCCATACCGTAGCCATGTTCCACAGCCAGCCGGAAAGCCGCCATGCTGTTTTCAAATACGGTTTGGTTCCCATCGTGCAGGCCGCGGTGGGCGTACAGAATATCCCGCCGGAACTGCCTGGGGTAGGGTCTGCGCGCAGGCGCGATCAGCCATAGGTATCCAGCAAACAGCAGCAGCAGCACCGCAAACCCGAAAAGAAGCCAAAGAACGAATACCATATCAATCGTCTCCCGCGTCGTAGGCTTCCAGCTTGCTCTTGGGCGGAATGGGCTTGCTGTCGCCGTGCTTGGTCAGCGAGATGGTAATCAGTGAAATCGCCACCATTATCGCGGCGTAGGGTGCCAATGTATGATAGCCGATGTGCTCCATCAGAAATCCGCTTACCGTGGGGGTAATAGCCTGCGCCGCCATGGAGAAGGTGTAATAGTATCCCGTGAACTGCCCGACATCGCCGGATTTGGAAATTTCCACAACCATCGGGTAGCTGTTGACGTTGATAGATGCCCAGGCGACGCCGACCAGCGCAAGGATGATATAGATCGAGAAATTATAGGACGGGTACAGCGCAAACGCCAGGAAACTCAGCGCCAGAAGCGATACGCCAAACTGAATGACCCGCTTGCGGCCGAACTTGGAGGACAGGATGCCGATGGGGATAAAGCAGATCAGCGCCGCTGCGTTGGCCACGAGCAGCAGGTTGGATGCCGAGCCCAGCCCAAGGCCCCATTGCTCCTGCACGAACCGGGAGAATGCCGAGGTTACGGCATTGTAGCCCATAAACCAGAAGAATACCGAGCCCAGAATGAGGAATAGGCTCTTTCGAACAGCCGGGTCCATGGCTTTGAGGGAAGCTTTGGAATGATCGGCTGCAACTGCCTGCTTTTCGGGTTCGCCGTCATAGGCGTCGTTAATGGCGGCTGTTTCTTCGGAAAGCCTGTTTTCTCGAATGGTGAGCACCACGATCACAACGGCGACCACCATAAAAATCGCAACGGCATAGATGATGTTGGTATACACCTCCGAGCCGTCCTCGCGGGTGACCAGCAATAGCTTGGTCAGCACAAGCATCAGCACACCGCCAAGCGAACCCATCAGGTTGATGATCGCGTTGCCCTTGGAGCGCAGGGGCTTTGGGGTAACGTCCGGCATGAGGGCCACCGCAGGGGAACGATAGGTGCTCATGGCGACCAGCAGCAAAAAGAGCACGACCATGAAGAACAGGAGGCTTTGGCTTGCGATGGAAACCGGCAGGAAGCCCATCAGCACCACGGCGCTCAGCGTGCCGAATACGATGTAGGGCGTTCGTTTGCCAAATTTCGTCCGCGTCCTGTCGGACAGCATCCCAAAGAACGGCAGCAAAAAAAGCGCCAGAATGTTATCCAGCGCCATGACCGCCCCAACGGCGGTATCCCCGATGCCGAAATCATACTTGAGTACTTTCTGAATGACACTGTCGTACATCTGCCAGAAAGCGCTGATCGACATGAAGGCAAAACCGACTAAAATCGTGCGTTTGGTATTCAGCTTCATCCAAGCGTCCTCCTTTATTAAAGGCCTAACGCTATCATAGTATTACGCTTTTTGATTGTCAATATAGCGGCGGATTGCCTGAAAGGTTTCTTCGGAAATATCATGCTCGATCTTGCAGGCATCCTCCTGCGCGGTCTCGGGCTTGACCCCCAAGCGAATCAGGAACTTTGAAAGCGTCTGGTGCCGCTCGTACATGCTTTTGGCGATTTCCAGGCCCTTGTGCGTAATGGTGATCAGGCCGTCCTTCTCCATGGTGATGTAGCCGTTCTCCCTGAGCCGTTTGGTGGCATAGCTCACGCTGGGCTTGGTTACGCCCAGCTCGTTGGCGATATCGATGGAGCGGATGTAACCATGCTGAAGCTTGAGCATCAGCATGGTCTCCAGATAGTCCTGGGAAGATTTGAGTATCTGCATGGATTCACGTCCTTCCGGTTTATGGGGTTGCGTTTACATTCTGGTGTGACAGCTCATGTTGCACTGGCCGCAATCGCCGCCGCAGCAACCCTTGCCTTTCTTTTTATCGGCGATGATCTTCCATACGATACCGCCTACGATGAGCAGTACAATGCCGCCAACAATATATGTTGCCATGTGTTTCTCCTTAAGCAATGATGTGCTTGTTCTTACGGGTTAACTGGAATATCATGCCGCCCAGCAGCAGTAAAGCCAGCACAGTCCAAACGGTAAAGCCGCCGCCAGATAACAGCACCCCGATGCGGAACACGATCAGCGATACGGCAAAGGCGTATGCTGTTTGGTAGCCCAGGGCAAACCATGTCCACCGGGCGGAGTTCATTTCACGCTTGATGGCACCCATCGCCGCAAAGCATGGTGCGCATAGCAGGTTGAACAGCAGGAAGCTAAACGCCGCCAAAGCGCCGTATCCGCCGCTGGCTGTATCAAACGCATTCGCCACAGGGGAGAGCGATGCTTCGATTTCCTCGGCGCTGCCTTCATCCAGCAGGGCGAGCGCGCTATCTTCGCTGTCGGCTGTGTTGAAAAGCACGCCGAACACGCCGACAACGCCTTCCTTGGCGACCAGACCCATGACCGTTGCCACGGTGAACTGCCAGCCGTTGAAGCCAATCGGTTCAAACACCGGGGATATCACGCCGCCGGCTTTGCCCAGCATGCTGTCGTCCATATTTTCTACCGCACCGAATACCGCAGGCGCACTTTCCGCAGGTTGCTCGACAGCGATCTGTGGTTCAAGCACAGGATCGGCAACCGGGGTCGTCCAACCGTATCCGGAGGTAAACCAGATGAATACGCTGGCGACGACGATGACGGTTCCGGCGCGCTTGATAAAGCTCCAGCCACGCTCCCAGGTGCTGCGCAGCACGTTGTTGGCCGACGGAGTGTGGTAGGGGGGCAGCTCCATGACAAACGGGGCGGGCTTTCCCTGAAAGCGCTTGGTCTTACGCAGCATAATGCCGGATATAATCACCGACGCTACGCCGATAAAGTAAGCCGCGGCGGCTACCCAGCCCGCGTTGTGGAACAGCGCGCCAGCAATCAGCGCGACGATGGGCATTTTCGCCCCGCAGGGGATAAAGCTCGCCGTGATGATGGTCATACGGCGGTCGTGCTCGTTCTCAATGGTACGTGAGGCCATCACGCCCGGTACCGTGCAGCCGGAGGAAATCAGCATGGGGATGAAGCTCTTGCCCGACAGACCGAACTTGCGGAAAATGCGGTCCATGATGAACGCGACGCGCGACATGTATCCGATGTCTTCCAGAATGGCCAGCAGCAGGAACAGCACCAGCATCTGCGGCACAAATCCAAGCACCGCGCCCGCGCCGCCGATGATACCGTCGCCGATCAGCCCCACAAGCCAGTCTGCCGTGCCGATACTCGTTAGCCAGGCCATGATCGGCTCCTGAATCCACTGGGCAATCAGCGTGTCGTTGGTAAAGTCCGTGGCAAGCGAGCCTACGGTGGTGACGGAGATGTAATAGACCAGAAACATGATGATGCCAAAGATCGGCAGAGCCAGCACCCGGTTGGTGATGATGCGGTCGATCTTATCCGTCACACTCAGAACGCCCTGCGCCCGGCCCTTGACCACACTGGCGGAAACCAGCCGTTCAATGTAGGCATATCGCTGGTTGGTAATGATGGATTCCGCGTCGTCGTCCATCTCCTGCTCACAGGCAACGATGTGTTCCTCGATATGCGCAAGGATGCTCGCGGGCAGCTTGAGTTCTTCCGTCACTTTTTCATCACGCTCAAACAGCTTGATGGCATACCAGCGCGAAAGTGACGCGTCCACGATGCTGCCCTCGTGTACCACACCGCCCTCATGGTGGTGGTGTACGGGTTCCTCGCCGTCGTGGTGGGTGATCAGGTCCTCGATATGCGCAAGCGCGTGCTCCACGCTGCCTGCAAACACATGGGGATGCTCGATGTCCTTTTGCTTTCCCGCAAGCTCAGCGGCCTTCTGCGCCACCAGCACCGAGCCTTCACCCTTGAGGGCGGAGGTCTCAATCACTTCGCATTTCAGCTCTTCGGCAAGCTTTAAAAGGTGGATGACGTCGCCGTTTTTGCGGGTAACGTCGATCATGTTCAGCGCGATGACCATGGGGATGTTCAGCTCTTTGAGCTGTGTGGTCAAATACAGGTTGCGCTCAATATTGGAGGCGTCGACAATGTTGATGATAACGTCCGGCTTCTCGTTCACCAGATAGTTGCGTGCCAGCACTTCCTCCAGCGTATACGGCGACAGGGAATAAATGCCGGGCAGATCCTGGATAATGATATCCGGAGAGCCCTTGAGGCGGCCTTCTTTTTTCTCTACGGTGACGCCGGGCCAGTTGCCGACATACTGGTTGCTGCCTGTCAGCGTGTTGAACATGGTGGTTTTTCCGGAGTTGGGGTTGCCTGCCAGAGCGATTTTGATACTCAACGTAGGAGTCCTCCTGTACAATAGTTAGTGTAGACTAACCGATGGGGAAAAGTGAAGCGGTTTTACACCGCATAGCTACTCAACCTCGATCTTTTCCGCATCTCCCTTGCGGATGGAAAGCTCATATCCCCGTACCATCAGCTCCAGCGGATCGCCCAGGGGCGCTACCTTGCGTACGTATACGTTAGTGCCTTTGGTCAGTCCCATGTCCATAATCCTGCGCCGGAGTGCGCCTTCGCCATGCAGCTTCACGATCACCGCGTGTTTGCCGACAGCGACATTCTTGAGCGTTTTCATTGCGTCTCTCCTTGTCCTTGCGAAATGTGAGAAGCACCTTGGATGAGTTAGACACGTTTAACCTCATCCAATCTGAGTTTAACATCACTAACTTTGATTGTCAAGATGTTTATCGCTTAAAATAACGCCGAGATTTTCTGTGGATTGTGCATAAAATGACCGCAAACGCTGCCTTGACAGCGTATTTCCTTTGCCGTATAATGCCTGTAACGCAAGGATGGGAAGCAGTACCCGTTGTGAGTGCCCACAGAGAGCCTTCGGTTGGTGCAAGAAGGTGGCAAGGTGGCGGTGAATACATCCCGGAGCGAGGCCCCGAAAGAAAATCCGAGTAGGCGGTCTACGGTGCGCCGGTTACAGCGCGAAAGAACATTGTTCTTGTTGAGGATATACCCGCGAGGGTATATCGCAGTGGAAGTGGTACCGCGTTTACACGCCTTCTCCCTGTAGGGGGAAGGCGGTTTTGTTTTAAAGGAGGGGAATGGTATGCTGCCAAAGGGAATTACGTTTGCAGACCGGTTTGAGGGGATCAGCGGCAGTGCGATCCGCGAGATTTTCAAGGTGCTTTCGCGCCCTGGTATTATCAGCTTTGCGGGCGGCAATCCATCAAGCGATGCGCTCCCCGATGCGCTGTGCGCGGAGCTTGCCCGTGATGTGCTGCTCAATGACGGCAAGCGCATTCTGCAATACGGCGCGACCGAAGGATATCCGCCGTTTCTGGAGAGCCTGGAAGCGTATCTGCGGGAGGACTTTGATTTTCCGGTGGAACGCAAAAATATCCTGCCGCTGTCCGGCTCTTCGCAGGGGGTTGACCTTCTGTGCAAGGCGCTGTTAAATCCGGGAGATACCGTGCTGACCGAGGACCCGACCTTCCTTGGCAACATGCAGACCATGCGGCTCTACCAGCTGAACCTGGTGCCGGTGGAAAGCGACGAAGACGGGTTGAGGATGGACGCGCTGGAAGCTGCGGTGAAGGAACATCGTCCCAAAGCGCTGTACTGCATCCCGACCTTCCAAAACCCTACGGGCCGTACGCTCGCGGCGGACAGGCGCAGGCGCATCGCCGCAATGGCGGAAGAATACGGTTTCCTGGTGATCGAGGATGACCCATACCGCGACCTGCGCTACGACGGGCAGCCGCAGCCGTCCGTCAAGCATTATGATACGTCGGATCACGTGGTTTACCTTGGCAGCTTTTCCAAGCTGATCAGCCCCGGTATGCGCGTTGGTTTCATGGTGGGGCACGAGGACATCGTTCGCAAGTGCACCATCGGCAAGCAGGGATCGGATCTGCACACGCCGATGCTCACCCAGGCGATCATCGATCAGTTCTTGCGCAGACAGCTGCTGCACCCGCACCTGCACTCCATCTTGGGCCCTTACCGGGACAAAATGCACGCGATGCTCGATGAACTGAAAACCTTCCCCGAAGGTACGCAGCATACCACCCCGGAAGGCGGCCTGTTCATCTTCTGCACGCTGCCCGAGGGCTATAACGCCACTGAACGCTTTCCGCAGGCCGTGGAGAACGGCGTGGCTTATGTGCCGGGAACGCATTTCTATCCGGGCGGCGGCCACCATAATACCCTGCGGCTGAACTTTTCCAACAGTACGCTGGAGCAGATCAAAACCGGGATGTGTATCCTCAGAACACTGTTCCAAACCAAATAAGGAGTGAATGAAGTGCATATACTGGATGAACTGAAGGAGCGCGGCATTATCGCGCAGATGACCTTTGAGGAAGACCTCTACAAGGCGATGGAGAAGGAATCCATGACCTTCTATGTCGGCATCGACCCCACCGCCGACAGCCTGCATATCGGCCATATCGTACCGGTGATCTTCGCCAGGCGCTTGCAGCAGGCCGGGCACCGGCCGATCATCCTCTGCGGCGGCGGCACGGCGATGGTCGGCGATCCCAGCGGAAAATCAGAGCTTCGGCAGATGATGACCAAGGAAACCATCAGCGCCAACATCGAAACCATCAAAATGCAGATCAGCCCTCTGCTGGATTTCAGCGAAGGCAAGGCCATTATGGAAAACAACGCTGATTGGCTGTTACAGCTGAATTATGTTGATTTTCTGCGGGATATCGGCGTGTATTTCTCCGTGAACCGCATGCTGACGGCCGAGTGCTACAAGCGCAGGCTGGAGGTCGGGCTGACATTCCTGGAGTTCAACTACATGCTGATGCAAGGGTATGACTTTCTGGAGCTGTTCAGGCGGCACAACTGTCGTATCCAGATCGGCGGGGACGACCAGTGGTCCAACATCCTGGCGGGCGCGGACCTCATCCGCCGCAAGGAGCACGAGGACGCCTACGCCCTGACCAACAAGCTCATCATGACCGCCTCCGGCCAGAAGATGGGCAAGACCGAGAAGGGCGCGCTGTGGCTGGATCCCAAACGCACCACACCCTATGAGTTCTACCAGTACTGGCGCAATGTGCCCGACGCGGACGTTGAAATGTACCTGCGGCTGTTGACCTTCGTTCCCATGGATGAGGTGCGCAGGCTAGGCGCGCTTAAGGACAGCGAAATCAACGAGGCTAAAAAGGTGCTCGCCTTTGAGATGACCAAGCTGATCCACGGCGAGGAGGAGGCCAACAAAGCCATCGACGCGTCCAAGGCGCTGTTCGGCGGCCAGGGCAGCATGGACAATGTCCCGACCTATGAAGTCGATCCTGCCAAGCTGGCTGAGGATGGCCGGGTAACGACCTGGCTTGCGGAATGCGGGCTGTGCAAAAGCCGCGGGGAAGCCCGCAAAATGGTCGAGGCTGGTGCCGTGACTGTGAACGACGAAAAAATCACCGATCTCGACGCGATCATCACGCCGGAACAGTTTGCACAGGACGGTTTGATGCTGCGTAAGGGGAAAAAGAGCTACTGTAGATTAGTACTAAATACTTTTGATCCATCAAAGGTAGATGTTGGGAAAGTTATACCAATCTAAGGCGTTTCTTTCGGGATGCGTCGAAGGGTCGCGACCCTTCGACTGTAAATCCGAAACCAGCGACATGCGAGGTGAAAACTCGATCAAGTGTTGAAAACACTTGATCGGAGGGCCCCCACATCCGCAGGATGTGGGGGTATTTTCTTGTGAACAGCCACAAAATATGCTATAATTGATAAGCTAAGAACATATGTATAACAAGTGAGGAGAGAAGGAATGGCCTCCTATAACGCGGACAAAATCAAGGTGCTGGAGGGGCTGGACGCCGTTCGGATGCGCCCAGGCATGTACATCGGCTCCACGGGCAGCCGCGGGCTGCACCACATGCTGTGGGAGATCGTGGATAACGCCGTGGACGAAGCCATGGGCGGCTTTGCCGATACCATTGACGTAACCCTGCACGAGGATGGATCGGCCTCCGTGTGGGATAACGGACGCGGCGTGCCTGTGGACGAGCACCCGACCCTGAAAATATCCGGCGTGGAAGTGATTTACACCAAGCTTCACGCGGGCGGCAAATTTGACAACGAAAACTATTCCTATTCGGGCGGCCTGCACGGCGTGGGCGGCAGCGTGGTCAACGCGCTCTCGGAATGGATGCTGGTGGATGTGTATAAGGATTTCCGGCATTACCAGATCAAGTTTGAATCGGTCTATGAGAAAAAGGATAACAAAGTCATCGGCGGCCGTGTCACCGAGCCGCTGCACCTGATTTCCAACACCCGCAAGCGCGGCACGATGGTACGCTTCAAGCCCGACGGCAGAATTTTTGAAACCACGGACTTCAACGGCGATCAGGTGATGCGGCGGCTCAAAGAGCTGGCATATTTGAACAAGGGCGTCACCATCACCTTTGAGGACGAGCGCAAAAAGGCGACCGTCGCCGAACCGGATGAAAACGGCGACAATGGCCGTATGGTATTCCGCTATGACGGCGGCCTGAAGGACTACGTCAAGTACCTCAACGCCGAGAAAACCACCCTGCACGATGAACCCATTTACTTGGAAGGTCAAAAGGATGATACGCTGTTTCGCATCGCGATTCAGTACACCGACAGCTATACGGAAAACGTGTTTTCTTATGTGAACAACATTCCGACCTCCGAGGGCGGCACGCACGAAACGGGTTTCCGTGCGGCGTTCACCAAGGTGATGAACGATTTTGCCCGCAGGCTTGGTGCGCTCAAGGATAAGGACGCCAACCTTGGCGGGGACGATTACCGCGAGGGGATGACCGCGGTCATGCTCGCGATGGTGAAGAACCCGCAGTTCGAGGGGCAAACCAAGGGCAAGCTTGGTAACACCGAGGTGCGCCCGACCATCGAGGCGATTTTAACTCAGCAGCTGACGGCCTACTTTGAAGATTTGAAAAATCAGGAGCTGGCGCAAAAGCTGATCGAAAAGGCTGTCAAGGCCGCGCAGGTACGTGCCGCTGCACGCAAGGCACGCGACGTGGCCCGCGCCAAAACCGCGCTGGAGGCCGCGCCTTTGGTCGGCAAGCTGTCCAGCTGTTCCGGACGGAATCCGGAGCTCAACGAGCTGTTCATCGTCGAAGGCGACAGTGCCGGCGGCAGCGCCAAGCAGGGGCGCGACAGACGCTTTCAAGCCATCCTGCCGCTGCGCGGCAAACCCCTCAACGCTGAGAAAAAGCGTTTGGATCAGGTGCTGGCCAACGAGGAATTCCGCTCCGTCATCACGGCGCTTGGCACGAACATCGACGAAAGCTTCAGCCTGGACAACCTTAAATACCATAAGGTCATCATCTTAAGCGACGCCGACCAGGACGGCGCGCATATCCGCGCCATTCTGCTCACATTCTTCTACCGTTACATGCGCGAGCTGATCGCCGAGGGCCATGTATACATCGGCATGCCGCCGCTATACCGTGTTACGCATGGTGGCAAGAACGTGTACGCGTACGACGATACGGAATTGCAGAAGCTGACGCAGGATAAGAAGAATTACACCATCCAGCGCTACAAGGGCCTGGGGGAGATGAACCCCGAGCAGCTCTGGTCTACCACCATGGACCCGCAAAACCGCAAGCTCTTGCAGGTCACCATCGAGGACGCCGCCCAGGTGGAGCACCGCGTGTCCGTATTGATGGGAGATAAGGTTGAACCACGCCGGGAATATATCAGCCAGTACGCCAATTTCAACCGCGAGGACAGCTTCGTGGAAATTGCCGATACCCTGAAGGCAGGTGAGAGCATTGCCTGAGGATAATATGCAGGGCATTATACAAATGTCCATGGCCGAGGTCATGCACAACTCCATGATCCCGTATGCCGAGCATGTCATTATGGAGCGCGCCATTCCGCGTGTGGAAGATGGGCTCAAGCCCGTGCAGCGCCGCATCCTGTTTACGATGATGGAGCTGAATCTGCAGCCGGACCGCCCGCACAGGAAGTGCGCCCGCATCGTGGGCGATTGCCTGGGTAAGTTTCACCCGCACGGCGACTCCAGCGTTTACGATGCCCTGGTGCGCATGGCGCAGGATTTCAGCCTGCGGGAACCGCTGGTAGACGGCCATGGCAACTTCGGCTCTGTCGACGGCGATTCCGCCGCCGCCATGCGCTATACCGAGGCGCGCATGAAGCCGCTGGCACTGGAAATGCTGCGTGATATCGACAAGGATACCGTGCCGTTCCGCCTGAATTTCGACGATACGCTCAAAGAACCCGATATGCTGCCCTCGCGCTACCCAAATCTTTTGGTCAACGGCGCCAGCGGCATCGCCATCGGGCTTGCCACCAATATCCCGCCGCATAACCTGCGCGAGTGCATCCATGCTGTGGTGGCGCAGATTACCAACCCGGAGATTACCACGGACGAGCTCATGGAAATCATGCCCGCGCCGGATTTCCCCACGGGCGGCATTCTGCTGAAAACCGACGAACTGAAAACCGCTTACGAAACGGGGCGCGGCAAGCTCACCCTTCGCGCGCGCACGCATATTGAAAAGGGGAAGAACGGTCGCAGCCTGATCGTAATCACCGAGATTCCCTATCAGGTGAATAAATCGGCGATGCTGGAAAAAATCCTCAAGGTCAGCGAGGAAAAGAAATCCGTGTTCGCGGGTATTTACGATATCCGCGACGAAAGCGACCGCACCGGCATGCGTGCCATTGTGGAGATCCGCAGCGGCTATGATGCGGAGAAGATTCTGGCAGGGCTGCTCAAGTATACCGATTTGCAGGTGACGTTTGGCGTCAATATGGTCGCCATCGCCAAGGGCAAGCCGAAGCTCATGAGCCTGCACAGCGCGATTCGCTACTATATCGGGCACCAGAAAAACGTGATCACCGCCCGCACCCAATATGAGCTGGACAAGGCTAAGGCCAGAGCGCACATTCTGGAAGGCCTGATGATCGCCGTGGATAATCTGGATGCGATCATCATGATGATCCGCGCCAGCAATACCCCCAAAGAGGCGAAAATCAAACTGATGGCAAGCTTCGACCTGGACGATATCCAGGCGCAGGCGATCCTGGATATGCGCCTGCAGCGGCTTACAGGCCTGGAGATTGAAACCCTGCGGCAGGAGTACGCCGAAGTGCTCCAGAAGATCGAGTATCTTACCGGAATTCTGGAGAGCGAGCACAAGCTGATGCGGCTGGTGAAGCACGAGCTGATGGAGATAGCTGAAACCTACGGAAACGACCGCCGCACCACGGTGGTGGATCCCGAGCATGTGGTGGAAGCTGTGGTCGAAGAGGTGCACGTCGCCGAGCTTGCGACTGTGACCTTCTCACGAGGCGGCTACCTGCGGCGCATGTACCCCAAATTCTACCGGAAGCTTCCGCCTGTCAGCGCGGAGAACGGCAATCTGGACGAGCTGCCCCTGTGGCACTTCGATACCGATACCGACCGGACGCTGTACCTGTTTACGAACCTGGGCAACTGCTACCAGATTGGCGTGGACAGCCTGCCTGAAAGCAATAAGCCGACCCAAAAGGGATCACTGCTTTCCGGCGTGATTTTGGGCATCGAAAACAACGAGGTGCCTGTGCAAATCTTCTGCTGTACCGGAGACGAGCTTTCCGCCTTGCCGGATCTGCTGTTTGTCACCCGCAGCGGAATGCTCAAGCGCACCTCGGCCGCAGACTACAACATCAACCGGCAGAAGTATGCCGCTATCAATTTGAAGGACGGAGACGAGGTTCTCACCGTGTTTGCGCTCGATCCCGAATCGGATCTGTTACTGCTCTCAGAGCAGTGCATGAGCATCCGCTGCCACTGCGACAAAATACCCGTGCAGGGGCGCACAACCTCCGGCGTAAAAGGCATGTCGCTGGACAAGGCGGACAGAATCGTGTTTGCCGCCCAGCCGCTGCCAAACGATCAGGTACTTGCGATGACCGACCGGGGGCATGCCAAGCGCATGCTCTATATGGAGTTTGAGCCGCAGGCACGCGCTGGCAAGGGTGTAAAGATCTTTACGTTCAATAAAAACGGCTCCAACGGCACCTGCCTGGCCGGAGCGCTGCTGGTGCGTACACTGCCGTTTACCGTGCTCATCACACAGAAATCCAGCCCGCCCACCCTTGTGGAAGCGGACGAAATCCCGTTGCGTGATAAGCAAAACAGGGGAAAGGCCTGCGTCATATCCGTGCTGGACGATGTGGTAACCGGCCTGCAGCCCATGATCGGCGAAAAGACGCCGGAAGAGGACGAAGCGGACGAGCCGGACGAGAAGACCGCGCCCAACGCTGATGAAGCGCCTGACGATGACGAAGTGCAGGAACAGCTGAAACTCGACGGGGAAGACGAGTAGAACAATGAACACCAAAAGAGGCTGACGCTTGTCAGCCTCTTTTTCGATCGAAAAATGGTAACAAAAAAGGCTGAATCATCAGCCTCATTTGTTTAGCTTGTTTACTGCGCGGCTTTGGCCATCTGTTTTGCCAGTCTGGCTTTCCTGCGGTTGGCCGTGTTCTTGTGCACAATGCCTTTGGCAGCGGCCTTATCGATAGCGGAGGTGGTTGCGCTGTACTGTGCGCCAGCGTTTGCGGGATTCTCCGCAATCTCCGCGTCAAACTTCTTCAGCGCGGTCTTCACCTTGGATTTTACAATGCGGTTGCGAAGGTTTTTCTTATCGCTAACCTTTACGCGTTTCATGGCGGACTTGATATTGGGCAACGTGTTTCACCTCCTCTGTTTCATAAAATTCGCAAGGCATATTCTATCATGGAGAGTGCTGAAATGCAAGCGAATTTTCAAAATCAATGTACTGGATGCAAATGATCCTCTTCTGCTTGCCCAAACAGCAGAATGATGGGGTGTTCAGGACGATATTCCTTTACTGTGAAGGGGTTTCATTGAACATGGTTCATTTTTATTCAATATATGCTGTATACAATTGGGAGAATCTGTTGACAATCGGGCTTGGCCTGTTATAATGTTCTCCGGAGTATTTTGATTGTATTCGTCAAGAAACTGTCAATCTGCTCAAACCGGCGTTTACGCTGCCGCGTTCATCATTTTTCTCGATGCGCTGCAGGCCGGTGGTAAAAACGTGAACTATTGGGCGGAAAACTCTTCGCCCAGTTGGACGACACAACGTACATATCGACCCCTGATGCTGTGTGGTAGAGTGCAGGCGGTTCCGAACAAGTCTGATTTTGACGCGGATTGTTCATTTCAAGGAAACGCAGAGCAGTTCGGACCATAACGTTTGCAATGGGATGCGGCGAAAATCACTGTTTCGCCGCATAGCACTTTGATTTCCTGTTACTTGAGGAGGAAGGGTTTGGAATGGCTAAAAACATCGTCATCCTGGGCGGCGGCTACGCTGGCGTAATCGCGGCAAAAAAGCTGGAGAAAAAGCTGAAGGGTTTGCAGAAAAAGCAAAAGATCGGCGAGGTCACGATCACGCTGATTGATCGGAATCCTTTCCACACGATGCTCACCGAGCTGCATGAGGTAGCCGCGGCGCGCGTGGAGGAAGAATCCATCAAGCTGTCATTTGCCAAGATTTTTGCCGGCCGCAAAGTCCAGGTTGTGATGGATAAAATTGATGATATTAACTTTGAAACAAAAACCCTGACCGGCGCGGCGGGACAGACCTATTCGTATGATTATCTGGTGCTGGCCGCCGGTTCCAAGCCGACCTTCTTCGGTGTGAAAGGCGCATCCCAATACGCCTATAAGCTTTGGAGCTATCAAGACGCGGTTGTGCTCAAGGAGCGCATTTTGCATTGCTTCCGCGAGGCATCCCGTGAGACCGATCCTGAAAAACGCAAAAAGCTTCTGACATTCTTCACCGTTGGCGCAGGCTTTACCGGCACCGAAATGGCCGGTGAACTTGCCGAATGGATTCCCATTCTCTGCCACCAGTTTGAGATCAAGCGCGAGGAAGTCACCCTGTATATGGCCGATCTTCTGGATCGCGTTGTGCCGACCATGCCGAACAAGTACTGCAATCGCTGCCATGGCCGCCTCACCAAGATGGGCGTGACGATCATGCTGAAAAACAACGTCGTTGAAATCGGCAAGGATTTTATCGTACTGCAGGAGGGCGATGTGCAGCAGCGCATCGAATCTGCCACCATCATCTGGGCGGCGGGAACCGACGGCGCATCCATTGCGCAAAAGGCCGCCAAAACCCTGCCCGGCACCCGCCGTGCCCGGTTGGAGTCGGACAAGTTCCTGCGCTCCAAGACCGATACGTCCGTGTATCTGGTCGGCGACGTGCTGCACTATGTGCCCGAAGGCGAGGAAGCCCCTGTTCCCCAGGTGGTTGAGAACGCCGAATACAGCGCGGAATGCGCCGCGCACAATATTTTGGTTGAGCTCACTGGCGAAGGCGAGATGGAAGCGTATTCGCCCAAGCTGCACGGCGTTATGGTGTGTGTGGGCGGCCGCTGGGGCAGCGCGTATGTCGGCACCCACAAACATAAGTTCGGCCTGCCATCCTTCCTGGCGATGTTCTCCAAGCACTTCATCAACATGTTCTATTTCGCCAAGGTGATGGGCTGGACCAAGATCATCAGCTACATGAAGCACGAGTTCTTCACCATCCGCAACCATCGCTCGTTTGTCGGCGGTCATTTTTCAAACGTAACCCCAAGCTTCCTGCTGGTACCGCTCAGGCTGTGGCTTGGCGCGGTGTGGGTGTTTGAAGCGGTGATGAAGATTGTGGAGGGCTGGTTTGGCGCAGCCAAGCTTTCGGCCTTCTTCGGCGGCGCTAACGCCTGGTTTGATTCGCTTCTTGGCGTAGCCAACAAAACCGTGGAAGCCGTATCGTCTGCGACCGGCGCGGCGGAAGCCGCCGCGGAGACCGTTGCATCCGCCTCAGGCACTGCCGAAGCTGTAGCGACGACCGCCGGGCACGTACTGATTAACTTTGATTTCCTCAACATCTTCCAGCTGATTCTTGTCAGCGGGAAGGAACTGGCACAGTCCGCCCTTGGCGATTTCGCCGTGAAGCTCAACATCCCGATCATGAACTGGCTTTTGGAGCATACGGTGCTGACCAGCGACGGCCTGCAGATTTTCATGCAGGTGATGATCGTGCTGATGGAGCTCGCCGTCGGCCTCGCGCTGATGGGCGGCCTGCTCACCGCGCCTGCCAGCGCAACCTCGCTGGTACTGCAATTCATGTTCATTACGACAACCGGCCTGTACCTGAACACCCTGTGGATGCTCTTTGCCAGCGTTGCCTGCCTGATCGGCGCGGGCCGCACCCTTGGCCTTGACTACTACGCCATGCCCTGGGCAAAACGCCACTGGAAAAATATCCGTTGGATCAAGAAGTGGTATCTATACAATGACTGATATGTCCCAGACCGATTCTGCAAGCGAGACGTTTTCCGTTGCGGAGGCGCTGGATCTGTCCAAGCAGATCATGGATCAGGCGCTTGCATCCACTCCGGCGCCGTTTCGTCCGCGCACTGAGTATTTAGCCAAAGCTCACGGCAAGTTTCTGCGGGCGCAGGCAGTGCTGATCTGCGCGCAGGATGAAACCGGCGTCAGCCGGGCTGCCGCCAAAGCAGCGGCAGCCGTCGAGCTGTTGCACCTGGCAACCCTCGTACACGACGATGTGATGGATGACGCCGATACCCGCCGCAACCAGCCGACGCTCTATAAAAAGTTTGGAGCCAGGCAGGCGGTGATCACCGGGGACTACATCTTCTGCCTGGCGCTGCGCCTGGCGGCGGAAGCAGCCGCAGAGCAGGTAAAACCCGAGGACAGCCTCCCGGATATGATGGAGAGGATATGCAAGGGAGAGCTTTTGCAGACCATCAACCATCGCAACTTCAGACTCAATGGCGTGGGATATCTGCGCATCATCTCCGGTAAAACGGCAGCATTGTTTGAAGGCAGCTTCTACACCGGCGCGATGCTCAATGACAAGAGCCGGGAACGCGCCAAGCAGTACGCAGCAATCGGATGGCTGCTGGGCATGGTGTTCCAGCTCGCGGACGATTGCATGGATTATGAGGCGACCATGGAACAGGCGCAAAAACCCGTGCTGTCCGACTTTGAACAAGGGGTTGTGACCCTCCCGCTCATCGTTGCGCTCAACGATCAGCCTGCGCTCAGGCAGCGCGCAGCCGACGGAGAGATCACAAAAGAGGAAGTACAGCAGACCGTGCGGCAAAAGGGCGGCACAGGCTTCACCAGGCGCGTAGCCCGCATTTACTTCGATAGGGCTGTGCGAAAGCTGGAAGCGCTGGACGCGCCGGAGTTTCAGAAGGACCAAATTGGTTTATTATTGAAACAAGCGGCAGGCGCTGTTCTCAGATAACATATGCACTGCAGTACCGACGTTTCGTGTTCCCGCATGACAGCAGCAACTCTACGGGTTCCCATCGGTTGAACTAGCTCCAAAGAGCTATTCAATAATACATTGAGTGAGGTATAGGTATGAAGAAAATCTTATCCGGTCTCGTTGTTTTGGCACTGCTGATCGCGATGATCAGCATGGTCTCCGTCGGTTTGGCGGAAGACACCGCTGTCAAAACTGGTTTTGGCGTTGTGTCCGGCTTCAACGGCACCAAAAACGCAACCGCCGACGCCGATGGCGTCGTGCAGGTGTACCCCATGTATGCGGCCGTTACGGTTGACATGGATGGCAAAATTGTGAAATGCGTTATCGACAGCTATCAGGGCAAGGTCACCTTTGATGCCAATGGTAAGATTACCAGCGACGTGACCGCTCCGATCGTTTCCAAAAATGTCAAAGGCGATGCCTACGGCATGAAAGCCTCGTCCGGTATCGGCAAAGAATGGTACGAACAAGCCGCCGCTTTTGCTGACTATTGCGTCGGCCTGACGGCTGAAGAAGTTGCCGCCATCCCCATGGATGAAACCGGCCACGCCAGCGGCGAAGATGTCCGCGCAGGTGCTACTGTAACTGTCAGCTCCATGATCAAAGCTGTTGTGGCCGCCGTGGAGAACGCACAGGATCTGGGCGCCATGTCCAGCGATTCCCTCGGTCTGGCTTCGGAAGTTGAGCTCGCCAGCCGCTCCAAGGACGCTACCGCCGATGCGGATGGCACAGGCTATGCGTACGCGTACTATGCTGCCGCCACGTTTGACGCGGACGGCAAAATCACCAGCGTTGTGCTGGATGCTTCCCAGTTCTCCGCCAAGTTCAACAACAAAGGCGAGATCACCACGGACATCGCCGCTCCCCAGTACGCCAAGCAGACCCTCAAGGATGAATATGGCATGAAAGCCAAGTCCGGCATTGGCAAGGAATGGTACGAGCAGGCCAACTACTTCGCAGCGTATGTCAAAGGCATGACTGCTGAAGAGGTTGCCGGCATGGCGGTTGACGAATCCGGCTACGCCGCAGACGCGGACGTGCTGGCCGGCACCACCGTGCACATCGGAGACTTCCTCAACGTGATCGTCGCGGCTTACGAGTCCGTAAAGTAATCACGTTCCAGTAACCATAAAGAGCCGGTTTCATAATCGTGTGAAACCGGCATCTTTATTTCATCCATTCCCAACAGAAAGGCGGTTTGACCCGCAATGCGCAACTCCTTCTTACGCCGCGTCGGCCTGATACTCATTGCCGCAGCCATGCTGCTGTTCTCCGGCTGCGGCGCGCAGTCAACGGCAGAGGAGATCAAGTACAAGGCGACGTTTTTAGACTTGTTTGATACCGTGACCCAAATCATCGGCTATGATACGGAGAAAGCGTTCTTCGAGACCTTTGCCGACCATTGGAAGGACGAGCTGGCTACGTATCATGCGCTTTATGACATTTATCACGATGATGCGGTAACGTCCATCAAAACGATCAACGACAATGCGGGCATACAGGCCGTGACAGTCGACAGCCGCATCATCGATCTGCTCTTGCTCAGCAGGGAGATGTACGACCTGACCGGCGGGAAAACCAATGTGGCGATGGGCGCTGTGCTCTCCATTTGGCATGATTACCGCGAAGCCGGTATCAACGACCCGGAGAATGCGGAGTTGCCGCCCATGGATCAGCTTATACAAGCCGCAAAGCACACGAATATCGAAGATATGATCATCGACACGGAAGCGTCCACGGTCTACCTGCGGGATCCCGCTATGTCGCTGGATGTCGGGGCTATCGCCAAGGGCTACGCTACAGAGCGCATTGCACAAAATATCGCCGAAACTGGCAGAACCAGTGTGCTGTTATCCGTTGGCGGCAATGTGCGCGCGATCGGCGAAAAGCCCGACGGCACTACCTGGACGGTCGGTGTGCAAAACCCCGACCTGGATGCCGAGGCGGAAACGCTATTCAATTTGAATATCAATAACCTGTCTGTGGTGACGTCCGGCTCCTATCAGCGCTACTATACGGTGGATGGTGTGCGGTATAACCACATCATTGATCCGGATACGCTGATGCCGACGACGTACTTTATCGGGATCTCCGTTGTAACGGAGGACTCGGGCTATGCCGACGGCTTAAGCACGGCGCTGTTCTGTATGCCGCTGGAGCAGGGACGCGCGCTGGTGGAAAGCATGGAGGGTGTTGAAGCCTGCTGGGTTGCGCCGGATGGAACCATCACCATGACGGAAGGCTTTGAAGCGCTGATCCAGCAATAGGCTACAAAAGCGATACCAAATAACCCGCGAGGATTGTTAACAGATACCCGTACAGCAGAATGGTGTAGTTCTTGACCGACAGAATGAAGGTTTCCGCTTTGACGGGCTTTTTAACAAACGCTTTAACGTTGCGGTAGACCAGCGGGGCCGTGAGCAGGGCCAGAAGCGACAGGGGAGCCAGCACGCCTGCAATGACCGATACTGCGATAGCTGCATAGGCCGCGACGTACAACGCGCCATACAGCCGCAGGGCGTGCTTCTGGCCGATGTAATAGGGTAGCGTGTAGCGCTTACTCTGCACATCGCGTTCCACATCGCAAATGTTGTTGGACAGCATAATGTTGGACGTACAGCACATATTGGGCAGCGCCAGCAGCAAAAGCGCAAGCATGCTGACCCAGTCCATAGAGGCGGAAATCACCCGGCCGCTGATCTGCAAATCGGCGTACTGTACGCTTCCCGTATGCGCGTTGACAAAGACGGTCAGAAAGATGACCAGGAAGCCTTCCGTAAGCCCCGAGGCAATCTCGCCGTATGGCGTGCGTGAAATGGAGATTGGGGTAAATGAATAGAGTATTCCCACGCCAAAGCTGATCGCGCCGGCAAACAGCACGGGTAACCCGTACAGGTAGCTAAGCCACAGCCCAAGCAGCATGGCAGCGCCGCCTGTCACATAGATCAACGCAAGCGACACGGCCTTGCTGAAGTGCAGCTCTTTGCCCTCCCGCCGCCTGTCGATATAGTTATTGATCATCGTTACCGTCAGCGACCAGAACAAAACTGCGACAAACAAGATGCCTGTCGCCAGAAAATCCAGCGTATTGTTCCGGTACAGGCTGTAGGCAACGCCGATCAAAAATGGCGTCAGGCTAACGAGCTTTGTACTCAGCTCTACAAACTTGATCCATCGGGACAAGGCGGAGCTTCCGGTTTGCAATCAAATCACGCTTTCTATTATGGTTCCAAGCATACTTGCGGCCTTGGAACACATACGTTTATACGGTGTATTATATCGCCGGGTCGTTATATGCGTCAAGAATATGGAAGGCTTACAACAGCTTACCGCATGCAGAAAATGACGGTATACAGTTGACAACGCCCGCCAGCGCTTGCTACACTGTAAGGCATTACAGACTTTGAGGGAGGATTGCCCATGCCGAATTTTTCGCTTCCCGATTCCGTGTTCATCGACGCGTGCAAGGCATATTCCACGCCGTTTCACCTGTACGATGAACAGGGTATCCGCTCCACAGCCAGACGCTGGCAGCGGGCGTTTTCCTGGTGCGAGGATTTCAAGGAGTATTTCGCAGTCAAAGCGCTGCCCACTCCAGCCATTCTGCGCATTTTGAAGGAAGAGGGCTGCGGTTTGGATTGCGCCAGTGAAACGGAGCTGATGCTGGCCCGTGCCTGCGGATTTCGAGGCGAGGAGATCATGTTCTCCGCTAACGTCGTGCCTCCGCGCGAGTTTGCCCTGGCCCGGGAGCTGGACGCCTATATCAATCTGGACGACATCACCCATATTCAGGAACTGAAGCAAAACGGTGGCATTCCCGAATCGATCTGCCTGCGCTTTAATCCCGGCGGGCACTTCCGCGTGGGCAACGCTATCATGGGCGATCCGGGCGACGCAAAATACGGCATGACGCGCGATCAGCTTTCTGAAGCAATCATGATTTTGAAGCACGAAGGCGTCAAGCGCTTTGGTCTTCACGCGTTTCTGTCCAGCAATACTACAGATCCGCACTATTACCCGGCGCTGGCGGAGCTTCTGTTTGAAACCGGCGTAGAGCTGCGGCAGGAAAGCGGACTGGAGCTTAAGTTCATCAACCTGTCGGGTGGTGTAGGCGTGCCCTACAAGCCGGATGAGGACGAGGCGAACGTCGAAGCAATCGGTGCCGGGGTGCGCAAGGCATATGAAAAGGTCTTTGTCGGCAACAACATCGAGGGCGTTGCCATCAAAACCGAGCTTGGCCGCTATATGACCGCATCCCATGGCTTTTTGGTGACGCATATTACCCACGAAAAGAACATTTACAAGCGCTATCTGGGTTTGGATGCCAGCGCCTGCGATCTGCTGCGCCCCGCCATGTATGGGGCGTATCATCACATTACCATTGTGGGCAAGGAACAGCTTCCCCACGACGAGATGGTCGACGTGATCGGCAGCCTGTGTGAGAATAACGATAAATTCGCCGTGGACAGAATGCTGCCAAAGGCGGAGGTCGGCGATATTCTTGTCATCCACGATACGGGTGCCCATGGCTTGAGCATGGGGTACAATTACAATGGCAAGCTGCGCTGCAAAGAGGTGCTTTTACAGGAAGACGGCACCTTCAAGCTGATCCGGCGGGCCGAGACCCCGGCTGATTACTTTGCACAGCTTGACGTAGACCCTGATTGGAAAAATCTGTAGACAGAGTAAAAAATCGCATATCAAAAGGACCCCCGCCATGATGCGGGGGTCCTTCAATTGTTATAAAGGTGTTATTTCTCCGTCGTTTGCGCGGCTTGCAGCTCTTCAACCGTCTTGGTCAGGTCTTCGATTGTTTTGAGCGCATCTGCAAGCTCAGCTTGGGATGCAGCAAGCTTGTTCTGGGTAAATGTCAGTCTGGATTCCGCCAGCGAAAGCTTGCCCTTGGTGAATAGCAGCGTGCCATTCTGTGCATTCAGTTCAGCCTGTGCCGCCTGGGCCTGGGCCTGGGCTTCGGTTACAGCGGTCTGGCTATCCGCCAAAGCAGCCTGAGCGTCTGCAAGCAGCGTTTCCAGCTCTGCGATGCGTGTGTTGCTGGTCTCAATGTTGGCGGTGTTGGAGGCAGCGGCTTCCTCGGCGGCTGCAAGCGATTCCTGCAGCTGGGCAACGGTTGCCTGCGCATCGGCAAGCGCAGTGTTGGCATCGGCCAGCGCGGCTTCCGATTTATCAAATTTCTTTTGCGCAAGCGTCAGCTGTCCCTGTACATACAGAACTTCGCCTTGAGCTGCGGTCAGTTCATCGGTCTTTTCCGTCAGCTGGGTCTGCGCGGCTGCCAGATCGGCTTCCGCCGTGGCTTTCGCGGCGGCGACTTCACTGTTTTCTTCCTGTGCCTGGGTAAGGCTTACGTTCAGTTCGTCGTTCTGGGCTGCCAACTCGTTTTTGTCCAAATATGTAATCACCCCGAAAACAATTGCAGCAACCAGGACGATACATAAAAGCACGACCAGCGGGGAGAGCTTCGATTTAGCCGCAGAAGATTTTTGAGACATAGTTTTCCCTCCATATCCGAATTATTCATGAAGCATTTTTTACATTATACCATGATTGTACTGAAGTGCAAATGAGGATTGTTAAAACTATTGTTACAGTATTGTAAATACCTATTAAATAAGATATACTTATACGGCACAAACAGTAGGAAAAGGGGCCATATTTTATGCTCAATCCGAGGCAGATTATCAGTGCTTTGAAACAAAATATCGGGCGTGTGATCGTCGGCAAGGAAGAAGCGATTGAGCTGGCGCTGATCGCAATGGTCTGCAAAGGCCATGTTTTAATTGAGGACGTTCCCGGCACCGGGAAGACCACCATGGTCTCATCCCTTGCCAAATCGCTGGACTGCAGCTTTAACCGCATTCAGTTTACGCCGGACGTCGTGCCAAGCGATGTTACAGGCTTTACCATGATCAATTTCAAGACCGGGGAGATGGAGTTCCACCCCGGCGCCGTAATGTGTCAGATCGTCCTTGCCGACGAAATCAACCGTACGTCGCCAAAAACCCAGTCCTCGCTTTTAGAGGTCATGGAAGAATTTCAGGTCACCGTCGATAGCGTGACCCATCCGCTTCCCAAGCCATTCATGGTGCTCGCTACGCAGAACCCCGGCGAGTTCGTGGGTACTTACCCGCTGCCGGAAGCGCAGATGGACCGTTTCTTTTTACGGATTTCCATGGGGTATCCGACCATGGAAGAGGAAATGGCGGTGCTGGACCGCTTCTCCGGTACCGAAAAGCCGCAAGACAGCCTGCAGGCCGTTTGCTCTGCTGAGGACGTAATCGCCTTGCAGGATATGGTCGGAACGGTGTACTGCTCCAAGGAAGTGCGCCATTATGTGGCCAATATCGCCGCGATGACGCGCACCCATCCCTCGCTGCAGCTGGGCGTATCCACACGCGGCGCGATCGCGCTGATCCGCGGCGCGCAGGCTTGCGCACTGCTCAACGACCGCGATTATATACTGCCTGAGGACGTACAGCGTATGGCGCTGCCTGTGCTCTCGCACCGTGTGCTGCCCAACCCCGAAGCGAAGATGAAAGGCATTACCTCGGACCGTATCCTGATCGCCGTGATGGAAAACGTTCCCGTACCCATCCGCCTTTCGTAAACGACGCGGAAGGACGAGCGAATGAAATCAACATTGGCAACTTTGGGCGTGAGCTTGGGCTTTTTACTGGTATGCGCCCTGTCGATGGGCAACAGGATGTATCTCCTGCTCGCGCTGGTTATCATCATTGCGTGGGTGCTTGCGTATATCAGCATCCATATGGCTGAAAAAACCGTCCGTGTGTCTCACGGGCTGAACAATACCCGCGTCAACCGCGGCGAAAGCGTTGCCATGCAGGTTTCTGTATCCCACAGAAGCCTGTTGCCCATTGCCCCGGTCAAGCTCAAGATGCGCGCAACCAGCAATACTCCGGCTGGCGTATTGCACCTGACCGAGCTTGGCAGGCGCACCCAGAAGGTCGCTTATCAGTTTGCCGCCGAGCATATCGGCGCTATGATTCCCGGCGTGGAAAGCTTCACCGTCAGCGATGTTTTCGGCTTTTTCAAAAAAGAGCATATGCCGGATAATGCATCGGGCGAGCTGTTGGTGCTGCCGGTTCCCTTTGAAGTAGAACCGCTGACCTTCGCGCCAGGCGATATGGGCGTGGAGACCATGAAGCGCGCCATGGAGGATCCCTCAAGCCCCAGTGATTTCCGCAATTATCAGCAGGGCGACCCGCTCAAACGAATCCACTGGAAGATGTCCGCACGCAAGCAGGAGATCATGATCCGCCAATTTGAGGAGCCTGCACTGCCAGACGCGCTGGTCTTGATGGATATGTCGCCGCCCCGCCTGCCTGAGGGCATGGATGCGGGTAAGCTCGCCTACTTGCAGGACGCGGTGCTGGAAACCGCGGCGTCCGTGGTCAAGTGCCAGATCAATCTGGAAAACCCTGTCAGGCTGCCCATCGCCGGAGAACGCCCGATGGAGTATGTCGGTACAATGGGTCTGCCCATTCTTTTAGAGGAACTGGCACGCTGTACCTTTACGGAAACTGAAAAGTTTGAACGCTTCCTGCTAATGCACATGGTCGATCTGCGTAAAACCGGCGCGGTGGTGATCATCACCACACGGCTGACCAGCGTGTTGGTCGACCTGATCGGACGGATGAAGCGCATGGGACCCAACGTGCGGCTGTATCTGGTTAGCTATGAGATCAAAAACCCGACCGTGCAGGATCTGGTCGCGCGCTTGCAGCAGCGCAGCGTGGAAGTCAATTACGTATCCCCGCAGGGATAGAATGGAACAGGCATGAAGAAGCTCACCTTCCTGAAGAAAGAACCGCTCACGCATTGCGGCGTGGCGTTTTTGCTTGCCTGCGGGTTGATGCTGCCGATGCTGATGGCTATGGGCCTGTCCGGGCATATCACGGGAGCGCTGCTCCTGAGTGTTGCAATATTGGTTGTGCTGACTGTGTTTGCCAGCCATCGCAAATATATGCTGCTTTTGTGGGTGCTGATTGCGGGCTTTGCCGCCGTGCAGTTCTTTATGCCACGCATGGGGGTATTCGGCAGCTGGCTGGAAGGCTTGAAAGCCATCGGGCTGTACTTCGCCGGAAACCAGGTGGTGCTGCCGCTGTACGGATCGCAGGTTGCAATCCTGTTTGCGGTCTTCGTCACGGTACTGAGCTTTCTGGTCACGAAGCGCGGCGTTGGTTTTCTGCCGATGGCGCTGATGACGGTACTGGTGCTGTTTGGTCTATGGAGCCTGGGGAAGAGCGCATACTTGTGGTTTGTCGCCCCGGCGCTGATTGCGATCCTGCTGCAAATGAGCATCGAGGCGCACGATCGCATCAACGTTTTCAATGTCATGCCGATGGCGCTGATCGTTGTGGTGCTTGCACTGCTGATTCTGCCCACAGGCAAGGTGACCGTCGGCTTTATGGAGAAGGCCGCAAGCGACCTGAAACAGCGCATCTCCGATTACCTCTTCTTCACAGAGCCGCGCAATGTGTTTACCATTGGTAACTATGGTTATTATCCCATGGGCAACGGGCAGCTTGGTGGTTCGGCCGAGCCCAGCGATTATCCCGTGATGACGGTGAAAACCGACGGGCCGGCACTGCTTCGGGCCGTCGTTAAGGATGAGTACACCGGGCGCAGCTTCCGCGATACATCCAGCGCCAAGCGCTACCTGTACATCAATCCCCGCTGGAAATCGCAGCGCTTGCGGGCGTTCTTGGAGGAATACCCAAACCGTTCCATTCGCAGTTCCAGCCCGCTGATGGACGTGAAAGCCATTACCGTGCAAATGCAGAATAACGCGGTATCGACCGTCTTCACACCGTTGTTTCTGCGCAATGTGAGCATGGCCGGGGATATGGTGCCGTACTTTAACGATGCCAGCGAGCTGTTCATCACGCGCGACCTGGCGCTCGGCGACCGTTACAGCGTGTTCGCGCCCTTGTTCGAGGGCGGCGATCAGGGTTTGGGCAAGCTGGTCAACGCCGCAGCGGGCACAGAAGATCAATACTACGACGAGTTTTACGATCTTTACACCCGTCTCCCTGGTCACCTGGAGCAAAAGCTGTTTGATGATGTTTTCAACATCATTCAAAATGCCGAAACCAAGTACGATCAGGCACTGACCCTGATGAATTACCTGAAAAAGTACTATCGCTATACGCTTACGCCGGATACGCCGCCGGAGAACCTGGACTTCGTAACCTATTTCCTCTATGTGGAAAAGGAAGGCTACTGTACCTACTTTGCTTCGGCGCTGACCGTCATGTGCCGCATCGCCGGGCTTCCTGCGCGGTATGTGGAGGGATTTCTGGTGCAGCCGTCGTCTGACGGGTTTGCCTATGTAACGGGGCTAGATGCGCATGCCTGGACGGAGGTCTATTTTGAGGGCTTCGGCTGGGTGCCGTTCGATGCGACGCCAAACCAGCATGATGCCAATGAACCCCCGCCCAATGAAGAGCCTGAACCCACGCCAAGCCCCACGCCCTCGCCGCAGCCCAACAGCGATACGCCAACCCCGACTCCCAATCCGCAGGATAATCCGGAGGATCAGCCCACCCCTGAGCCCAGCACCGAACCAGAGCAGCAGGATACGCCTAATCCAGATGATCAGAATAACAATCCGTTCCCGTGGTGGATTCTGTTTATCCTGGCTATCATCGGTGCGGGCGCCGCTCGTGTTGTATTCCGCAAGCCGGATCGTGCGGCAGCGAAGAAGCAGACGGAGAAGGAAAAGGTGTTCATCTACGGCGCGGCAACGGCGCGGCTTCTGGGCTATGCCAACTACAAGCCAAAGGCGGGGGAGACGCCCCTGAGCTTTGCCAAGCGTGTGGATGCCGTGCACTACTTCCAAAAGCAGATCACGCCGCTTTGGCGCATCCTGTCGCTGAGCAATTACAGCCGCCTGCGGCCGGGCGCGGAGCAAACGAATAAGGCCAGGGAAACCTATCATGCAATCTTCAGGGAATCCAAACCCCTGCGAAAACTACGCTTCCTGACGGCGCTCTTGTTGGACAGGCGCTTCTACGCCGCATTGGACACCGAACTGGCGCATGAGACTCCCAAATCGCTCTATACGTGGAATATGCGCAAGCTTCGCAAAGCAAAGCAGATTCCTGATACCCCCAACACGCCCGCCAAGGGTGCGCGCAAGCAATCCAAACCTGCCGCATCCAAGAGGAAAGGCAGCGGGAAACGAAAGGGAAACCCAAAACCATAATCCGCCATACCACAGCCGATAAAAACACAAAATCAAGAGGGTAATATTCCATTATCCTCTTGATTTTTTCCTATTCATCATGTATCATATATTTCGTTGCGCTGATATAGCTCAGTCGGTAGAGCGCATCCTTGGTAAGGATGAGGTCCCCGGTTCGAATCCGGGTATCAGCTCCA
>Ga0116163_1000378_pt1 | contig 32044 bp, 30 predicted proteins | sample AD_UKC107_MetaG_FD_89889 | JGI IMG/M metagenome (GOLD analysis project Ga0116163, IMG submission 89889) | Active sludge microbial communities of municipal wastewater-treating anaerobic digesters from Hong Kong - AD_UKC107_MetaG | ecosystem: Engineered > Bioreactor > Anaerobic > Digestate...
ACGGGGATCAGCCGGTCTGCGCCGTAGATGTCGCCGAGGGCCACCAGGATCTCCATCGCCTTCCTCAGGGTCTCGCCCCTCTCCCCCTGGAGTGCCTCCTCCTCCTCTCGCGAAAGGTGCATGGTCGCTTCTCGGCGCCGGAATATAAAAAGGCTCAGATCCTCGAGAACGAGATCGCTCAGATCGAGGGGGAACTATTTCTATCAAAGGGCTCGCAGCTCAAATCAGCCTGCCGATGGGGTGGCCCGCGGCGGGCCAGACCTCCAGGTCCTTCGCCGCCTCGGAGACGAGGATGTCGGTCATCGCCGCCACCGGGAAGACCTCCCCGGCCCGCTCGATGGGGCCGTAAAGTACGAAGTCTCCCCCGGCCAGGATCTCAAGCCCCGCCGAGGCTGCATCGCAGGTGAGCCTGGTCTCCCTCCCCTTGGACCGGAGCCAGCGCCAGGAGGAGACGGCGTTGTGGATCCCCGAGCCGGTGGGCAGCCCGAACTTGGCCTTGGCCAGGACCGTGGATCGGAGCGACCTTCCGGCCCCGTCCCCCAGGGGGACGACCCCGGGGTCGATGAGAAGGTTGTTCATGCCCAGGCCGTGGGCGATCTCGATCAGCCCGGCCCTCCTTCCCGCCCCGCCCCTCTCCAGGGCTCTGATCGTGCCCTCGACGGTGGAGTCGGCGGGGTTGTAGGCGAGGAGGATGGCGGAGTCGATCTCGCTTGCGGCCAGAGCCTTCTCTTCCCCATCCGTCGTGGCGAGGCCGATGCTGTTGTAGATGCACCGGTCGGCGTAGCCGATCTCCGAGACGAGCTCGGCCATATCCATCCTGGTCCCGGCATCGGCGGAGTCGAGGATCAGGGGGCCGGACCAGATCCCCTCTACGAAGTCGAGGTAGCGGCCGAAAGCCTCTGGGGTCCTGGCGTAGAGGTGGAGGACGGCGGGGTTTCCCGTCTCCTCGGCGAGCGCCGCCTGCCTCTCGATGAGCGCCTCGGCCGCCTTCCCGTCGAAGATGCCCCGGTCCTCGTCCTCCACGATCCCCTGGCCCTGGTAAAATATCGTCCCGCAGAGGGCGGTCGGATTCTCCCCCGGCTGGCCCCCGATCTTCACCCCGGCGACGTTCACCACCGACTGATCCCTTGCAAACCTGAACAAATCCACCGCCTCGAACTCTGCGAACCTTCTACCCTGCATCTGGGGTTTGTGCTCCGAGGTCAAAAGAGTTGGGATGGGCTCTCCGAGCCTACTCCACCACCTCCACCTCCGAAGGCTCACGAGGTTATCGGCTCACGAGGTTATCGGCTCACGAGGTTATCGGCTCACGGGGTTATCGGCTCACGGGGTTATCGGCTTACGGCTCATGAGCTTATCGACTTCTTTCTCAGAAGCCGGTTGTACTTGATCGCAAACCGGTGGGCCTCGTCCCTCATCTCCTGGACGAAGAGGGAGGCCCTGTCGTCCCGTCGAATGGGAAGGGGCCTGATCCGGCCGGGGACGTAGATCTCCTCCTCCCGTTTGGCGATGGATATGACCGGTATGGTGAGCCCCAGCCTCCGCAGCTCCCGAAACGCGGCCCAGAGCTGCCCCTTACCCCCGTCGATGACGATGAGGTCGGGCATCTCCCCCGCCTCCTCCTTCTGCCGGGAGTAGCGCCGTTTGACGATCTCGCCGATGGAGGCAAAGTCGTCGATCCCCTCGACTGTCCTCAGCTTGAAGCGGCGGTAGCCCTTCTTGTCCGGCCTTCCGCCCCGGAACTGGACCATGGAGCCCACGGTGAAGCTCCCCGCGAGATGGGAGACGTCGAAGACCTCGATGACGTTCGGCGTCCCCGGCAGGGAGAGCGCCTCCTGGAGGGCGACGAGCTTCTTATGGTCGCCGAAGAACCGGATCTCCACGTTCTTCCGTGCGAGGTCCAGGAGCTTCCGTTTCTCCCCCTGCTTTGGCACCGTCACCCGGACCCGCTTCCCCTTGAGGTGAGAGAGAAAGTCGGCCAGGGAGTCGTCCAGCTCTTCGCCCAGGATAAGCTCTTCGGGCGGCTCGTTCTCCGAGTAGTACTGGACCAGAAACTCCTCCAGGAAGCTCTCGCCGCCGGGGAAGACGAACTCCTCTTTTCCCTCCAGGGTCCCCTTGTAGACCTTGAAGAGCATCAGATAAACGCTATCTCCATCGACGATCCAGCTGAGGACGTCCTCGTCAAACCTCTTATTCCGCTCGATCGTCTGGCGGTCCTGGAGGCCCTCGAGGGCCCGGATCTCGTCTCGGAGCTCCATGGCCCGCTCAAACTCCTGCTCGGCCGAAAGCCGAGCCATCTCCTCCTCGAGCGAGCCGATCAATTCCCCGGTTCTGCCCTTCAGGACCGCCTCGGCCCTTGCCACTCGGGCCCTGTAGTCTTCGGGCGAGATCTTTCCGATGCAGGGGCCGGAGCAGGCTCCCATGTGGTACCTCAGGCACGCCCTCTTGGGAAGCTTCCGGCAGGTCCGAAGGCCGAAGGTCTTTCTGACGACCGAGAAGACGTAGTCTCTCTCCCGGGCGGAGACGAAGGGGCCGAAGAAGCTGCCCCTGCCCACGCGCTTCCGGGCGAGGTGGATTCGGGGGAACTCCTCGTCGGTGAGGTGGATGGAGGCGTAGCGGGAGGAGTCCTTCAGCCGCACGTTGTACTTGGGCCAGTGCTTTTTGATCAGGGCGTTCTCCAGAAGAAGCGCCTCAACCTCGCTGTCGGTGACGATGAAGTCGAGGTCGCAGGCCGCAGAGACCAGGGCCGAGGTCTTGGGATCGAGGTCTTTTTTCTGGAAGTAGCTTGAGACCCGCTTTTTCAGGTCCCGTGCCTTTCCGACGTAGATGACCTCGCCCGAGGCATCTATGAAGAGGTAGCAGCCGGGAAGGTGGGGGAGGGGGTCAGGGTCGATCATGGTGGGAGGGGCTATTAGGGGCTTTTTGACCAGAAGCGGTTCCTATACTGAGAGCCAATCCTCCCTGCTGATCTCTCCCTGCCTCAAGATCTTCTTTAAAAGATCAACGCTGATGTCGCCTCTATGCGGATTTGGAACCATCAATCTGATCGATCCCTTCAGCATGATGAGATGGGGTCCTCTTCCTGAATAAGGACCTTCAAATCCCAGGGCGTGCAGCCGCCTGATCAGCTCGTTCCAGGAGACTGGCAAAAGCCGAGACATGACTCTAAGCTTCTACCGGCGCCTCTGGCACTTCGATCTTTTGCCCTTCGATGGCCGGTATGGGAAGATCGAATCGCAGGCTGAAAGCTATCCAGTCTTCGATAGCGAGCCTCAGGTTCTCGCGGCATTCGACCTCGGTCTTGCCGGCCGCCCAAACCCCCTTCAGCTCCGGCACTTCGCCGTAATAGGGCTCCTCATCATCGATGACCTCGTAGACCGCCCTGGACATCGCCGCCTGGATGTACTCGCAGAACATATCGTGATCTTATTTGATGGTATGAGATATAAATTAGCCTTCTTCACCGGGTGATCCTGGCGAGCCCAGCGCTGGAAACCTCGCGGCCACGATCTCACGCACCTCCGCGAGCCACCCCCGCCTCTCCTCCGGCGTGCTGGTCAGCACCACGAAGAAGGTCCTCCGATATACATCGGAGACACCGCAGAGCCCGAAAGACGCACCTCTTCCAGAGTGTCTCCATGTCTCTCGCCTTTCCGACGTAGATGACCTCCCCCAAGGCGTCTTTTAAGTGGTAATATCCGGGGAGGTGGGGATGGGGTTCAGGCTCGATCATGATGGCTATGCGGACCACTATTTCATGAGATTCCTGAACTCGTCCGCCGTCAAATCTGCATCTTTCAAGATGCTTTTCAGGACTTTTGGGTGCAGGATCTTATTTGAGTGATAGGGGATGGTTATCCTCGCGCCTTCCTCATTCCTGTAAATCCTATGACTCCCGCTCTGCCTCACCAGGGTGAAGCCTGCCCTCTCCAGGGCTCTGATGACTTCATCGGCGGTGACCCTCGGAAGCTTATCCGTCATACCGCCACTTCGAGAGAGGTCAAGCTGACGAATTCGACCTCAGGAAGGTCTTCGCCAGCCTCAAGCCTGTCTTTTACATGTAGTGATATCGCGTCCTCGATATTTTCCAGGGCGTCTTCGTAAGTATCCCCCTGAGTGTAACAACCCTGAAGCTCTGGACAGAAGGCGAAGTAACCGTCCTTGTCCTTCTCGATCACCACGGAAAAGCGATAATTCTTCATGCATCCACCATTTGTGCTTTTCAGATTCAAGTTTATACCTGTAAGGAGCCGACAAATAACTATGTTTTCATGGCGATAGGCTATTCTGTGGTTATAAGGACCCTCAAATCCCAGGGCGTGCAACCGCCTGATCAGCTCGATCCAGGAGACTGGCGAAAGCCGGGACACGATTCTAGGCTTTAACCGGGCGCCTCCGGCACTTCGATCATGTGACCCCGATAGTTGGTATCGGAAGATCGAATCGCAGACTGAAAGCCATCCAGTCTTCTACCGTCAGCCTCAAGTTCTAGCAGCACTCGACCTCGGTCTTGCCGCTTGCCCAGACGCTATTCAGCTCCGGCACCTCGCCGTAGTAGGGCTCCTCATCGTCGATGACCTCGTACGCCGCTCTGGACATCGTCGCCTGGATATACTCGCAGAACATAGCTTCTCCTAAGCTTGATGTCGTAATTGGTGGTGACTCTTAGCAGTCGTGTTATGTGGTCTGTCAAGTATTTTTTCCGTGGCAGCGTTTGTACTTCTTCCCACTGCCACATGGACAGGGGTCATTTCTGCCTACTTTAGGTGGTCTCTTCATTCTGACGATTTTATTTGATTTAGGAATTGGGTACTCTTCCTCATGTACATTATAATATGTTTCTGATGTAAGGATGCTAAGATCTTTTTGCAATTGGGCCGCTTCAACGTTTAAATCTTTAGACCACACCCTTGCATCTAGGTATATAAGATCCTCCGAGCTTCCACCATTAGGACGGAAGGGCTGGAAAGCGATTCCGACGATGTCAAGAGCCTCAGGACACTTATATTTCACAACCATACAGCAGGCTTGGAGCAAGGTAAAACGGGCTTCGCGATATTGCTCATAGGAACAAAAATCTGGCTGAGGCAAGCTCAGAAAGACGTAGAACGGCTCATTATCCGAAAGCGGTTTATAATATCTGATGCGCCTCGTGCCGTCAGGTGTGTTAGTACACAGATCGATAAGGCCTTTAGCGATCAGGCGCCGAGCCAATCTTGGCTCACGAGCCATGAAACGGAGACCGATTTCAGTGCCGGATAGCTCTATGTGATTGGTGTAATACTGCGTTGCATTGAGCGCGTGGTGAGCAAACCGTTCGATGAGGTCATCCCAAATGTAGCTGATACTATCCTGTCTAAGCTGCTCTATACGTTCAGGTCGATCACAAAAGTCTTTCCAGAATCCCTCTTCGAGGAAAATTCCGCGATATTTTCCATCAAAAGCAAAGTCGTGCGCACCGTCTTCATTCATGTGCATGAGATAGACTGCAAGAAGATCCTCCTCACCCGGAACAAATACGGCTGTATTGGACCTGATAAGGTTCTCTTTCCGCTCCAGATACGAGACGAAATCGCTTATCGTATCGAGCATCTGTAATAAAATATCTAAAGTATAGTCTGTCAGAACGTGAACGAAAGTTTTACTCGGGTCTAAATCCCCAACCGTAAATGGTGTTGAATATAGGTCTTCCGCGTTTCCGTTCAGGCCTAACGAGGTGTTAAGCATCAAGCTCTCAGTACCACCAAATTTTGCCTTACATCTTTCATCGCTTCCATGAGCAACTACTATCAGGTGATACTTTGCAGATTCATTTGATGGGATCGGTAAAGGAAATTGCTTTGTGCACGAGCGATCCAAATATACCCTATCAGGGTGTTCCCTTAACCACCTTTCCGCACCCCATGCTTGCTCAGCAGACTTTTTGATAGCTCTGTTGTACCATCGCCTCCAGTTTAATTTCAGATCTCCTGAAGCTGGAAACAAACAATGCTTGTCTGAGAATATCAGAACATGTTGGTCAAATATAACAACCATGTCGCATAGCTCTTTGCCATCTCCATTGCCACCAGTCTTCTGATCTCTAAAAACGCCAGGGTAACTCCAGAGAGAAAGGAAACTCTTTTCGCAAAGACTATTCAGGTACCTCTCGGATGGGGTTACACCTTGCGCCTTATGGACAGGTATTCTTTCTCTAGCTCTATTGGGATTGGGGTACATCGTAGCACTTCCGTATTACAGATGGCAATAGTAACACTAGATGTTAGATTCCGCGAAGATCAGGACTTCCATATCCTCTTCACTTCCAGGGAATCTATCTTTGAGCTCCCAACGCAGCCTCTTAGCTCCTTTTTGAATTGGGTTGAGTCGACCAAAGGCTTAACCACAATGTTTCCGTCTTCCTGTCCCACATCCACTTCATCATCACCATCCGTCAAACCAGCTGTTTATGATCTTCTTGGGATCGGGGAGTTTATCGCCTCTCCGCCCAGCGCCGGAAACCTCGTGGCCACGATCTCACGCACCTCCGCCAGCCACCCCCGCCTCTCCTCCGGGGTGCTGGTCACCACCACGGAGAAGGTCCTTCGATGGACGTCGTCGACGCCGCAGAGCCCGAAGACGCACCTCTTCCAGAGCATCTCCAGGGGATCGCCGAAGGCCGCAAGCTCCCGCTCCTCGGGGGTGTTGGCGGTGTTGAAGACCAGGGCGCACTTCGCCTTCAGGAGGCCGACCGGGACGCCCTCGCCGCCGTCCCCCTCGCGAAACTCGTAGGCGACTCCGGGCCGTATGACCCGATCGACCCAGCCCTTCAGGATCGCTGGAGGCTGCCCCCACCAGTTGGGGTGGACGACGACGATCCCCTCGGCGGCCGCGATCTCGTCGCAGTGGCTTTTGACGATGGGATCGAGGGCGGCGCCCCTGGGGATCTCGGGGCCGGGGAGGATGGGGTCGAACCTCTCGGCGTAGAGGTCGTGGAAGGATACCTGGTGGCCGTTTTCCTTCAGCGCGTCAACCGCCGCCTCGGCTATGGCGTGGTTGAAGCTTCCGGGATGGGGATGGCCGAGGATGACGGATACTCTCATGTAACATTCGAAAATAGATGGTAATTGATGGTATATTCTTCAGGGTCTGGCGAGTGGCGTGAGGGGGAGCGGGCGCCGGAGCCTGCAGCCTCGGGCCCGAAACCCCGCCCAAAACCGTCTCTACTTCTTCTCCCCGGGTTTGGCAGCCTGCTCGTGAGCGAGGATGGAGGCCTTGGCGTGAACCCGGACGAAGGGGCTCTCGTCCTCCTCGGCGGCCTTCTTCAGGATGTCCAGGGACTTCTCGTCCATCATCTCCCCCAGGACCCAGGCGGCTCCGCCCCGGATCTCCTCGTTCGTCTCCCCGTCCAGAAGGAGCTCTGCCATCCTCTTCTGGACCAGCTCTCTTCCCATGGCCGCAAGCCCCACCATGGCGTTGGCCTTGACCACGTCCTCGGGGTCCTTGAGGGCCTGGACCAGGGGCTCCACCACCTCAGGCCCGCCCTTCTTGGCCAGGGCGTTGACCGCGTTCGCCCGAACGAGCATGTTACTCTCCTTGCTGACGACCTCGGCGAGCTTCTCGACGGTCCAGGTGGCGTCGGGCAGGTTCTCCGGCACCTGAGGGCCCGCCAGGGAGTCGATCGCCTCGGTCTCGCCCAGGGGGACGGCTCCTGGCTTCTCCATCTTCCCTTTCTTCCCGGTCTCCTTCTTCTCTTCGGCCATGGGATGAAAGATGTTGCCTATTCTACTTCAATTTTTCCAAGTTCGAACGCCTTCCTGTTGATCTCCAAAAACCTCGCCGGGACCGTCTCGGATAGGGCCGAGAGGAGGGTCGCCTCCTCGATGGGAAGGTATCCGGCGATAGCCCCCAGCATCACCACGTTCGTCGCCTGGGGGCTTCCCGCCTTCGCCGCAAGGCCTGTGGCGTCCATCGCCTTCACCTCGCAGGCGACCTCTCGAAGAGGGGAGAGGATCTCTTCGATGGAGGGGTATCGAGCCTGGCCCGTAGTGACGGTGACGGGCATCACCGGCCGCGTGTTCACCAGGGCGACCCCTTTGGGGGAGAGGTAGGAGGCGTACCTCAGGGCCTCCGCCGGCTCCATGGCCAGGAGGACGTCCGCGCTGCCCGGCGATATCATGGCGCTGTATTTGCAGCCGACCCGGATGTGGTTGATGACGCTTCCGCCCCGCTGGGCCATCCCGTGGGTCTCCACCCCCCGGACCGACAGCCCCGCCAGCATGGCGGCCCTGCCGATGATCTCGGAGATGAGGATCACCCCCTGGCCGCCGACCCCGACCACCACCACGTCGCACTCTGAAGTTCTCATTTCACCACCTCGATCGCCTGCTGGGGGCATATCGCGGCGCAGACCCCGCACCCCGAGCAGAGGGCGTTGATTTTGGCCACCGTACCGTCGAACTCGATGGCGGGACAGCCGAAATTGACGCAGATCCTGCACCCCTCGCACTTCTCCTGGTCGACTTTGAGCCTCGGCCTCCGGACCCCGGACCTGATCTCGCTGATTACGCAGGCCCTCTTGGCCACCACCACCGAGAGGCCGGGATGGTCCCTCGCCCGCTCGAAGGTCTCGATCATTGAATCGATCTCGTAGGGGTCGGCGGTCTCAACGAAGCTGGCGCCCAGGGACCGACAGATATCCTCCAGGGATAGTTGAGGCGACGGCTGGCCGGAGGCGGTCCGCCCCGCCCCGGGATGGGGCTGGTGGCCGGTCATGGCGGTGATGGAGTTGTCCAGGATAGCGACCGTCATCCGCGCCCCGTTGTAGGCGGCGTTGAGGAGGCCGGTGAGGCCGGAATGGAGGAAGGTCGAGTCCCCCAGGACGGCGCATATCGGCCTCTCCTCGCCCCCGAACCTGATCCCCGCCCCGACGGTGATGCTCGCCCCCATGCAGAGGCAGGTGTCGACGGTCCCCATCCCCACCCCCATGGTGTAGCAGCCGATGTCGTTGGGATAGACCGCGTCCTTCCCGAAGGCCTTCCTCATGGCGTAGTAGGACGCCCGATGGCTGCAGCCCGGACAGAGGGCCGGGGGCCTGGGCGGCAGAATCGATAGGATCTGGGGGCTGATCTTCGGGGCCGGCCTCGATGGGAGGCCCATCATTCTGGCGATGGAGTCTCGAACGGTGAGGGGGTCGAGCTCTCCGACGCCCGGAACGTGCCCCGACCTCTTCCCCAGGATCTCGAGATCGGGGTTCCTCTCCTTCGCCACCATCTCGACGAACTCCTCCACCACGGGGTCCATCTCCTCCACCACCAGAACTTGACGAACTTTTTCGAGGAAGTCGCCCACGACCTTCCTGGAGATCGGGTAGGTCCCGATCCTCAAAAGGGATACCTCGGCCTCCATTCCGGCGATCGCCTCCTCTGCGTAGAGGCCTGCGATCCCAGAGGCGATCACCCCGACCTCGCTCCTCACCATGGACCGGTTCCAGGGCTCTTTTTCCAGGGCCGCCTCGATCCCCGCCTGCTTATTCAGAAGCTCGGAGTGAAGAGGCCTTGCGTGGACGGGGAGGGCGACCCTCCTCGAGGGGTTCTTCTCGAATCGCGGGCCAGCCAGCCTCTTCGTCGGAGGACCTACCAAGACGTCGGCCCTGGCGTGGGACACCCTGGTGGTGGGCCTCAGCATCACCGGAACCCCGAACTCCTCGGATAAGGCGAAAGCCCGGAGGGTCATGTCCCTCGCCTCCTGGGGGTCGGCGGGGTCGAGGCAGGGGACCCGGGCGAAAGCGGCATACCTCCGGGAGTCCTGTTCGTTCTGAGACGAGTGGCAGTAGGGGTCGTCGGCGGAGATCACCACCATCCCGCCCCCGACCCCGAGGTAGGCGAGGGTCATGAAGGGGTCTGCGGCGACGTTCAGGCCCACGTGCTTCATGGTGACCGCGGACCGGGTCCCCGTCCAGGAGGCTCCGATGGCCACCTCCATGGCCACCTTCTCGTTCACAGACCATTCGACGTGGACCCCTTGCTCCCCGGCGAGGGGAGCAAGATAGTCCACGATCTCGGAGGAGGGGGTACCGGGGTAGCCCGAGACCACACCGGCCCCTGCCTCCAGGATCCCCCTGGCGATGGCGACGTTTCCCAGCAGATATTCTCTCAAGATGAAACCCGTCCTTGAAGTTGTATTTTCTGCGAAGCTGATGCCTCGTCTTCGATATCCTGCGCTCAGGGGTGATCGCCCCTTCGATAAAGCCGTTTCGAGGCCGGTCTCCGAATAGGGGACCAAAACCTTCTTCGCCTGAAAAGCTCAGAGAAGAGGGTGGAGGAGTTATCATCAAGAGATCAATCAACGCGCTTTTTGTGGTGATGCTGGCCGCGGCCCTGGTCGCATTCACCGGATGCACAGAGCGGTCGCCGGAGTCGGAGCCTGCGGTCTCGGAGCCGGATTCGGTCGCCGGAGAGGAGATTTTAAACGAGACGGTGAACGAGAGCTGCGAGGAGGATTATATGAAGTTCACATCCTGTCCTCCTGAGGAGATTGAGCCCGATCTCAGTTCGGAGCCTTAACCCCGATGATCACTTCATCAGGAAAGTGATCTCGATGGAAATTAGCAGATATTCCCCACGGTCCACGACCATCCTCATCCTGGCCATCCTCGTTGCCATCCCGGCGGCCTTCGCCGGCGAGAGCGAGGGTCATTCGGATCTGACCGCCGACCAGGACCGGGAGGTCCTCTTCCAGGTATCGACCATCGACGCCCTTCTCCTGGCCGTCTACGACGGAATTCTCCCCGTAGGCGAGCTGAAGGAGCGGGGCGACTTCGGGATTGGGACCTTCGACCAGCTGGAGGGCGAGATGGTCGTGGTCGATGGGGTCTGCTATCAGGTGAAGGTCGACGGGGTCGCCCGCGTCGTCCCCGACCAGCTCACCACCCCCTTCGCCACCGTCACCTTCTTCGACCCCGACCAGACTGTCCCGGTCGAAAAGGCCGGAAACCTTTCGGAGCTCGGCGAGATCCTCGAGGCGAGCTTCCCCTCGGAGAACGTATTCTACGCCATCAGGATCGAGGGGACTTTCCCCTACGTCAGGACCAGGTCCGTCCCTGCCCAGGAGAAGCCCTACCCCCTCCTGGTCGATGCCGTCGCTAACCAGACGGTCTTCGAGTTTGAGAACGCCTCCGGGACGGTGGTGGGGTTCTGGTCCCCCCAGTTCTTCGACGGCATCAACGTCCCCGGCTACCACCTCCACTTCATCACCGGCGACCGGAAGGCGGGCGGCCACATCCTCGACCTCGCGCTGGGCGAAGCCCTGGTGGAGCTGGACCTGACCCCCAACATCTTCATGGCCCTCCCCGCGGCGGGGGACTTCTTCAGCCTCGACCTCACCGGCGATCTTTCATCTGATCTGGAGAAGGTAGAGAAGTAGAGCCGTAGAGAAAGAGCCGCAGAGAAACGATGATAAAAAAGCGGAGATGAGGAGCTGCAACCTTCTGTACCTCCCCCCTCTACAGACCGATCCGGTCCTTCTCCAGGGCCGATCCTATCCCTTTCCAGATCGATCTGGTCCCTAGCCAGGCTGATCCCGGTCACCCCGGGACGAAAGCTCCTCCGATCATGGTGATCCGAGGCTCAGTTCTGCTTCTTCTCCACAAGCCTCTTTCTCACCGACTCTGCGTGGGCGTCGAGCCCCTCCGCCTCGGCGAGGATGGTGATCGCATCTTTCAGGAGACCGAGCCCTTCCTTCGAGATCTGCTGTACGGTGATCTTCTTTAAGAAGCTGTCGACGTTGAGCCCAGAGAATACCCTGGCGTACCCCGAGGTGGGAAGGACGTGATTGGTGCCAGAGGCATAATCTCCGGCGGCGACGGGGGTGTACGGCCCCAGGAAGACGCTTCCGGCGTTCCTGATCTTGCCCAGGACGGCCATGGGGTCTCGAACCACGATCTCCAGGTGCTCAGGGGCGAAGCTGTTTGAAAATCCTATCGCCTCTTCCATGGAAGCCGCGGTCAGGATCGCCGATCTCTTTAGGCTCTTGTTCACGATCTCCCTCCGGGCCGCCTCCCTGGCCTGCTTCTCCACCTCGACCTTGGTGGCGATGGCCAGATCCTCGTCGTCGGTGACCAGGACGGATATCGACTGGGGGTCGTGCTCCGCCTGGGCGATCATGTCCGAGGCCAGGACCTCGGGCTCGGCGGAGTAGTCGGCCAGGATCAGAACTTCGCTCGGGCCCGCCGGCATGTCGATCTCGACGGTGCTCCGCAGAAGGAGCTTGGCGGCGGTGACGTAGACGTTCCCCGGACCCACGATCTTCTGGACCGGAGGGATCGACTCCGTCCCGAAGGCCATCGCCGCCACCGCCTGGACGCCCCCGACCCGGTAGATCTCGTCGGCCCCCGCCATCTCCGCTGCCACCAGGGTCAGCGGGTTCACCTTCCCCTCCTTACCCGGCGGGGTGCAGACCGCGACCCGATCCACCCCCGCCACCTTCGCCGGCACCACGGTCATGAGGGCGGAGCTGGGATAGGCGGCCCGGCCTCCGGGGACGTAGGCCCCCACCGACTCCAGGGGGACGATCATCTGGCCCGCCATGGCCCCCGGAATGATCTCGGTCATCCAGAGGTCCCGGTCGAGCTGTTGATGGTGGAAGGCGGCTATGTTCTCCACCGCGATCTCCAGGGCCTTCTTCAGTTTCTCGGGGACCTCGTCCCCCGCCTTCTCCATCTCGCCCTCGCTTACCTCGAGCTTTCCGACCCTCACCCCGTCCAGCCTCTCGGTATGATCCCGGAGGGCATCGTCTCCCCTCTCCTGAACGTCGTCTACGATCTCCACCACCGTGGCCATGACGCTCTGGACGTCCTGCCCCCTGGAGAGGAGGCCTCTCGCCTCCTCCTCATCCAGCTCGGAGAGCTTCTTCTTTATCAACCTGAATCACTCCTGAAACTTAATTCCGAACTTAACTCGACGATCTCCCGTTCCTCCCCCTCTGGGTGGCGTAGAGGCTTGCCACCCGATCGAGGGTGTCCGCCTCTTCGACGGCCTTGTCGTCCCTCACCCGGACCAGCCGGGGGAACCGGAGGGCGTAGCCGGAGGAGTAGCTCCTGCTCTTCTGGATCTCCTCGAAGGCCACCTCGAAGATCACCTCCGGCTTCACCTCCACCTCCATCCCTTCCTCCGAGACCAGGATGAGGTCACCGAAGAGGTCGGTCAGCTCGCCGAGCATCTCGTCGGTGATCCCGGTGGCCACCCACCCCACGTCCTCCAGCCGGCCCGTCTCCGGGTCCGGGGAGGCCAGCCGATAAGAGCCGAGGAAGGTCGCCCTCCTCCCCTCGCCCCACCGGGCCCCGACGACGACCAGGTCCAGGGTCTCCATCACCGGCTTTATCTTCAGCCAGTTCTTCCCCCTCTTTCCCGGAGCGTAAGGGGAGTCGGGATTTTTGAGCATCACCCCCTCGTGGCCCGCCTCGATCGCCTCCTGGTAGATCCCGGCCACCTGGTCGGGATCGTCGGTCACCGTCTGGGCCGCCAGGATCTTTTCGTCCGCCACCGACTCCAGGAGCCTTCTCCTCTCCCGGAGGGGCTCATCGATGAGGACCCGGCCGTTCAGATATACCAGATCGAAGAGCATGAGCTCCAGAGGTATCTTCTTGGCCGTCCTCTCAACTTTATACTTCCTGCGGAACCGCTTAAGAATCTCCTGGAAGGGCAGCGGTCTTCCGTCCTCGCCTCTGGCCACCGCCTCCCCGTCCAGGATGGCCGACTCGGCCCCAACCTCCTCTTTTGCATACTTCACGATCTCGGGGAGTGACCTGGTGACCTTCTCGAGCCGCCGGGAGAAGATCTCGACCTCGTCCCCCATCTTGTGGATCTGGACCCGGGACCCGTCGAACTTCCACTCCACGGCCGCCGTCCCCATCTCCGCCATCGATCCGGGTATCCCCGACCCCAGCTGGGCGAGCATCATCTTGATGGGGCGGCCGATCTCTATGGTCAGCTCCGAGAGCTTCCCCTCCCTGGCCCGCTGGGCCACCAGCCCCAGGTCGTTGGTGAAGTTGTAGCCCCGCTCCACCTCCTCCGGCGACGCCCCAAAGGCCTTGGCTATGGCGTCCCTGACGATCCCCTCTCCGACCCCGATCCTCATATCCTCCAGGGCCAGCCTGGCGATGTAGGTCGCCTCTGCAGGTCCAGACTCACCGAATAAGTATCGAAGGTGCTTGGCCTTGACCGTCTGGCTCCCCCTCCCCGAGGCTCGGGCCAGGTCGACGAACCGCGAATGGACCTCCAGGATCGACAGGGCGTCGGGCTCGATGAAGGCCGAGAGGGTGGACGGCCTCCTCTTTTCCACCACCTCGGCGGCCACCTTCCCCACGTCCCCGGTCCTCCGGAGGATCTCCTGAATCTCTGGGGCCGACGCCCCCGTGGCCCTGGAGAGGGCGTCGTAAAGGGTGCTCGGCCCCACTCCCAGGAGCAGATCGGAGCTGGCGGGAAAGGGCGAGCCCATGACAAAGGAGGGGACGACCAGAAGCTCCTCCTGGTCCAGCCCGGAGAGGAAAGAGGCGAGGAGGGCGGTCTTCTCCAGAGAGCTGCCGATCCCCTCGATCCTCCTGCAGAGCTCGGAGAAGCTTTCGAAGCTGGTCATGATCCCAAGTTCAGTCGTCTATCTGTCTGGAGGTGTAGATGCTGACGATGTCGGAGACGATTGCGCTGGCGGTCTCGATGGAGCCGGCTCCCAAACCGGTCACCGTTATCGTCCCCGAGAGGTCGGTCTCGATGGAGGCGACGTTGAGGGTCCCGCCGACGGCCAGGGGGCTCCTCCGGGGAACCAGCATCGGCTTGACGGTCAGAGACGGGACCTCGCCGATGAGCTTGACCAGGTAGCCCCTCTCCCAGGCCAGGTTGAGAGCCTCAGGGGTGATGTCCCTGATCCCGGTGACGGAGACGTCGTCGTACTTCGCGTCCATCCCGAAGACGGAGTTGGCCAGGATCACCACTTTCCCCGCGGTGTCGATGCCGTCGACGTCGTAGGCTGGGTTGGCCTCGGCGATCCCCAGCTCCTGGGCCTCGGTGAGGGCGTAGCTGTAGGTGTACTTCTCCTCCATCATCCGGGTCAGGATGTAGTTGCAGGTCCCGTTGAAGATCCCCCTGATGCTGAGGATCTCATTTCCCACCAGGTTCTTCTCGATGAGGCTGATCAGGGGCATGGTCCCGCCGACCGTCGCCTCGTACTTGAGCATCACGCCGTTGTCCTGGGCCAGCTCCTGGAGATGGTTGAAGCCCACCACTAAAGGCCCCTTGTTGGAGGTGACCACGTGCTTTCCCAGGCTCAGGGCCTCTTCGATGTGGCCGAGGCCTGGCTGGCCGTGGACGATGTTGGTGGGGGTCACCTCCACCACCAGGTCCGAATCTATCTCCTGGATCGCTTCCTTTCCGATGATCTCCAGGTTTGCGATCCCCTCCATGGTTTTGGCGCCGTGGAGCCTCTGAGGGTCGATCCCTCCCTCGTCGAAGAGAGTCCCTTTGATGTCGGTGACCGAGACCACCTTGAGGTCCAGTCCCATCCTCCTCAACAGCTCCCTCTTCCTCCTCACCACCTCCAGAACGCCGTGTCCGACGATCCCGAACCCCACCAGAGATATCCTGACCGATCTCATATCTTCTCAGCCTCGATAGGTTCTATGACCAGGAGATCTTTGGCTCTTCCCACCTCTCGGAGGATGGAGAGGGACTTCTCGATCTCCTCTTTCCCCGTAGCCCTGATCCTCAGGTAGGCGGAGGAGGGCTCTTCGATCCCCGGCATCCGGAGGGAGAGGTCCTCCACCTCCGCAAAACCGGTGGAGTCGATCCGGTCGATGGTGTCCCCAAGATCGGTGTGGACCACGTGGCCGATCAGAAGGACGGATATCTCCTCGATGAATCGATCTTCGCCCGCCCTCACCACCACGATCCCGTTATCCTGGAGCTCTCTTTTTACGTTATCGATGTTTGAAGGGTCGATCTCGAAGACGATCTGGACCGGGACGGTGCCCCGCGGAGTTTTGCGATCTCGGTGGTGGACCACGCTGATGATGTTCCCCTTATACTTCTTGAATGGCTCCAGGGACAGCAACAGCTGCCCGGGTACGTCCTGCAGTTCCAAGTCCATCGAAAGTCGCATAAGCCTTATTCCTCGTCAAATTGCTGCTCTCCCCCATCAGCTTATCGAACATAAAGCTTGTGCAGAAAAAAGTACTTTGCTTGTAGAGAAAAAAGTACTTTATTTGATGGTTCCAACCAGGAGACGATGGCTAAAGATGATCTTGAAACCCTCATTGTGAATTTCATAAGCGATCAGGTGGAGGCGGCCGGGGCCGGAGGCGCGGTCCTGGGGCTCTCCGGCGGCCTGGACTCGGCGACCGTGGCCTTCCTCGCGGCTCGGGCCCTGGGGCCGGACCGGATCACCGCCCTCATCCTTCCCGAGGCGGGGGTGACTCCGGCCGAAGACGTCGAAGACGCGAGGCAGGTCGCCTCGATCCTCGGCATCGAGGCGAGGGAGATCGAGATATCCGGGATCCTCGGCTGCTACTCCGATGTCCTATCCATGGCCGAAGCCCCGAGGGTGGTGGCCGGGAACCTGAAAGCCCGGGTGAGGATGACCATCCTCTACTGGCACGCCAACCTCCTGGAGAGATTGGTCCTGGGGACCGGGAACAAGACCGAGGTCATGCTCGGCTACTCCACCAAGTTCGGCGATGCGGCCGCGGACATCTTTCCCATCGCCGGCCTCTACAAGGACGAGGTAAGGGCTCTGGCAAAAAGCCTGGGCGTTCCGGTGCGGATCATCGAGAAGGCCCCGACCGCAGGCCTCTGGCCCGGCCAGACCGACGAGGGGGAGCTTGGGATCAGCTACGACGACGCCAACGCCATCCTGCGGGGGATGGAAGCGGGACGGAGCCGGGAGGATCTTGCGGCGGAGTTCGGCTCCGATAAGCTCGCGCTGATCGAGAGGAGGATCGCCGGTGGGAGGCACAAGAGGGAGCATGCCTCGACCCCGGAGATCTGATTCCCGCACTTTTCCGAATCGCTAAGGCTTCGGCGTCGAGGAAACTCTTTTTTTCTCCGGGGCCTTCCCGGTAGCATGGAGCCGAAGGAGGATTTCAGAAGGGTCGAGGAGCGGTCTCTGACCCCGGTTACGGAGATCGATATTCGAGAGCTGGCCGAGATCCGCGACGAGAAAGACGTCTACCTCTCGGTCTACCTTCCCACAGCCTCCAGAGAGGACGAGGCCGCCAACCGCTCCTTCGTAGACGCTCGGAGAAGGGCGATCAAGGATGCCATCTCCGGCGAGATGAGGAGCCTCTTCAAAGAGACGATGGAGATGGTCGACGAACTCCTCTTCGCAAGGCCCACCAACGGCGAGAGGGGGAGGATAGTCTTCGCCTCGGCAGCCAATTCCTTCCTCCAGGTCTACAGGATCGGGATCGAGCCCGTGCGGGCGATGGTCCTGGACACCTCCCCCTTCCTCCTCCCCCTGGCCAAGCTTCGGGACGACTATTCGGACTACGGCGTCCTCCTCCTGGACTCGAAGGAGGCGAGGCTCTTCTGCGTCCGGTCCGATGTTCCCGAGGAGATGGATCACCTCTCCACCGACCTGATGAACAGGCACAAGAAGGGGGGCTGGAGCCAGATGAGGTTCAACCGGCTGCGTAAGGGGGCCATCAAGTCCTTCCTCTCGGAGGTGGCCGAGGACGTCCAGGAGTCGTGCAGCCGCCATCAGACCAGGGGGCTCGTCGTTGCGGGGCCCGGCGACGCCAAGAAGGAGTTCCTGGAGATCCTCCCCGCCCAGATGGTAAAGAAGATCCTCGCCGTCGTAGACCTGCCCATCGACGCCCCTCCAAAGGAGATCGTAGAAGTGGGAGACGAGATCGCCCTCGCTGACGAGAGGGCGAGGTCGATGAAAAGGGCTGAGCAGTTGCGATCCGAGATCCTGCGGGGCGGCCTTGCGGTCCAGGGCGTGGAGGCGACGAGGGACGCCCTCAACGCCGGGCGGGCGAGCGTCCTGGTCCTTCTGAAGGACGCCTCCATCCCCGGCTGGATCTGCGAGAGGTGCCAGGCCCTGGAGGCGAGAAGAAGGCCGCCCTCGGCGTGTCCGAGCTGCGGCGGCCCTCCATCTCCCGTCGACGTCGTCGAGGAGCTCTACGAGCTGGCGGTGAGGACGGGGGCGGAGGTGGAGTTCGTCGAGGAGGACGCCTGCCTCGCCTCGTCGGATGGGGTGGGGGCGCTTCTGAGGTACTAAGCTGAAGAATCCCATCCCCGAACCTCGGACCGGCGGTGGTCCTGATAGCGGTCGGATCTTTTTCAGGATTGATCATATTTTTCATCTATATTCTGACCCTTTCATCCCGGATACAGTCTTCAAAGGCTTCCAGTCTCCAGCCACTCCAGTCTTCCTACTGTCAAACCAAAATTACATATAATCCCGGTGACATATTTAATTATCCAAAAACAACATCATCATCGCATCGGGTCAGAGAGAGCCGAAGGGCCGGCAGCGATGAGGAGGATTCAGAGCCGATTTCCGATCCAGCATCTGGAGGAGACTGAAACATTATATTTGAACTGGATTCCACGCCGGATAAAATTATCTGATCTCAGCCTCTTCGCGGTGCGAAGCTCTGGATACACCACTAGGTGAGAGACATGTCCAAAAAGAAACCTCAAAGCTTCAAAGCTCAGAGCCTCAAGGAGGTGGACTTTAAACCTCTTGGGCCGGTCTTCCCTTCACCCCCCGACTGGAGGGATCAGTTTCTTTACCACCTGCTGGTTGACAGGTTCAATGACGGCCAAAAGAGAAAGCCCTACAGGCCGGGAGTTCCCCAGGAGAGGAAAGACGCGGCGGGCGAAAGGTGGCAGGGCGGAAACCTGAAAGGCATCACCGAGAAGCTGGACTACATAAAAAACCTGGGATGCACCGCCATCTGGCTGAGCCCCATATTCAAGAACCGCATCGAGCTTCACACCTATCACGGCTACGGCATCCAAAACTACCTGGAGGTCGACCCCCGATTCGGGTCGGAAGAGGACCTCAGAAGGCTGGTCGGCGAGGCTCACAAGAAAGGGCTCCGGGTGATCCTGGACGTCGTCCTGAACCACACTGGAGACAACTGGGCCTATCCTGGGGACTACACCTATTACTACTGGGAAGGGGTGAGATTTCCCTTCGGATTCTGGCGGCAGGTCGAGCCCTCGGCAGCGAGGGGAGAGTGCAAACTTCGCATCGGCGACTTCTGCCTCCGGGAAGACGAGAAGGCCAGATCCGAGCTTCCTTTTGACGATGCCGTATGGCCCCGGGAGTTTCAGAACCGGGAATGGTATCGGAGGAAGGGTGAGATAAGAAACTGGGACGCATTCCCCGAGACCAGGGATGGCGACTTCTGCTCCCTCAAGGAGCTGGATACATCCAACCCCCAGGTTCTCAGGGCCCTCATCGACTCATTCAAGCGCTGGATAGCGGTAGCGGACGTGGACGGATACCGGCTTGATGCGGCAAAGCACATCGAAGAGTCCAGCACCGCTATCTTCTGCAACGCCATAAGGGAGTACGCCCAGTCTATCGGCAAGAATAACTTCTTCCTCTTCGGCGAGGTGGTGGGAGGCGACCTCTTCATCGATCAGTACATCGGCCGAAACGCCCGCATACCCGATACTAACGAGCGCTTCCCCTCCCTGGATGCGGCCCTCGACTTTCCCCTCTGGTCCATTCTGGAGGCGGTGATCAAGGGATTTATGAACCCCGCCTCTCTGAGGCAGAGGTACGATCGGTTCAGGGAGCTGTACGCAGACCACGGAGGGGCGAGCCGGTACTTCGTGTCCTTCGTGGACAACCACGATCAGATCGGAAGATCCCCCAGGGCCAGGTTCCTTCACAACGACCCCTATCAGGAGCAGGCCGTCCTGGCGGTGGGTTATCTCTTGACAAGCCTGGGCATTCCTTGCATCTACTACGGGACCGAGCAGGGTTTCGACGGCGGCGGTGATGGCGACAGATACATCCGGGAGTGCATGTTCGGCGGGAGCTGGGGCGCCTTCGGGACCATCGATCACCACTTCTTCGACCAGGATCACCGACTCTACCGGGAGATCTCCCTGATAGCCGGGATCAGGGCGAAGGAGCCCGCCCTCCGGTACGGGAGGCAGTATTTCAGGGAGATCTCCGGGAACGGCGCAGACTTTGGCCACCCCATCGACGGCCTCTGCACCCTCGCCTACTCCCGGATCCTGGACGATACGGAGATCTTGATGGCCCTCAACCTGGACCAAAGCCCCCGGAGCGACTTTGTCACCGTGGACGGAAACCTCACTCCGGCGGGGAGGAGTATGGAGAACCTCCTCGGGTGGAAGAAGAGGGTCGAGGTCCTGTCGACGGGAGGGCGGCACGTCGTTCAGCTGCCGCTGGAGGGGTACGAGATGGCCATCCTGAAGCTTGCCGATTAACTGGAAAGTCGGTACATTTTATGGTGGGTGAGGCGCAAAACCTGCCGCCTTCACCCTCGCCTCAACCTCACCCTCGCCTTTACCATCCCTCTCGTCCGCCTGGATTTGGGCCGGGAGAATTCTGCACACTATCACCGAAGCTTACGCCTCCCCATCCCCCTGCCGATCTGAGGCTGATTCGACAACATATACATATTTACATTCGGAGGTCAAATTTAGGCCAGATTAGGCCTTTCGCCGACTGCAGCGCCTGGAAGCCTGACATGGACGCGCTCAGCATTCTGAAAGCTCACCACGAAGAGGTCAAAAAGAAGTTCGGCGTGCGCAAGATCGTGACCTTCGGCTCCTACGCCCGAGGCGAAGAGAAGGAGACAAGCGACGTCGACGTCCTGGTGGAGTTCGAGGAGCCCACCTTCAGAAACTTCATGGGCCTGGCCTTCTTTCTCGAAGACCTATTCGTAAGAGAGGTGGACCTTGTGACCGTCAAGGGACTGAGCCCCTACATCCGGCCAGCCGTCGAAAGGGAGGTGGTATGGTCTGAATAAGGACGACGTCTTCTTGAGGCACATGGGAGCAGAAGAGGAGGCGGGATATTTGGAGAAGAGACTCAAAATCGCACTTTCGATCGCCGCCCTGGGCATCGTCGCCCTGCTAGCGGGCATTTTTCTCTCTATGCAGATGGGAGGAGAGTGGCGGGTTTCTGAGGACGGAATTTTGGAGTATCCGATCCCCGAGCCGGAGTACAGCCTGATCCCGTTCGAGGAGCAAGGCGGCTCGAACTCGAACCTGAGCGAGGTCATACTGAGCGAAGTCGGCTTCTCCAGCCGGGGGGCGGAGATGGCGGGCCTCCTCAGAGTTCCCCCGGCTCGGCCATCGGGAGGCTTTCCTGGCGTGGTCCTCCTTCCCGGAGCGACCGTCACCAAAGAGCAGGAGCAGGGGCTGGCGAAGTTCCTTTCCGGCCTGGGATACGCAAGCCTGGCCCTCGATCAGCGCAACCTGGGCGGGGTCGACATAAGGAGCGACCTGGAGATGTTTCTCGCCGGCCGGGAGCCGACCGAGCACAAGATGGTCCACGACGCCCTGGCGGCGGCCGAGGTCCTGAGAACGCAGCCCGGAATCGACCCGGACCGGATCGTCTACCTCGGCGAGAGCAACGGAGGGCGGTTTGCCATCATCGCCTCCGCCCTGGACCAGAGGTCCCGGGGGGTGATCGCCATCAGCACCTGCGGTTACGATGTGAAGGCTGAGGAGATCGATCTCTTGAGGAAGAGCGGCCCGGACGCGGTCAGGTTCCTGCGATCTATCGATCCCGATACCTATCTCGCCCGAATCCCGCCCCGAAGGTTGGTGATGATCCACTCTCTGAACGATACTGTCATCCCCTTCGAACTGGCGGAAAGGACCTACCAGAAGGCGCTGGAGCCGAAGGATATGCACATCGTGGGCTGCGCCACTCACGGCCGCTGTGGGGAGATGGACCCGTACATCGAAGAGGAGCTGGCGGGGATGATGGAGTGAGACTCGATCTTCTCCTCTTCGGAGGCGGATTGAGGGCGATTTGAAAGAGATACTGGGTTGAGATCGGGTCCGGAGAGGGGCAGACGGAAAAGACAGACGGCGAAGAGCTGACGGAGAGGAGGCAGACGGAGAGGGGCGGCCTGCCCCGCCAGACTGCCGTCCCTCTAGCTCGAAATTCGCCTTCCATCCCCTTCATACCGGGATATCCGCATGATACTCCTGGAGAGACTTGACCCCGGACTTCCCCTTCCTGAAGGCTGCGATCCCCTTCGCCGCCGCCGAGGCCGCGGCGGGGGTGGTGATGTAAGGCACCTTGTACTTGATCGCCGCCTTCCTTATGTAGGAGTCGTCGTGCTGGCTCGCCTTCCCGATGGGAGTGTTGACCACGAGCTGGATCTCCCCGTTCTTGATGGCGTCGTCGATGTTGGGCCTTCCCTCGTGGAGTTTTTTGATCAGCTCCGATTTTATCCCCTTCTCGGAGAGGTACTCGCTCGTGCCGCCCGTCGCCCTGATGGCGAAGCCCAGGCGGGAAAACTCCCCTGCCACCTCCAGGATACTCGATCTGTCCTTGGAGGCGACCGTGATCAGGACCGTCCCCTCTTTCGGGAGGGTCTGCTTTGCCGCCTCCTCGGCCTTGAAGAAGGCGAGCCCGAAGGAGTCGGCCATCCCCAGGACTTCGCCCGTCGACCTCATCTCCGGCCCCAGGAGGGGGTCGACCTCCGGGAACATGTTGAAGGGGAAGACCGCCTCCTTGACCCCGAAGTGAGGGATCTTTCTCTCTTCAAGTGCGAGGTCGGCGAGCCTTCTGCCCATCATCAGCTCGGTGGCGATCCGGGCCATGGAGACGTTGCAGACCTTGGAGACCAGGGGGACGGTCCGGGAGGCCCTGGGGTTCGCCTCCAGGACGTAGACCACGTCTTTGGCGATGGCGTACTGCATGTTCATCAGCCCCACCACCCCCAGCTCCTTGGCGATCCTCCGGGTGTACTCCTTGATCGTCTCCAGATGCCCATCGGGGATGGTCACCGGAGGGATGACGCAGGCGGAGTCTCCGGAGTGGACCCCCGCCTGCTCGATGTGCTCCATCACCGCGGGAACGAAGGTCCCGGCCCCGTCGGAGAGGGCGTCGGCCTCCGCCTCCAGGGCGTTCTCCAGGAATCGGTCGATGAGGATGGGCCGCTCCGGGGTCACGTCCACGGCCGCCTGGACGTACCGCTCCAGCATCTCCCGGTCGTAGATCACCTCCATCCCCCGGCCCCCGAGGACGTAGGAGGGGCGGACCATCAGAGGATAGCCGATCTTGGCCGCCACCTCCAGGGCCTCCTCCAGGTTGCTCGCCATCCCTGACTCGGGCATGGGGATCTTCATCTTTTCCATCATCATCCGGAACCGGTCCCGGTCCTCGGCGAGGTCGATGGTGTCCACCGTCGTCCCGATCACTCTCGCCCCCGCCTCCTCCAGCTCCCTTGCGATGTTCAGGGGGGTCTGGCCGCCGAACTGGACGATCATCCCCTCGGGCCGCTCTTTCTCGTAGATGCTGAGGACGTCCTCGACGGTGAGGGGCTCGAAGTAGAGCTTGTCGGAGGTGTCGTAGTCGGTGGAGACGGTCTCGGGGTTGCAGTTGACCATGATCGTCTCGTAGCCGGAGTCCCGAAGGGCGAAGGCGGCGTGGACGCAGCAGTAGTCGAACTCGATCCCCTGGCCGATCCGGTTTGGTCCGCCTCCCAGGACCATCACCTTCCTCCGCTCGGTGGTCTTCGTCTCGTCCGGGGCGTTGTAGCTGGAGTAGTAGTAGGCGGCATCCTCAACCCCGCTGACGGGGACCGGGTGCCAGCCCTGGACGATCCCCAGGGCCTTCCTCCGGCTCCGGATCTCCGTCTCGGGGACCGCGAGCAGCTTTGCAAGGTACCGGTCGGAGAAGCCGTCTTTCTTGGCCCGTTCCAGGAGGGCGTCCGGGAGGCTCTTGGGAAGAGGCTTATCGCCAATCTCGCCAGCCCCGTCCTCCTCGCCCTCACCCCCGGCTCTGCACTTCAGGATCTCCTCTTCCAGGTCCACAAGCTCCTTCATCTGCTGGATGAACCAGGGCTTGATGCTGGTGATCTCGCTGATCTCCTGGACTCCCGCCCCTTTCCGGAGGGCCTCGTAGATGATGAACTGCCGCTCGCTTGAAGGCCACTTCAATAGATTCAGAAGCTCTGGTAGGGACTTCTGGTTGAAGTCCCTGGCGAAGCCCAAACCGAACCGTCCGATCTCCAGAGACCTGATCGCCTTCTGGAGGGCCTCTTTGTAGGTCTTGCCGATGGCCATCGCCTCTCCGACCGCCTTCATCTGGGTTCCCAGCCGGTCCTCGGCGCCTCTGAACTTCTCGAAGGCCCAGCGGGCGAACTTCACCACCACGTAGTCGCCGGAAGGGGTATACTTCTCCAGAGTCCCCTCCCGCCAGTAGGGGATCTCGTCCAGGGTCAGGCCGCTGGCGAGCTTCGCCGAGACCAGGGCGATGGGAAAGCCGGTGGCCTTGGAGGCGAGGGCGGAGGAGCGGCTTGTTCTCGGATTGATCTCGATGACCACGACCCGGCCGGTCCTGGGGTCGTGGGCGAACTGGACGTTGGTCCCGCCGATGACCGCTATGGCCTCGGCGATCCGGTAGGAGTAGTCCTGGAGCCTCTCCTGAAGCTCCTGGGAGATGGTCAGCATGGGGGCGGTGCAGTAGGAGTCGCCGGTATGGACCCCCATGGCGTCGACGTTCTCGATGAAGCAGACGGTGATCATCTGGTTTTTGGCGTCCCTGACCACCTCCAGCTCCAGCTCCTCCCAGCCCAGGACCGACTCCTCGATCAGCACCTGGCCGATGAGGCTCGCCGATATCCCCCGGCTGGCCACGGTCCGCAGCTCTTCCACGTTGTAGACCAGGCCGCCCCCGGTCCCGCCCATGGTGTAGGCGGGCCTGACCACCACCGGGTACCCCAGATCCGCGGCCACCTTCTCCGCGTCCTCGACGGAGTAGACGGCGGTGCTCCTGGGCATGTCGATCCCCAGCCGGTCCATCGTCTCCTTGAAGATGATCCGGTCCTCACCCCGCTCGATGGCGTCGGTCTTGACCCCGATCACCTTGACCCCGAATTTTTCCAGGACCCCGGCCTTGGCCAGCTCGGAGCTGAGGTTGAGGCCGGACTGGCCCCCCAGGTTCGGGAGGAGGGCGTCGGGCCTCTCCTTCTCGATGATCTGGGTCATCCTCTCCAGGTTGAGGGGCTCGATGTAGGTCACGTCCGCCATCCCCGGATCGGTCATTATGGTAGCAGGGTTGGAGTTCACCAGGACTATCTCGTAGCCCAGCTCCCGAAGGGCCTTGCAGGCCTGGGTTCCCGAGTAGTCGAATTCGCAGGCCTGGCCGATTACGATGGGCCCCGACCCAATGATCATGATCTTGTTGATGTCTTCTCTCTTGGGCAACTTTCCGCCTCCTCTACTCCGATCTCTCGATTCTCTCCTTCTATCTGCTCTTCAAAGCCGCAAAGCCCTAGATGGTGAGGGAATAAAAAGGCTGCCGCTGGAGACGGAATAATGACGGCCGTCGCCTTCCGCGACTCCGGCTCGGGGCGGTGGTGGTCGCAGATAACAGCCGGGAATGGGAGGTGCGAGATGTGGTAGAAATCACCATCGTCAGCAGCGAAGGGTTTCAATGAGGCCACGACTTTTCAGCCGTGGATAGGAGCGGCTGTTTTTCGGCCTTTAATGCTATCCAAAAAAAGGCGATTTATGATGGTTCATTGACTTCTCATCCGGATCGCCCCCGATGCCGTCGCCTCCAACGCCTCCGACGGCGCCGATTCCGCTGCCGATGCAAGCCCTCCGATGCAGCCTAACTCGAGGGCGTCTGGGCGGCAAGGATGATCAGGATAAGAACCCCAAACTTTGACGCTTTCATGAGATTCGCCTCCCCGCTATATTGGCCTTCTCAGTATATAAGAATTTTCAAATGTTTTCTTCCATGGGACCGACCTGCAGGGCAGGAAGCTGGACAGGGAGCAGGGAAGGGAGGGAAATTTGATATACGGATAAGGTCAGGTCGTTGGTGAGGAGGGGTCAGGAATTAAAGAGGAGATCTGGATCGAGAAGTACAGGCCGACGAGCCTGGACGACGTGGTGGGCCAGGAGGAGATCGTCAAGAGGCTCAAGTCCTATGTCAGGAGCAGAAACGTCCCTCACCTCCTCTTCTCGGGTCCCCCCGGCGTCGGCAAGACCGCCGCCGCCATCAGCATGGTGAGAGAGCTCTTCGGCGAAGACTGGCGGGCTAACTTCATCGAGCTGAACGCCAGCGACGAACGGGGGATCGACGTCGTCCGCCACAAGGTCAAGGACTTCGCCCGGATCGCCCCCCTCGGCGAGGCCGAGTTCAAGGTGATCTTCCTCGACGAGGCCGACGCCCTCACCAGCGACGCCCAGAGCGCCCTTCGGAGGACCATGGAGCGGTACAGCTCCATCTGCAGGTTCGTCCTCAGCTGCAACTACTCCTCCAAGATCATCGAGCCGATCCAGTCGAGGTGCGCCGTCTATCGGTTCCGGTCGCTCTCCGACAACGCCGTCGCCGAGAGGATGAAGAAGATCGCCGAGGACGAGGGGGTCAAGGTGACCGAGGAAGGGATGACGGCGATCGTCTACGTCGCCCGGGGCGACATGAGGAAGGCGATCAACGCCCTCCAGGCCGCAGCCCTGATGGAGGAGGAGGTGACCGAGGAGACGATCTATCAGATCACCGCCACCGCCCGTCCCGAGCAGATCAGGGAATTGATGGAGGCGGCCCTGGCGGGCAAGTTCACTCAGGCTAGAGGCCTCCTGGACGAGCTCCTCCTGGTCCAGGGGCTCTCGGGGGAGGACGTCATCATCCAGATCCACCGGCAGACCCTTGCCCTCATGGACTCCGACGACCTTCCCGCCTCCACCGTGGTCAGGCTTATGGACAGGATCGGAGAGATCGACTTCCGGATGACCGAAGGCGCCAACGAGCGGATCCAGCTCGAGGCGCTCCTCGCCTACTTCGCCCTGGCTGGCTCGCAATAATCGTGAGGTGAAACCAGCCCATGGATCCAATACCCACGGACCTGATCCTCATGGATCTGATCTCCACGGACCTGATCCCCCCGGGCCCGATCCGTCCAAGGAGCTGATCCCCATGGACCTGATCCCCATGGACCTGATCCCCATGGACCTGATCCCCATGGACCTGATCCCCATCTTCTGGGCGACAGCGACCCTGGCCATAGTCGCCATCTCAGCCATCCTGGCGACCCGGCACGGGGTCGAGATCGCGGTCGGGGTCTTCGCCTCTCTGACGGTCCTCGCCAATCTCATCGCCGCCAAGACCATCGTCTTCGGTCCCTTCATCGCCCCCGCAGCGGTCCTGGTCTACGCCTCCACCTTCCTGATGACCGACATCCTGAGCGAGATCTTCGGCAAGGAGAAGGCGAGGCTTGCGGTCTGGACCGGTTTTGTGGCCAACCTGGTGATGCTCGTATCGGTTCTGATCGCCGTCCGCTGGTCGGCATCCCCGGTGATGGACCCGGACCTCGCCCGCTCCTTCGACGCGGTCTTCGGCTTCGCCCCCCGGGTGATCGCGGCCTCCATGCTGGCGTACCTGGTGAGCCAGCATCACGACGTCTGGGCCTACGGCTTCTGGAGGGACAAGACCGGGGGAAGGAGGCTATGGCTACGAAACAACGCCTCCACGATGGTCTCCCAGGCCATCGACACCCTGATCTTCATCAGCCTCGCCTTCTACGGCCTTCTTCCAAACTCGGTTCTGGTCCAGATGATGGTGGGCCAGTACGCCATCAAGCTCCTCATCGCTGCCCTGGACACGCCCTTCATGTACCTGGCGGTGGCGGCGGCTCGAAGGGCCGAATGAAGGCCCCTCCCTGGACCCGGCGATAGGCCGGTTCTGGATGGCAAATTGATGGCAAAAGACGAGTCGCCGCCCTCGACGATTTTAATGGAGATCTTCGACAATTTGATCCGAGAAGACCGAAAGATATATCGCCAGTGCCGGACTTAAAATTCTCCAGGTGTACGTGTTTAGCTCCCACTTCAATCCATGCGGATTGACGTACAATCCGTTTTGACCATAAAAATTATATAATGCCATATCAATATCATTTGATAGGGAGTATGCACGAAGAAGAGACTATCAGGCAACTTAGAGATGAGAATGAGCGTTTAAAACGCGAGAACGAGTTTTTCAAAGATCAGATAGCTAAACTTGAAGCTCGACTAGCGAAATATGAGAATGCTCATACACCGCCGAGCTTGAGACGTGGTCGCAAGCGCAAAAAAGATCGGGACGAAGGGGGAAAAGGGAAACCAGGACAAAAAACAGGTCATAAAGGTGTATCAAGACCTCTAGCCAACCCAGATAAACAAGTTGAAGTCACAGCATATCGATGCCCAGACTGTGGAACAGAACTCGGTGATCCTATCAGAATTGAGTCAAAGATAATCGAGGAAATTCCTGAACCCCAGCCAATCGTCGTCACCGAATACAAGATTGCGCATTACAGTTGTCCTTGCTGTCATAAAGAAGTTGTAGCTAGCGATCGCGATTGTCCTGCAGAAGGCAGATTCGGATACAACACAATTGCGCAAACGACGTTACTGAAATACGAGGATAGACTACCTCACAGAAAAATCCAAAATGCATTAAACCGTGTATATGGACTGACAATATGTCCAGCTACCATCCTCGATCTGACTCGCAGAGCGGCCGACGCGGTCCAATCTCAATATGATGCGATTCTAGACAGAATTAGGGATGCTCCAATCCTATATGTGGATGAAACGTCGATAAAAGTCCAAGGAGAGCGATACTGGATCTGGGCATTTACTACACCGTCTGAGACTTTTGTTGCGATACGGAAGAGCCGTGGGATGAAAGTCCTGATGGAGGTCCTGACGAGAAAATTCGAGGGAATCATAGTGTGCGATGGCTGGAAGCCGTATGCTAAATTCACTAAACGGTTGCAGCGATGTTGGGCACATCTACTCCGAGAATCTGAAGATCTTGCTGACAAGATCGAAGAAGCAGTTCCTTTACATGAAGCCCTCGAGGATCTATATGATGAAATCACCGAAGCTCTTGAAAACGATCCGCCACTACAAGTCAGGATAGAGCTATGGAAAATGGCACGAGAAAAACTCCAGCAATGGATCACGAAAGAATACATAAGTGAGAAAGTGGAAAAGCTCATTGGCAAGATTAGCAATGGCTTCGAGTACTGGTTCACGTTTGTCGTCAATCCTGGTGTCGAGCCAACCAATAATAGAGCAGAAAGAGCACTGCGCGAGCATGTCGTTCTGAGGAAGATCGTTGGTACGTTGCGCAATAATAAAGGGACGTCGATTCATGAACGTATTATGACCGTCCTGACGACATGGGAGCAAAATGGACTTAATAGTCTACAGATGATGAGATCGAGCCTGGCGAGCTAAACACGTACCTCCAGGTTAAATCCAGGGTTTATGGAGGAAGAAAAAATGCCCGAGTTTGCACACCCCTTTTCAGGACTGGCTCATGACCGCAAGCTCACCGCCGAGGAGCTGATCCGGGCCATAAGGTTCATGGTCGCCGCAGAGTACGAGGCGGTCCAGCTCTACATGCAGCTGGCGGAGTCGACGGACGACGAGCTGGCCCGGGCTGTCCTGATAGACATCGCCGACGAGGAGCGGGTCCACGCCGGAGAGTTTCTGAGGCTCCTCAAGGAGCTGGCTCCCGACGAGGAGGATTTCTACCAGGAAGGGTATGAAGAGGTGGAGGAGATGATCGAGGATCTGAGGGGCTAGACGGGATTCTAGAGGCTGGAGATGGAAGGCGGACGAATGAGATTCCCATGGGCATTGATGGCATCTTTGATTCTGGCGATCCTCCTGGCCGGAGCTGGATGCCTTGATAAGGGATCGGAGGAGGGCGCCCCGCCCCCATCAGCAGAACGGAACGAGCGGGCAGAGCCTCCTGAGATGGAGGTCTCGGGCCTGGTCGCGAACGTCGTCGATGGCGACACCTTCGATGTGGAGGGGTTCGGGCGGGTGAGGCTCGCCGACGTGGACAGCCCCGAGATGGACACGCCGGGAGGGGAAGCGGCCAGGTTCTTCGCCGAGACGATGCTCCTCGGGGAGACGGTCCAGCTGGACGTCGACGACCTGGGCGGGAAGGATCGATACGGCCGGTGGGTCGCTGTCGCCTACATCCAGGACCCCGAGACCGGCTCCTGGGTCAATTTCAACAGCGTCCTGGTGGCTTCCGGCCACGCCGAGGTTAAAGACTTCCAGGACAACGAGTTTGACCCGAGAGGGTGGGGGGGCGCGGGTCCTCGATAGCGATGATGGTGACCTTTCAGTCCCTCTTCATCTGCGATTGGCGGTTTCCCCTTCCCAACCACACCCAAATTCGGAGGTCACTCAAAACGGGGCGCACTATCTTCGGATATCAACCATCCATCTGGCGAATTATCCCATACATCGTTATTTTCGAACTCCCCCGCACCTCCATCGTAGATCCAAACGCCGTAATACGCGTTTCCACTAATTCTATTTCCTCCTACTGTGGGGTTCCCCCCCTCTCTGATCTCTATTCCTGCTCGGGAATTCCCATATATGTCGTTATCTTCGATTGTTCCGAGACCGTCATCCCAGACATATATGCCGCACGATTTGCCGTCGTGGATCACGTTCTTGCTGATGGTGGGGTTCCCGCCCTCTTTGATCTCTATTCCCGAAAAAGCATTCCCATATATGTCGTTATCTTCAATTGTTCCGAGGCCGTCATCCCAGACATATATGCCGCCCGATTTGCCGTCGTGGATCACGTTCTTGCTGATGGTGGGGTTCCCGCCCTCTTTGATCTCTATCCCCGAAAAAGCATTCCCATATATGTCGTTATCTTCAATGGTCCCCAGGCCGTCACCGTAAACATATATGCCGCCTGCTTTGCCGTCGTGGATTATGTTGCCATAAATATGTGGATCTGCTCCAACATATATGGCTATACAGGCAAGGCTCTTGCTAGTAATATCACAACCTTTCAGGGTTGGAGTGCCCCATCCAATGTCGACGGCATAAAAATCTCCTCCACCTTCCTGTTTAAGTACAAGATTAGAGACTTCGGCTGAAGGAGCTATAAACCTCAACACATTTTCACCAGTTGCCTTTATAACAACATCGCCCAGATCTCCATCGCCTAAAATACGTAAACTTTTGTCGATTACAAGACCTTCATGATATATCCCAGGGTGAACTAATATCGTATCCCCATCTTCAGCGGCGTTGATTGCGTTGGAAATAGTCGAATAATCGCCCCCTCCAATAGAGTCGACGACTATGGTACCTCCATTAGAAATGGAACTAGAGCTAGGGCTAGAACTAGTTTCTTTTTTCTCCTTAACAATTACTTGAATTGTTTCTTTGTCTTTCTTTCCCGTTCCGTCTACAACCGATAATGTAAAAGCCGTGCTTTCTTCTAAAGTAACAGCCTTTATTCCTGATGACGCTACCTCTCCTATGCCCTGATCTATTGTAACCTTCAAACCACTTCCTGGCCCAGAAACATCCCATTTCAAAGTGGTTGTTTCGCCCTCTTCAATCTCAAAAGGAATAGCTATAAATTCTTCTATTGTTGGATTCAAGTTCTCCACAGGGGGCCCAGATGGATTCAGAATCGTAAGGATAGCGACAATTGATCCCATAATTCCTGCAATAGCCGTCAAAACTCCTGGAAGAGTAGTCCAAAAGGATTTCTTATCACCGTCGGTCATTTTTAAGCCCTCCTATTTCCGCCCCCGATGTCTGGATATTTGCGCGTTCTGATAGATGTTCTTCGTTAGATTCTGACCAAGTTAGAATCTTCTTGTCACAGTTGACTCGAGCAGCAATCTCAGTAATTCTACGTCGATAAATAGCTTTCTTTTTAGGTTTTTCGGTACTGCACCCTCAACTGGTTGATATTCTGTGATACGGATAAGTCAACAGTTCCCTCAACGACCAATTGTGGTCTGTCAAACCACTTGTCTTCGCAGGGCTGCTCTTTCTTTTCCTCCCCA
>Ga0116163_1000379_pt1 | contig 31974 bp, 22 predicted proteins | sample AD_UKC107_MetaG_FD_89889 | JGI IMG/M metagenome (GOLD analysis project Ga0116163, IMG submission 89889) | Active sludge microbial communities of municipal wastewater-treating anaerobic digesters from Hong Kong - AD_UKC107_MetaG | ecosystem: Engineered > Bioreactor > Anaerobic > Digestate...
CAGCGAGGCGTCCCAGGAAGGCTGGAACCCGACCGCTCCGGATACCGGATCCCAGTCGGTGGACCTGGCCGAGGCGGACGCCAGCGATGTCAACTTCGGAAACGTGATCATCGAAGCGCCTCCGGAGAACATCACCGAGCCCGTCGAAGAGGTCACTATGCTCGCCCTGAACATCTCCGGGGTCAAGTTCAACGACCTCAACGGCAACGGCATCCGGGATGCTGATGAGCCTGGCCTCCCCGGCTGGACCATAACCCTGGTCGCACCGGACGGGAGCGAGACCTCGACCTCCACCGCCGAGGACGGATCGTACAGGTTCGAGGGCCTGGCCCAGGGCACCCACATGTTGAGCGAGGCTCCCCAGACCGGCTGGTCCCAGACCGCACCGGCGAACGGATCCTTCATGGTAACCATGGCCAACGTCGACGTGACAGACCTGAACTTCGGAAACATGGCTGCAACCTTCCGCATCTCGGGGAGGGCATTCGAGGATCAGAACGGAGACGGGGCTGACGACGGCGAGCCCGGCCTGGCCGGCTGGAGCATCAGGCTTTCAAAGCCCGACGGAACCGAAGCCACCGCATCGACCGACGAGGGCGGATTTTACAGATTCGAGGGACTTCCTCCCGGAACCTACGCGCTCAGCGAGACCCTCCAGGAGGGCTGGACCGCGACCGCCCCGGCTGACGGATCATATACGGTCAACCTTACAGAGGCCGACGTGGTGGGCAGAAACTTCGGGCTTAGAGGCAGCACCTTCTCCATCTCCGGGTTCAAGTTCAACGACCTGAACGGCAACGGCGCGAACGACGGCGAGCCCGGCCTGGCCGACTGGACCGTCAGGCTGACCGGCCCGGACGGAACGGAGACCACGAAGATCACCGGAGCCGACGGGTCCTACATATTCGATGGCCTGGCTCCCGGCACCTACACCGTGAGCGAGGTTTCCCAGGAGGGCTGGACACAGACCGTCCCGGAGGGCGGGTCCTACTCCGTTGAGATTGAGGATGCGGACGTGGAAGACAGGAACTTCGGGAACTACGGCAGCCGCTCCATCTCAGGCACCAAGTTCTACGACCTCAACGGAGACGGGGTCAAGGACGACGGAGAGGACGGCCTGGCCGGATGGACGATAACGCTGGAGCAAAACGGCAACGTCACCAGCGTGGCCACCACCTCCGAGGATGGATCCTACTCCTTCGGCACGCTGCCACCCGGGGAGTACACCGTGAGCGAGGTTCCCCTGGACGGATGGGAGGCGACGGCTCCGGCCGGCGGATCTCAGTCCGTCTCCCTGACCGATGAAGATGCCACCGGCATCGACTTCGGCAACCGGGGCAACCTCTCCATCTCCGGCAAGAAGTTCTACGACCTCAACGGCAACGGGGCTCAGGATGAGGACGAGCCGGGGATTCCGGGTGCCGAGGTGAAGCTGCTGGAGGGGGAGAGGCTCATCGCCACGACCACCACTGACCAGCAAGGAGTCTACACCTTCGAGGGCATCGCCCCGGCCACTTACACCATAAGCGACCCCCCGCCAGGCGGCTTCGTCATGACCACCTCCTCTACCATCACCGTGACCGTGACCACCTCTGTGGTGATCAGCCAGAACTTCGGCCTGACCGGCACTCGCTCCATCTCCGGGATGAAGTTCCTGGACACCCACAACCTGGGGACCAAGGACCCTGACGAGACCGGCATATCCGGATGGGGCATCGTTCTGGACGGCACCACCACCTACAGCGGAATCCATGTGACCCTCAGCGCCACCACGGGAACCGACGGGTCCTACAGCTTCGACGGCCTGGTCCCGGGGACCTACAAGATCAGCGAGCTCTCCAGAGGACCGAGCTGGCATCAGACCTTCCCCTCCGGCGACGGATCCTATTCGGTCACCATCGCGAGCAGCGACGTGAGCGGAAGGGACTTCGGCAACAGCGTGGAGAACAACTCGATCTCGGGGGTGAAGTACAACGACCTTAACGGCAACGGCAATAAGGACCCCGGCGAGCCCGGCCTGGCTGGCTGGACGATCAAGCTCATGGGGGCGGTCAACGACACCGCGGTGACCGGCCCGGACGGATCGTACATATTCGCCGGTCTGGGCTACGGGACCTACACCCTGCAAGAGGAGCCCCAGGCCAAGTGGACGGCGAAGGAGCCCGCCAGCGGATCTTACAGCGTCACCCTTAATCCCGCCAACAGGTTCGCCGTGGGCAAGGACTTCGGAAACTACAATGCCAAACCGGTGATACAGACCCTCAGCCCCAGCCCTTCCAGCCCGCAGAAGGTGGGCACTTCGATAACATGGACGGCGACCGCCACCGATGCCGAGGGGGACCAGATCCTCTACAAGTTCCTCGTCAACGGGGTGGCAAAGACCGACTGGATCACGAACAACGTCTGGACCTGGGGTACCTCAGGCCAGGCCCCCGGAACCTACAGTGTCGAGGTCTGGGTGAAGGACGGGAAGCACTCCATCCCCGAGCCGTGGGACAACAAGAAGAGCGCCTCCTTCAAACTCGATCCATCCAATCGGCCTCCGGTCGTCCGATTCCTCTACACCGACCGGCCCAGCCCCCAGTACGCCGGGAGCTGGGTCAGGTGGACCGCGGTGGCCTGGGACCCTGACCGGGAGCCGATCCTCTACAGGTTCCTGCTCAGAGGCCGAGCGACGGGATATGCATGGGTCGATATGACCGGCTGGACGAGAAGCAGCAGCTGGATCTGGAGGACATCGCCGGCCGACATCGGGCTGAGCGATGTGATGGTCCAGGTCAGGGACGGCCGCCACTCGGGGCCTTCGGGTTACGACGACCGCGCCTGGTCGGACTTCCTGATCCTCGGGTACAGGCCCAACCAGCCTCCGATGATCACCAGCTTCTCGGCAACCCCGCCTGGGGCCCAGACCGCCGGGACGACCATAAGGCTGACCGCGTCGGCAGTCGACGTAGACGGCGAGCCGGTCTATTACAAGTTCCTTCTGAAGGGGCCCTCCACAGGCAACCTCTGGAGGACGGTCCAGGACTGGTCCACCGCCAACGCCTGGACCTGGAGGACCACTTCCTTCGATGCGGGCCAGAGCCAGGTCGAGGTGAGGGTCAGGGACGGGTTCCACGCTTCCCCCGCAGGGTGGGATGACTCGGCAGGGACCTACATCACCATAAGGGCCAGACCCACGCCGCCGAACCAGCCGCCTTACCTGAGCAGCCTGACGCCGGACAAGGCAAGCCCGCAGAAGGCGGGATCGACGATAAGGTGGACGGCTACGGCCACCGATCCGGATCGCGACCAGATCCTCTACAGGTTCTGGCTGAAGGGCCCCTCCACCGGCGATGCCTGGAGCATCGTCCGAGACTGGTCCACCTCCAGCACCTGGACCTGGTCGTCGGCCTATGGCGACGCCGGCCTCTACGACGTTTACGTCTACGTCCGGGACGGAAAGCACGAGCCAGCCGGCCGATACGACAGCGCCAAAGGATACGGAGACTACCAGCTGACCCCTGCCAACCGGCCACCGAGGGTGACGGCACTGCTGCCTAACCAGCCGAGTCCCCAGACGGCGGGATCGACCGTCGTCTGGACGGCTTCGGCCTCCGATCCCGACGGCGACTCCATCCTCTACAAGTTCTGGATGATGGGGCCCTCCACCGGCAACGCCTGGAGGGTGGTCCAGGATTGGAGCACCAGCAGAACCTGGACCTGGTCGCCGGATATCGGCGACGCCGGCGAGTACAACCTCTACGTCTACGTCCGGGACGGAAAGCACGAGCCGACCGGCCGATACGACAGCGCCGTGGGATACAGCGGCTACCAGCTCGTCAGCCGCGGAGGGATCTATCAGCTCACCTCGGGGACGGGGATCGAAGACAGGCCCTCTCTGGTCAGCTCCGTCGATGGTCACCTCCTCGCCTACCAGTCCTGGGAGACGGGTGCCCTCTACAGCGGGGACATATTCCTCAAGAAGTTTGATCTCGGCTGGCGCCAGATAGATAAGGTTCAGGCCACCGGAGATCCGGCCTACCAGGACACTCCGTCGGCGATCTACGCCGATGGATACTACTACGTCGCCTACGTCTCCGACGAGATGGGAAGCTGGGACATCTTCGTCAAGAAGTATGACGAAGACCTTTTCCTCATCGAGACCCGGAGGCTCACCACCTCCTCAGAGGACCAGGACAGCCCGTCTCTCATCAAGGTGGGAGGCGACTTCTACCTGGCCTACCAATCCTGGGAGGAGGGACCCGTCTTCGGCGGCGACATCTTCATCGAGCGGTTCAACTCCGCCTGGACCCCGACCCAAAAGGTGAGAGTTACCGCCGAAACCAGCTATCAGGACCGGCCGTCCATCGCCCGGGGAGACGATGACAGAATCTACATCGCCTACACCTCCGAGGAGTCCGGAAACCTGGACGTCTTCGTAAAGAAGTACGACCGGAACCTCAACCCCCTCGATAAAAGGAGGGTCACCTCCGACCCGTCTGCCCAGGACTACCCAAGCCTCGTCTGGCAGAACGGGGAGTTTGACCTGGTCTACAGCTCCGACGAAGGAGGTAGCTACGACCTCTACCTGGAGAGGTTCAACCCCGGCTGGAGCCTGATCGATAGGTCAAGAGTGACCGGAACCCCCGGCGACGAGGTATGGCCAGCCCTCTCGTTCAGCCCCTCTGACGGCTTCGTATGGGTGGCTTACGTCCTCCAGGAAGGTGCGGCAAGCGACATCTTCGTCCAGCCCGTCCAGCCCCTGGAAGGGATGCCAAGCTGCTGGGCAGCGATGGACTTCAACGCCAACTCGGCCTACGGCCCCTACACCCTCACCGTGAGGTTCTATGGTCCGACGGGAGCCCTCGCCGACCCCTCGAGCTTGAGGCTCACCTGGAGCCCCGCTGACGCAGTCCTCACCCGCAGCACCCTGCGAAGGGTCTCGACGGGAACATACGTCCTCGATTCGAGGTTCGGATCGGCAGGGTTGAAGACCTTCACCGTCAGCTCCACCTTCGCCGGGTGCGGCGCCGAGTCCGCGGTGATGGTCCAGGTGACTGATCCGGCTCCCGGGTCCGCTGGCACCGGAAGATGATGAATTAGATCGGCGGTCCAGGTATGTGCCGCCGATCCTGACAATTTTTACTGGAATCCGCACCAGACAGTCCAGAAGATGGGCTTCCTTATGGCGGGGACCGATCGAATACCGTAACGTAAAGCCTCTGGTTGTACTCCTGGATCGTCCTCAGGACGTCCCGGGCGTCATAGATGCGAAGGACCAGAAGCAACAGGATGAGGATGCCGCTTGCTGCCCCAGGGCCCTCGTTCAGGCCGAAATCCCCAACTCCGGCGGGTCCGCCGGGAAAGAAAGAGCCGAACCCCATGAGGGTGAGGAGGAGAGCCAGGAGGACGAGGTCGGCCAGCATCAATATCGCGCCCTTGATCGCCTTCCCCCCGTAGATCAGCCCCGCCCCACCAAAGAAGAAGACCACCAGGAGCAGCCCCACCACAGGTTTCTTTCGCTCAAGCTCATAGAACATCGCCTTCTCCATCTCCGGCATCTTCTGGGCGTTCTCCCATATGATCTGGAACTTCTCGTCTTCTCTCATGCTAAAGGCCTCGGTTTTAGATGAGTCGGATCGATTTAAAGTTTAGAGCCTTTCCTCAACCTACGAAAAGTATTTTAATAACATTATGCGTAACTGATATATAACTACAATATATATCAACTAACGGGTCAAATTGGTGAGGGAGTCATGTCAGCCCTTGCAGCCACCATAGCCACCATCGCAGGGTTCATCATTACGGGGTACTCCGCATACAGGATCCAGGCCGCCCGGAGGGGAAAGGGCCGAAAGCTGCGGGATATGGAGGTGTTGAGGAGGCTCAACGTACCTCCAAGAAAGCAGGTTCGAGCGTGGGGTTTCCTCCTGGTCCTGGGACTCCTCCTCCTCTCTCCAAGCCTGGGCTTTCTTCTATCCTGCGATCAGACCGCAGGCGACGGCGGCATCGGAGAGTGCTCGAATCTGAGGGCGACCCCCTCGGGTAGCCCGGTTACAGCCCCCCCCTCGGTGAAGCTGGACCATACCCCCAGAACCTTCGATGAGGACGGATCGAATGGAAGGGCGATGACCATCGGTGGATCTTCCGGCGGCGGTGGTGGAGGAAAGAAGTCCTCCTCCGGAGGCGGCAAGACCGCAACCTCCACCGCCTCGCCGGAGACGGCCACCAGTGATGGAAACTCCGGAGCGGTTCCCGACGCGGAGGCGGGCTCTTCCGGCGGCGGAGGCTCTCCCTCTGAAGTATCCGGTGCCGAAGAGACTCCGGTAATCTATAAGGCGGATCCGGCTTCCGATGGACCGGTGGTAGCAGCAGATTCGGAGGGGGATGAGATGCCCGGAGCCGACGAATCAGGTGAGGAGTCCGGCGAGCAGAAGTCGCCAGTCGTACCTCAGAACGGCTTAGACGAGTCCGACGGCCCGGCCGAAATCGCCCCTTCCGATGGAGGATCGGAGCTTCCAGAGGCTTCCATGGAGGCGGAAGCTGCGGAGCCCGAGGCGTCAAAGGAATACGTCGCCGTTGAAAGCTCCGCTGGCGACCTCCCCGAGGAAGGTGTCCACCCTGAGGATGTCGATGAAGGTGTCCAGGCTGGCGACCTCCCAGGTGAAGGTGTCCCCGTTCAAGGGGCCGCTCGGTCGGACGAAAACCGCCTCCAACCCGGTCGTTCGGAGACCGAATCCGCTACCATCGATGCTGCGCGAGAGAAGAGAACGGCTCCAGACGCATCCAGGCTTTCGGCGGCTCAAAGCCTTCCCGGATCGTCCTCGGCTGAGGTTCTGAGGGAGCCGGCGGTCCTCGACCCGAGCTCTGAGGAGAGGACGCTTCAGGAGGGCCCCGAACCGCCGGAGACCGAGTTCCAGGCCACCTCCGATCCGAGCGACTCCGAGTTTGAGAGGGAGCTTCCCAAGGCTGAGCCACCTTCCGCGGGCATCTATCCTGCCGAAACTATCGGACCTGCCGAAGCTGCAGGAGATAACGACTCCGAGGTGGAGGACTTCGAGGTAGAGGACTCCGAGGTGGAGGAGACGGATTCCAGCAGCATCGCCGATCCGACCCTGGAGGCAGACCCCGAGATCGGCCTGTTGGAGACGAACAGCACCATCAACGACGAGGTCAAGAAGCTCGAGTTCAAGGCCAATATAGCCGGATCGGCCAGCGCTTATCCGTCCGGAAATAGCTCATCATCGAAGCTGGAAGGCGCCCTAAACCAGTCCGCAGGGAGGCCGGAGGTGGACGTCTTCGGCCGAAGGCTCGATTTCGATGGAGAGCTTGAAAATTTTGCCTCGTTCTCCCAGCCCGAGATGGGGATGGAGAGGAATAACACCTCAAGCTCTGTTATGCTCATGGAATTTGAAAGGATCGATCTCGGATCAAAACCCCGGGGAGGATTGGGTCTGACCCCCACCAGCCCCTTTGCGTGACCTCGAGGAGGGGGATGGTCTGATTCGAAGCGATAAGTCGGATGCCAGGTCCAGGATGCTGTTAAAAATGAAGATTGAAAGGGCACCCGCCCCTGATGCGAGGAGGGTCAGATCCCCCAGGGCGAAGATCGTCTTATTGCTCACGCTCCTTTCCCTCCATCCCCTATGCCAGATGGTGGAGGGGGAGGATCTCTCCGTCGGCGACTGGCTGGAGATGGGAAACTCTCAGGCCACCAGGGGCGAGTATGAGGAGGCTATCGTCAGCTACGATCGGGCACTAGGACTTGATGCCTACAATCCCGACCTCTGGTACAACAAGGGCCTCGCCCTCAGCGGCCTGGGAAGATACGAGGAAGCTCTCCGCTGCTACCATCGGGCGTCGAACCTGGAGCCCTTCGATTCCGAGGTCTGGCTCGGCACAGGTGCCTCCCTCTCCAGCCTGGGCCGGTATGAGGAGGCTCTGGACAGCTACAACCGGGCGGTGGAGTTCGATTCCGAGAACGCCGACGCCTGGAACAATCGAGGTACGGTCCTCGCCCGGCTCGGCAGGTCGGAGGAGGCCATCGATAGCTACGATCGTGCGCTGGAGCTTGAACCGGGGGATGCCGACGCCTGGAACAATCGAGGTACAATCCTCACCCGGCTCGGCCGTCATCAGGAGGCCCTGGACTCTTACGACCGAACCATCGAGCTTCGACCGGAAAATGCCGACGCCTGGAACAACCGGGGCTCCGCCCTTCACCAGCTCGGCAGATATCAGGATGCTCTGGACAGCTACAACCGGGCCATAAGCTTCGATCCCTTCCACGAGTACGCCTGGCACAACAAGGGGCTTCTGGTCCCCACCCTGGATGAAGATACCCGTGAGGCCTTCGCCCTCTCCAGGGATAGGATCTACGTGGAGGCCGAAATCAAGACCGCGCCCTCGCTCGTGAGCCAGGATGCCGCCGTCGGTGATGAATCGAAGAGTGAGACTGAAAATGAGAAGCTTCCCGGCTGGAGGGTTCTTTTGGTGATGGCGGCGATCCTGGCGGCGGGACTTCTCCTGAACTTGGGGGGGAAAGGGAGGGCCTTATTTCCGAAGATCCTCCAGTCATCCCTCAGCAGGCTAGTTATATTCGGTGATCGATCCCTCAAAAGGCGTTGATTATGAAAGCTATCCCCCGATCTATCCTCATCTTTACCCTCGTCGCAGCGGTGGCCTCGGCCGCCCCCGACGAGGCCAGCGGAACGGTGACCGCCGTCATCAGCGGCGACGTCTTTGAGATCGCCATCCTCCAGACGGATCCTCGAATCGGATCCGGGGTGGAGACGGTCAGACTGGCAGACTTGAAGGTTCCGCCTGTCGGATCGGCTGAAGGGGAGGCGGCAAGAGAGTTTGCCATCGCCCTCCTTTCAAACAGGACCGTCTCCCTGGACATCGATGACGATAGCGAAGGCGGTCGAGATGCCCAAGGACGGCTCCTCTCCGTCGTCTACCTGGTGGACCCCGATGGTGGCGTCAATACCACCCACCCCGTCAACAGGATCCTGGTAGATTCCGGGTTCGCCGAGGTTGAAGACTCCAAAGGCGACGAGTTCGATCCCGCGGACTGGTGGGAGGCCCCTCATGAGCAGCTTTCGGAAGACGGTGATATCCGAGTGGTGATAAACGAGGTGGAGTCGAATCCCGAAGGAGGCGACGAGGATAACGAGTGGCTGGAGCTTTATAACGACGGACCAGAAGACGCCCTCCTGGGAAACTGGACCCTGACCTCGGCCGCCGGGTCGGTGATCTCCATCGAACCGGAGACGATCCTTCCCTCGTGGGGATTTCTGGTGGTGAGGGCCGAAGGGTACTGGCTCCGAAACAGCGACGAGCTGGTGATCCTCAGAGACGATATGGGAGCGGAGGTGGACAGAACCCCATCCCTGGACGACGGGGATAACGACGGCAACAGCTGGTCCAGATATCCCGACGGCGGGGAGGAGTGGGCCTTCGTGGAGGGGAGCCCGGACGGGCCCGCGCCCTCGCCGGAGGACTCGGAGGCCGTCACTTACCTGGAGGACGAGGATGAAGACGACAACTGGCTCCGATCTTCTGAACAATGCGACGTCTTCGGCCCCTGGGACGTCTCCGACTTCCTCCAGTAGGAGAGCTGAAGACTCCAACTCTTTTTGCGGATGGAACCCTCGGGGGCTTCCATCTCCACCTTCTCTTCCGACCCGCCAACGTGTCGGCGATGAAGAGGAGGATCGAATACGGGAAAGCCCTTGAGCAGGTGGTGTAAGACCGTCTTGACCCCAGACGTCTGATTCCGGTGCGGATGAGGGTCTCAGGTTCTACTCCATCTCCAGCTCCCTCGCCCTCTCCAGCGCCTTCTCTGCCTCCTCGTCTCTGTCGAGGGATTTCTGGACCAGAGCCATGTTCCGCCAGGCGGTGGTGTACTCCGGGTAGATCTCCACCGCCTTGGCGAAGCACTCCACCGCCTCCTCAGGCCTCTTCAGGGCGATGAGACATACCCCCTTGTTGTTCCAGGTGTAAAAGTCGAAGGGGTCAATAAGCGTCGATTCGTCGTAGCATTCGAGGGCCTCCTGGTGCAGACCCAGGTTGTCGAGGGCCGCCCCCTTGTTGTTCCAGGCCCTCCCCGCCCGCAGTCCCAGAGGTCCCAGCTCTATGGCCCGGTCGTAAGAGTCGGCTGCCTCCTGGAACCTTCCCAGGGTGTGGTAGGCGTAGCCCTTGACGATCCAGGATCTCGCATCCGCGGGATCTATTTCCAGGGCTCTGTCCGCGGACTGCAGGGCCTCCTCCGGTCGGTTCAGCTCGTTTAGAATGATGGCCCGGCCTCGCCAGCTCAGAGCATAATCCGGATTTATGTCCAGAGCCGACTCGTAAGATTCCAAGGCCTGCTGGTAGCGAATCATCTTCCGGAGGGCCTCGCCGAGGAGGTACCGGGCCTCGACGAAGAGGGGGTCGATCTCGATCGCCCTCTCAAGAGAGGCGGCCGCCTCCTCAAATTTGCCCGAGCTGTAAAAGGCAGCTCCCTTCTTATACCAATGATCCGGATCTAACATGTTGCCACCTGCCTGATGACAAAAGCGGCCAAGAGATACCACACCATAAGGCGAGCTTTGGGCCCGGTGATTGTTAAGCCTTTTCTCAATTCGACTCCCAACCGTAAAGGCACCGAGAGGAAGAAAAAATGTCGGAAGGGAAAGGGCCTCGTCCATCTTAAAGGAGTCCATCAGCTCCCGGTGTCCATCCTCCGGACCCAGAGGATGGCGATTGCCGATCCCACCAAAAAGCTTCATTCTAAAATATTTTCTATTTAGTATCTTTAAAGTTTGCAGAAAAATTGTGTTCTGCCATCTTCTGAGCTACAGATTCCAGGGTTTGATTCGCCCCATCACGGAGATTCAGAATCAACTCCTGGACCCTTTCCTCCATCAACCTCAGCAGCTCTTCTTCGTCGCGCAGGTCCGTCCCTCCAAAAAGATCCCTCAGATCAGAGATGGAACCGGGAAGAGAATCGGGGCTGAAGAGCTTGAAGTAGAGGGCTAGAACGCACAATATCAGAAAGATGGCCGATAACTTCCTCTTCAGCCCTCTCTTCTTCCCCTTCCCCCCTCCATTTGACCTCTCTGTGACCTCCCTCTGTCGGACGCCCCTCTTTTCAGCGACGTTCCTCCTGAGCCGCTCGATCTCAACCCGGCCCCATAACCTCACCCCCTGCCGCTCGGCCAGATCGGCTGCTGATCTCGAATATCCAGCGGCGGGGGAGACGATCACGCAGATGCTTCCGGGATATCCCTCCCGCACTCTGGCGATCCTCTCCACCTCGGCATCGTCGATGGGAGCCTCAGACCTCCTGCAGTGGATGAGATAGGTGACTATATGGCCCACTTCGTCGGTCCTGGTGGCGATCATCTCCGACCCTCCGTCCTCGGATCTCGATATCTTGAGGATATGGTAGCCGTTCAGCTCGATGAGGTCGGAGAGATCCTCCTCAAAATCAACCCCCGGTCCCGATGGACTCAATCCTCTCGCCCCCGTTTCATATTCGGTCCCCCATACCAAGCTGTATTGAGATTATTTGACCTTTTCTCGTGGATTTCTCCTCCAAGGGAGAGCTATTGCGCTCCAAATAGGCCGCAAGACAAATAGCTTATTTATTATGATATTCAATGGTTATTTATAGTTGGGGCAAAGTCCGGCCTGGACCCTCCACCGCCATCGGGTCGCGTTGACCAGCATCGATCTGAAGTTGGCCAAAGGGAAGAGCCCCATCACGGCAAGATATATATTGCCAGGCCGCAATGCGCTGTCCGCATGTACTCGGACGGTGGTGATGTTATATGAGTTCGATGCAGTCTGAGATCGCCAGCCGTCTGGTCCAGTTCCTGGACCTGGACACGGATGGGAGAAGGCGTTTCGTTCTGGGAGTGATCCTGGAAGCGGGCGAAATCACAGTAAGCTCTCTATACAAGGCGGTCAAAGAGCAGTTCGAGACCTCGCGCAAAGTAGTGGCATCGCTGTTGGGCTACATCTGTTCGAAGCTTGGAATCCTCAGCGCGCACAAAAAATCCTACCGTTTGCCTACGGTTTACGTGCTGAAAGAGGAGTACGCAGACCTGGTAAGATCCGTGCTCAGCGCCACCGCCGCTCCCAGCGATTCATGACCCATGTCAAGAACGCTCCGAGAACCTCGACCACCCTGAAGATCAGATCCAAGTCGGAATACTGGATCAGCCGATCGAAAGATCCCTACCTTGAGCTTATGCTTCGCCTCTTCCAAGACGAGAGGACGGCGCGGCGGGGTAGAGATTTTCTGAACATGGTGGAGGAGAGCCAGGAGAGGGGGGAGCCCCTGAAGACCGGGGACTGGAAACGGATAATGGAAGATCTGGACGTCACCAGGTCGGCCTTCTATTTCATGAGGAACAAACTTCTGGGTGCCGGGCTCATCGCCGTGAGGTCCGGGGAATACAGGCTCTCCGGCATGTTCAGCCGCGACCTTGCAGACATGTCCCGATGGTGGTGGACGGCGGTCATGAGAAACGACCCCGAGGCTCTATAGATTTTGAATCCCATTATAGAGACCAGAACAGATCCTATCTGTATAAAAAGCAGATCGGATCAATATCTGAAAGGCAGATACGCCTATATTTTCGATAAGCTGACATGCAACATGTAGCTGATATAGAAAAACGGATCAGACCTGCATCCCGGTTATAGGGCGCAGGTGAGATCCTCCATCCTCTTTTCTATGGTCGTCACGATCCTGTCATTGTCCATGTACTCCAGGCCGGCACCGCAGAAGGGGCATATGAAGTTGTTTTCGCTCGCCTCATCGAAGACGAAACGAGCACATCCGCCAACGCATGCGTAAAATATGTTGTCCTTCTCATAGCTGAGCCGCTCTTCAAGCTTTCTCAAAAGCTTGCGGACCTCCGACTCGAGAGCTCGATCGAGGTTCTCGACGCACAGAGTCCAGAGGTAGGTGAGCCAGCCGCTTTCAGGGTCTCTCTCTCTCCTGTACTTGGCCAGACGATGCTCATAGAGGAGGTAAAGAGTCCTTCTCACGGTGTTGAGGCTGATCCCGGTGATCTCAGCCACGTATTCGTCGGTGACCTCATCTGCAGGCATACAGTCGACGATATGGAGACCCTCCTCCCCCACCAGCTTTCTCAGATATGCGCGATATATGGGATCCTCGATCAAGACCAAAGGACCACCTCTCGGTTCCCCTGGAGGGAGAAGTCAGGTGCTTGCAACTCTTCGCCACCATCCTTTAATTTGCATGCATATCTGTGCACGTATTGCTTATAGCGATTTCCCTGGCCGGATGTTGTCGGTTCGAAAAAACCGTCCTGGAACTTGGTGGCGCCGGCCGCATCGGGAAAAGATGGGTTCAGAAGAAGAACTCTCAGGGGGGGGCTCCTCTCCCCGCCCTGATCCTCTTCACAAAGCGCTTCTTCTTGGCGATGGCCCTCTCAGCAGCCCGGTCCACCTTCTCCCTCATCTCAGCGAAGTCCCGCTCCGGACCCGCATCCACCGCCTTCTTTATGGGGGTGTAGGCCGACTCCCGGAACCGGGGCTCAAAGTCCCTTATCCCATCCGGCGAATGAAGCTCGACCCCGCGGCCCGCCTCGACCCTTCCGATCCGGTCGATCTCGACTCCGGTGCTTCTCACGACCTCCATGATCTCCTGGGCGGAAGACGGGGGCGCGATTATCAGGAGGGCGTCTATGGAGACCCCCAGGTAGTCAATCTCGAGAGACTCCAGCATCTCCAGGACCTTGGGATTCACCAGCCTGGCCATCCTCTCCTCCTCGAAGATGAGCTTGACCCCGGCGGTCTTCGAGATCTCCTTGGCGTCGCCTCTGATCCCGCCGTTGGTGACATCGGTCATGGCGTGGATCTCGACATCGAGGTCCAGAAGGGCCCACGCCGCCTCGAGGAACTTGACGTTTATAGTTTCGTCGACGACCTCGTGTCGGTCGTAGTAGAGGGCGGCGGCGCAGACCGTCCCACCGCCCGCCCCCTCGGTCATGAGGATGACGTCGCCGGGGGCGGCGTCCTTCCTGGGGGAGAGCCGATCCGATACCCCCACCGCTCCGACGCAGCCGGTGAGCCGGTTTCCTATGACCATGTCCCCTCCGATCCGCAGGGTAGACCCGGTTATGAGGGGGACCCCTGTCAGCTCTCCGACGGCCGCGATCCCCGCCAGGTGGTCGAAGAGGCGGCTTACGTCGCCGTCGTCGGCGAGATGGATGTCGGAGAACATGGCCACCGGGCGCGCCCTCATCACCAGTATGTCCCTAAGAGTGGCCCTGGTGACGTGAAACCCGGCCAGGAAGGGGTAGTCGCTGAGTCGGGAGTGCATCCCGTCCACGGTGAGGACGATGTACCTGCCCCCGGCCTCCACCGCCCCCGAGTCGTCCAGCTGCCGGGAGTCGACGACGGCATCCGTCTCCCCGATCACCTCGGCGATCTTCTCGTGGGCGTAAAAGTCGCCCAAGCCCCTCGACCCCACGCCGAACTCACCCATGGTGACCCCCGAGTCCATAAGCTCGAAGACGTCGCCTCTGGGGTTCAAAGTCGCTCTCGCCTCCTCCAGGACGGCTTCGGCGAGCTTCTCGGCGTAGGCCCTGGTGATCCGCTCTCCCTTCACCTCGACGATCAGCTCGGCCAGCTTCTCTCCCAGGTCGGGATCGTCTCTCACAAGGCCCCTCTTGGCAAACCCCTCCAGATCCATGGATGAAAGTTGGCGCCAGAGGTTAAAAAAGCTCTATCTCCGCCCGAAGATCTTCTCCAGCTGGACCCGCGATATGGTGACCATGGTGGGCCTTCCGTGGGGGCAGGTCTTGGGGTTCTCGCAGGCGAATAGCTCTCGAAGGAGGTCGTGCATCTCCTTCCAGGCCATCTCGTAGCCGGCCTTTATCGAGCCCCGGCAGGCGAGGAGCTTCAGGATCTCATCTTTCGCCGTAGCCTCCGTCCCCACCTTCCCCAGAGCGAATAGGTCCCTCAAAACGTCGTGAACCGCCCCGGGGCTTTCCAGCCGCTGGCCCGTGGCCGGGACGGCCCGGACGTGGTAGGCCCGGCCGCCGAAGGGGCGGACGTCAAATCCCATCTCCACCAGAACCTCGCCCCACTCCTCCAGCATCAACTCCTCCTTCGGCGAGAGCTCCAGGGTGACCGGCTCGATCAGCTCCTGGGATATGGTCCCCGAATCGTGCCTCTTCACCAGCATCTCGTACCTCGTCCTTTCGGCGGCGGCGTGCTGGTCCACCAGGATCAGGCCTTCGGGCCCCTCGGCCACTATGTACAGCAGAAGCGCCTGCCCCAGAACTCTCAGGCCGCCGGGGAGCGGTGCGGTCTCCAGGTCCAGCTCGAGCCTCCACGCACCGGAGTAGAGGGGGAGGGTCCTCTGGATCTCGGCTCCGGCGGCAGGAACCTGCATCCCTTCTTCCGGGCCGATCGGGACGGCTGGAGCGGTCATCCCATCGACGCCCGCACCCTCCTCGACCTCACCCTCCCCAGCGCCTGCGATTCCCTCTTCAGCCCCGCGTCCCCCATCGGCCCCGTTCGCCAATTCCCGAGCAGCCCCGAGGACCGTCGGCTGGAGGACCTTCATCTGCTCAGGCCCCGACTCCCGCTCCCCGGCCCGTTCCAGGGCGAGGCGGATCGATTCCGTCACCATCCCGGCCAGCTCCTCCTCCCTCAAAAACCGCACCTCCAGCTTCGCCGGATGGACGTTGACGTCCACCATGGAGGGATCGACGGAGAGGGAGACGACGGCGATGGGGTGGCGGCCGGTGGGGATGAGGGTCCTGTAGGCCTCGGCGACCGCTCGGGAGAGGGCCCTGGATTTTACATACCTTCCGTTGACGTAAGTCATGATCCAGTCGGGGCTGGACCGGGTGACGGTCTGCCTTCCCACCGCCCCGGCGATGGAGACGAACCTGGAGTCGGCCTGGATGGGGATGAGGTTTCGGGCGACCTCGCTTCCCAGAATCCGCAAGATGGGGTCGTTCCAGCTCTCGGACCGGACCGATTTGAAGAGAGTTCTGTCGCCGGAGAAGAGCTCGAAGGATATATGGTGGTGGATGACGGCGTAGGTGGTGACCACTTCAGCGATCCTGGCCAGCTCCGCCCTCCCGCTCTTGAGATACTTTCTGCGGGCGGGGACGTTCTTGAAGAGGTCAGCCACCTCGATGGTCGTCCCGGCGGGCGACCCCACCTCCCCCACCTCCACCATCTTGCCCTCCTCGATCCTGATCCGGGTTCCGCTGATCCCGACCCCGCCGGACCGGACCTTGGTGACCAGCTCCACAGACCTGGCCACACTGGCGATGCTGGAGAGGGCCTCGCCCCGAAATCCCAGGGTCGATATCCTGGCCAGGTCGTCGGCCCCCGAGATCTTGCTCGTGGCGTGCTTCTCGAAGGCGAGGAGGGCGTCCTCCCGATCCATGCCGCAGCCGTCGTCGGTGACCCGGATCAGCCTCTTTCCCCCCTCTGCCACCTCCACCAGGATCTTGGTGGCCCCGGCGTCGATGGAGTTTTCGATCAGCTCCTTGACCACGGAGGCGGGCCTCTCGATCACCTCGCCTGCGGCGATCTTGTTGACGGCGTCCTGATCGAGGAGCTTGATTCTGGTCATCCGGCGTCCCTCAGCCTCTTCTGGTACTGTGAGAGCCTGTTCAGCGCTTCGAGGGGGGTGACGGCGTTGAGGTCCAGGTCCCTCATCTCTGCCAGGACCATGGAATCCTCATCGGCGGCTGGCCCCTCCACCAGGAAGCTCACCTCACCGCCGCCGTCCTCGCCGTCGTCCTGATCGCCGCCGATGAGGACGTTTGCTGCCATTTTTGCCGCCCCCTGATCATCGTCGCGGTCGTTGCCGACCTTATCAGCCTTGATGTCTGTCTTATCGTCGCCCTCAACTTGACCCTCTTCGGATCTTGACCGGGGCTGGTCGAAGAATATCAGCTGGGTGTACTTCGGCCCCTTCCTCTTCGACCGGGGACCATCGCCCAGAGGCTCGATCACCGCCTCCCGCTCGATCTCCCGGAGGATCTCTCTGGCCCTGGCCACCACCTCTCCGGGAACGCCCGCCAGGCTCGCCACGTGGATCCCGTAGCTGCGGTCGGTGGCGCCGGGGACGACGGTCCGGAGGAAGACCACCGAGTCCCCCTCCTCCTTGACCGCCATGTTGTAGTTCTTGACCCCGGAGAGGACCCCCGCCAGCTGAGTGAGCTGATGGTAGTGGGTGGCGAAGACCGTCTTTCCTCGAACTCTATTGTGGATGTGCTCGGTGATCGACCAGGCGATGGCCAGCCCGTCGAAGGTGCTGGTGCCCCGACCGATCTCGTCCAGGAGGATGAGACTCCGGGGGGAGGCGGAGCCCAGGATCCTGGCCAGCTCCGTCATCTCAATCATGAAGGTGCTCTGCCCCGCCGAGAGGTCGTCGTAGGCCCCCACCCGGGTGAAGATCCTGTCCACGGGGGAGATGGAGGCGAAGGCGGCGGGGACGAAGGAGCCCATCTGAGCCAGGATCACGGCCAGGGCGATCTGCCTCATGAAGGTGGACTTTCCGGCCATGTTCGGGCCGGTCAGGATCAGGAACCGGTTGGCACCGCCGTCGAGGTGGACGTCGTTTGCGACAAAGCCGCCCCTCATCGCCCGGTTCAGGATGGGGTGACGGCATCCTCTCATGGAGATCTCCCCCGAGCCGTTCAGCCTGGGCCGAGCAAACTCGTTCTCCACCGCCACCAGGGCCAGGGTGACGAAGACGTCCAGCTCCCCCAGCGCCGCGGCCCTCTCCTGAATCTCCCGGGCGCGGCCTCCCGCCTCGGCCCTGACCTTCAAAAATAGCTCCTCCTCCAGGGACGACGACCTTTCCTGGGCGGAGAGAACCCGAGACTCCATCTCCTTCAGCTCCGGGGTTATGAACCGCTCCCCTCCGGCCAGGGTCTGCTTTCTTATGTACTCGGCGGGAACGGAGGAGAGGTTGGCCTTGGTCACCTCGATGTAGTAGCCGAAGACGTTGTTGTACCCCACCCGCAGGGACTTGATCCCGGTCCGATCCCGCTCCTCCCGCTCCATCCTCGCGATCCAGCCCCTCCCCTCCCGCAAGGCAGACCGCAGCTCGTCCAGCTCGGGGTCGTACCCGTCCCGGATGATCCCCCCCTCCCGGATCGTCGAGGGGGGGTCCTCTCTGATCGCCCTTGCGATCAACTCCATCACCTCTCCCAGGGTCCCCGAGTCCAGCCTCTCTCTCAGATCCAAAAGCTGGCTGGACCCCGCATCCGAGAGGAGCTGGACGATCCGGGGGAGCCGCTCCAGGGAGGATTTCAGCGCCACCAGGTCCTTGGGCGAGGCGGTCCCGCAGCTGGTCCGGGCAGCCACCCGCTCCAGGTCGCCGATCCCCTTGAGAGCGTCCCGGAGATCCGCCCTCAGGAGGGAGGCTCCCGCCAGCTCATCGACGACGTCAAGGCGGCCCTCGATCTCCTCGGGGGAGATGAGGGGCATCTTCAGCCACTTCGCCAGGGTCCTCGACCCACCTGGGGTGGAGGTGAGGTCGAGGAACTCCATCAGCGATCCGCGTCTGGACCGGTCCCTGATGTTCCGGAAGAGCTCCAGGTTCCGCAAGGTGGTCTCGTCCAGGACCATGAACTCGGCGGGCGAGTAGAGCCTGATCTCGGCGATGTGGTCTATGGCCGTAAGGTGGGCCGATCTGAGGTAGGCGAGGATGGCGCCGCAGGCCCGAGCCGCAGCATCCATACCGTTCAAGACCGACCCCTCGGAGCCGAAGTGGTCGGCGAGCCTGGCCTTGGCTTTGGCCAGGTCGAAGTCGGCGTCGTCGAGCCTCTGCACCGTCATCCCCTCCCCCTCGCCGGGGAGGGTGTCGGCGGATTTGGGGATTATGCACTCGGCGGGCCGAAACTTGGCCAGCTCTGAGCAGAGCTTGGCCGAGTCGGCCGGGATCTCCGTCGCCAGAAACTCGCCGGTGGATACGTCCAAAAAGGAGAGGCCGATCTTGCCGTCCTCCTCGACCATCGACGCCAGGTAGTTGTTCGACCCCTCCTCCAGCATGGAGGGCTCGATGATCGTCCCCGGGGTGATCACCCGGATGATCTCCCTTTTGACCAGCCCCTTCGCCTTCCTGGGGTCTTCCACTTGCTCGCAGATGGCGACCTTGTAGCCGGCGCCGACCAGCTTGGGCAGGTAGGCGTCCAGGGCGTGGTAGGGGATCCCGGCCAGGGGGATCCGGTTTCCCTCCTTGTCCTTCTGGCGGGAGGTGAGGGTGATGTTGAGGACCCGGGCCGTGATCTCGGCGTCGCCTCCGAAGGTCTCGTAGAAGTCGCCCATCCGGAACAGGAGGACGGCGTCGCCGCACTGCTCCTTCATCCCGAAGTACTGGTCCATCAAAGGTGAGATCTTGGCCATGGGCTATCCGGGGCTGATGGGACCTCGTCGGTCATATCGGTTTCGGCCCACTGAATGGATAAAAGAATTTGCGGCGGTCCGGTCAATCGACCGCCTTCGAAGAGCTTAACCCTGGAATCCCCATCCGGAGTAGTAGTATCGAGGATAATAGAACTGGCAGTCGCAGTCGCCGAAGGGATGGCAGAACCTGAAGGGGCGGATGTGAACCCCGCTCCAGTAGTGGTATCCCGAGAAGGGGAATCCCGGCCTGAAGATCGAATAGAATTTCGGATGGCTCTGGCCTGATGTTGGCCCATGTGGCGAATCGCTCCTCGGCCAGGGATCGCCCCCGACCCACGGGCTCCCTATACCACGCTCGAACCGATCCTCGGCCGCTCTCTCTCCCGGCCGCATCTCAACGCCGTTTTCAAAATCCAGCGCCACGCTACACCCCACCAAGAATATGATGAGGCCCAGAGATAACATAATTTTATTCATCCCCGCTGCATCTCCTTTTATATACCCTATTTTTGATTGCGCAAAGGAGGCTGGTTCTCCCCGCTCAAAAATAATGCTCTTCGAGAATAAGAATTTATCTTCATTTGTCGGGATGGTGATGATGCCCGTCCGTCCATCAGTAGCCCGATCGAACCATCGGCAGCGATGGCCCTCGTTGTGCGGTCCAAAGTCATAAGTCCAATCCGGTCCTCACCCGTCCAGTACTCATTCCAATCCGGTCCTCACCCGTCCAGTACTCAGTCCAATCCGGTCCTCAGCCTTCCGGTCCCAAGTTCGATCCCGTCCCCGGTCGCCCGGTCCTCTGATGCCTGCTTCTACCTCCCCCCATGCCCCACAGCCCGGTGCAACTAACCCCGACCTTTGGCCGATCTCTTCTCCAGGGAGAGGAAGGCCGCCAGGGTGGCGACTATCATGCAGATCAGCATGATCCGCCACAGGCCCTGGTAGGACTCAAGAGACCTGGTGGTGAGGATCAGGCCGGAGACCTGCTGCAGGATCGCCCCGCCAGCGAAGGGGAAGATGTTGAGGGCGGCGGTGCTGGTCCCGGCCATGGATATCGGAAATAGCTCCTTGATCTGAGCAAAGCTCACCACCAGTACCCCGCCGAAGAAGCCGAAGACGAAGTTCATCCCCATATAGGCATAGGTGCTGGTGATATCCCCGGCGGTCGTCCATATCACCGCCCATACCAGGGTGTACGCCGCCGTTCCCACGATCAGAACCCTCCTCCGGGACTTCAGGATCCTGTCGGAGATGTACCCGGCGACGGGGCAACCGCAGATCATCCCCATCCCGATGAAGGAGAGGACGAGGCCGACGGTGGCCTTATCCCACCCCAGAACGTCGGAGAAGAAGGGGCCGGCCCAGAGCCCCTGGTAGACCATCATGCTGCCGTACATGAAGAAGAACCATATCGCCAGGGGCCAGAACTTCCTCCCCGACCCGAAGGTCATCTTCAGGGCCTCGCCCGCGGGAATCCTCTCCTCAGCCCCAGCGTCGGAGGTAGAGGCCGGTTCGCCCCTCTCTCCCGCCTCGATCTCCTGGATGCCGGGAAGGCCCATGTCGATGGGCCGGTCCCGGGCGATGGTCCAGGCCGCCGCCGCCAGGAGGACGGTGATCACCCCCAGGATGAGAAAGACCCGCTGCCAGCCCAGGGCGACGGAGAGGAGGGCCAATGGGCCCGCCGCGCTGAGGGCGCCGACGTTTCCCACCGCGATCAGGATGCCGGTGAGGGAGGCGAACTCGCTGGTCCGAAACCAGGTGGAGAGGATCTTCATGGTGGGGATGTAGACCATGGCCACCCCCACTCCGATGAGGATGCGACCGACGACCACCAGCTGGAAGGAGGTGGCGATCCCGGTGAGGATGGCGCCCGCGGCCGCCACCAGGGTGAAGATGCTCACCGTCTTGCGTGGTCCAAGGCTGTCGGTCAGAACTCCCGAGGGGAGCTGCATGACCATATAGGCGTAGAAGTAGGCCGAGCTCAAAAGAGCGATGGAGGCGGCGTCCGCGCCGAAGGTGGCCTCCAGGTTGGAGGAGACCACGGCGGTGGAGACCCGGTGGAAGTAGACGAAATAGTAGGCCAGGGCCAGGATCCCGAAGACCGCCCACCGATATCTCAGAACCTTCTCAATTTCGCGGTTTTCCAGCGGCACCGATTTCGACCCCCGATCATGGAACGGGACGATCAGCTCCTCAGCGGCTGTTCGAAGGGTTTAGGGAGGATGAAGACCGCCGTTTTGGGATCGATCTTCCCTCGTTCCCGGCGATGTCGGACCTCCAGCCACTGCGACTGATCCCTGGCGGGAGGCCTTCGCCCCTTCGACCCGTCCGATCCTCGCAGCGAATGGCCGGGTTCCCCTGGGATAGGACCTCCATAAGTTGCAGAGACGTTGCCCTCCACGGCCTTAAGGATTTCCGAAGATCGATCCTGCCGGCCAAAATCGCGTGCCCGAGTCCCCGGGACCCGAGAGAGTTCACCCAGCGGATATACCTCAAATATGGAGCTTTGTTCGCATCATCTCTGGCCCCGAGCCTGGGTGGGAGCAAAGAAGTCAAATAAAAATGAGAATGAACCCGGCAAAGGTCACCGGGTTCGACTGCGTTCCTGGTTATTCTGTCTCTTTATCGATCACCAATAATACAATCTGTACCCCCACGGCCAACCGCCCCAATACCCCCAGGGCCTCCAGTATCCCCACGAAAAAACGTAGTTCCATGAGGTTTGATGGTGGTATACGGGGGGGGGGTTGTATACTGGCGGATGATACGCTGGCGGGTCCACCGGCGGATGGCTTCTCGGAGCATGACCATCCGGCGGGCAATCTCTCGGTCCATGTGAGGGATGACCGGGCGTTGCAGCACATATGGATGCTGTCGCTAAGAAAAAGATCGCGAATAGCAGCATCAATTTGGAAACGATCTGCTTATTCATACCTCATCTCCCCTGTAGTTATGATACCTCCATATTCCATTGTCGCTATTTAAGGGGCGTGTTTATGTAGAAGTCATCTGAATCCGATGTAAATATCAGATGTGAGCTGCCCCAAAAAAGATGATATCAGGCGCCATCGTGATCCAGCAGCCGGATGGATTTATTAATAATATCCATTTTGCTGGATGCATTAAGTCGTCCATCCCTCGGCTCCCGACCTTGGGGCGGCCCGATCCGTCCAGCCGCCTGAGAGCGAGGCCTTCTTCATCATGGGGCTGAAGGATGGCCATCGGCTAGAACTTCAGCTCCATCCCCAGGATCGTCTCGGTGGAGGTGACGCCGTGGATCTCCCGGACCTTGAGGACGATCATGTTCAGGTCGCCTATCCCCTCCACGTCGGCTATGGCGATGAAGTCCGTCTCCCCGTAAACCGGGACCACCTCCCGGACGCCCCTGATGGCGGTGAGGGAGTCGTAGACCGACTTCTCAGACCCCGGCTCCGCGTTGATCATGATGAACCCTTTCAATTCGATCCCCTCCTCTCAACTCTCCGACTTTTATATCGAGATCCGATCTCTCCCTATATCAGCCTTCGCCGGGACGATCCTCGCCGGTTACATCTCTCGGAAGGACCCCGCCGAACTCGGATCTGATGGCGACCTCCATGATCACCCTCCTCAAGACCTCGATCTCCCTCTCGATGGCGATCGACGGCTCCAGGTTCGCCGCATCCATCAGGGCCCCCAGGGCCTCCTCCAATAGGCCCATCCCCACCAGGACCGTGGCCAGGTTCCTGAAGTCCGTGGCCTCGGGCTCGTCGGTGATGATCCTCTCGTAGATCTCGAGGGCCTCCTCGAACCTCTCCACGACCCGGAGGACGAAGGCCTTGTTTCGCAGAGCCTCAAGGTTCTCGGGATCAGCAGCAAGGGCCCGATCATAGCAGGAAAGCGCCTCTTGGGGGCGGCCCATCTGGAAGAGGGCGACGCCCTTGTTGTTCCAGGCGTCGGCGTTATCGGGGTTCGTCTCCAGGACCTGGTCGAAGAAGCCCAGGGCCTCCTCCGGCTCGCCTCGCTTAACCCGGTCCATCCCCTTGTGGACTAGAATCTTCTCCTTCGACTTCATGAGCCCGCCTCACATGTAGCCCTGGATGGGGGCGGACTCCTCGGCCCCGGCCTTCCTCCCGCCGGGCTTCTTGATCTCGCCGAACTGCCGCTCGTACTCTTTGATGTGGTTAGCCAGCCAGTCGGCCAACTCTTTTGCGGCCAGGGGCGAGAGGATCAGCTCCGTCTCCACTTTTCGCTCCATGACGGAGAGCTGCTTTCCCTCTTTGACCACGGCCTTGGGCGAATCGTTGTAGAAGGCGATCCTGAAGTCGTAGGGGCTGTGGCCGCCGATGGCCCCCACGGCGTAGATCTGCCTGTACTTCTCGCTCTTGGTGATCTCCAAAGCAAACTCCATGTCGGCGGGGTTACCTCTCAAGCTTAAAATAACTGGTGACTTGAGGGCTATGATCAGCGTCGATTCAAATGGCCTCTATTAAAGATCATTTCTGCCAGAGGATGTGAGACTCCTCCATCGGGACCATGGCCTCGGGATGGCTGGGGATCACCCGCGGAGTATAGTCGCCCGCCGGGCGAGAGGCGGAAACCTCCGCCGAGTAAAGGTATCCATCTTCAGATCCCGAGATGGGCGCTCTTGTGATCATCTCGGATCTGGTCGGAGCCTCATCCTTCAGGGGGTCCAGATACAGCTCCACCGATACATCCATCGGATCGAGCCTGCCCAGGTACACCCGGAGCTCAAACCTCCATCTATCCCCGACCTTCTCGACCTTCAGATCCCCAAACCGGAGATCCTTCCATCCTTCTTCCAGCTTCCGATGCCACTCTTCCAGCCTCAAGGCCAGCCTTCCGCCGTCGGCCGTCCTCCGCCGATACGCCTCCGCTCCCGGCAGATAGGCCTTCTCCACGTACTCCCTCATCATACGGTGGGTGCTGAACCGTGGAGTAAGCCTGGACATGCTGGCCCTGACCCGTTTGATCCAGGATCGAGGGACTCCGTCCTCGTCCCTCTGGTAAAAAGAGGGTGCTATTTCATCTTCCAGGAGGCGATAAAGCTGATCTGCCTCCTGGGCGTCCCAGCCCGGATCGTCGTGGACTCGGCCGTCCCCCAGAGACCACCCCACCTCCGGTGAGTAGGCCTCCGCCCACCAGCCGTCAAGCTCGGATAAGTTCAGGCCTCCGTTCACCAGAACCTTCATCCCGCTGGTGCCGCAGGCCTCCATGGGCCGGCGGGGGACGTTGATCCAGAGGTCCACTCCGGGCTCAAGCCGTCTTGCCAGGGCGATGTCGTAATCCTCCAGAAAGACGACCCTGGCGGAGATCTCGGGCCGGGAGGCGAACTCGGCCATCATCCGGACGAAGCGCTTGCCCAGAAGGTCGCCTGGATGGGCCTTCCCCGCCACGATGAGCTGAACCGGCCTCTCTTCGTCCAGAAGGATCTTCACCAATCGATCGGGGTCCTTGATCAGGAGATCCGGTCGCTTGTATGCCGCAAACCTCCTGGCAAAGCCGACGGTCAAAACCTCGGGGTCCAGCACCTCAGACGCCCGCTCCACCACCTCCTGGGGGGCGTTGTGCTCTCTGGCCTGTCGGGCGAATCGGCGCCTCACATACTCGATCATCGATCTTTTGGCCTCGCGCCTGAAGAGCCACAGATCGGAATCATCGATATCGGAGAGGGCGTCCCAGGGGGTCCCCGGAGGAGCGGAGAGGTGGTACTTCCCTATGGCCCCCTCCCAGAGCTTTCGGGCCTGGGGAGAGTCCCAGGAGGGTATGTGCACCCCATTGGTGATGTGAGACACGGGCACCTCCCGTCGCGGCCATCGTTGGAAGAGGTGCTGGAAGATCTCCCGGCTCACAGAGCCGTGCAGTCTGCTCACCCCGTTGGCATAGCCGCTTCCTCTCAGGGCGAGGTTCGCGGTCGCCAGGGGCTCATCTCCGCGGAGGCGGAACGCCTCCAGGATCTCTTGGAAGGAGATCCCGAAGCCCTCGACGTACCTCTCTAGGTACTGCCTGACCAGGGAGAGGTCGAACCCGCCGAAGCCCACAGGGGTGTGGGTGGTGAATACGTTGCCCGGCCGGGTCGCCCGCAGGGCCGCAGAAAAGGGAAGTCTGGTCTTCTGCGAGAAGCTAAATGCTCGAGCCAGAATGGCGAAGGCGGAATGGCCCTCGTTGAGATGGCAGATCTCCGGGTCGATCCCCATCTCCTCCAGGGCCTTCCAGCCTCCGATCCCCAGGGCGATCTGCTGGACGAGACTTCTCTCCTCTCCGGCCGGGTAGAGATTTGCGGAAATTCCTCGGTCCCAGGGCCTGTTCAGGGGATCGTTCGAGTCCAGAAGGTAGAGATCGACCCTCCCCACCTTGGCCTGCCAGACCCGCAAGATGAGGTCTCTTCCCGGCAGCTCGATCCTGGTCCTCAGCCAGCTTCCGTCCTCTTTTTTGACCGGGACCAGGGGAAGGCTGGTGGGATCGTTGTAGGGAAAGGCCTCTACCTGAGACCCGTCTGAGTTCAATATCTGCCGGAAGTACCCCTGCTGATAGAGGAGCCCCACCCCCACCACCGGAACGCCGAGGTCGCTCGCGGTCTTGAGATAGTCTCCGGCCAGGATCCCCAGCCCCCCCGAGTAGATGGGCAGGGCCTCGCTGAGGCCGAACTCCATGCTAAAATAGGCCACGGTTTTTAGAGGGGGGTGGCGGCAGCTCTGGTCGAACCAGCAGGCCTCCTCGAGAAATACCTTCTTTCTTTCAAGGATGGAGTCCAGCTCCGCCTTAAAACCATCGTCCCGGGCGACCTCCTCCAGCCGTTTGCGGGAGACGTTCTCCAGGATCATGTAGGGGTTGTTGGTGATCTCCCAGGCCTCGGGGTCCAGCATCTTCCAGATCTGGTCGGTCATCTGGCTCCCGGTCCAGCGGAGGTCGAGGGCCAGGTCGTAAAGACCCTCGAGGCCCTCTGGAAGCTTCCTCTGAAATATGGGGCGTATATCCATATGGTCTCCCTACATTTAGTGCGCTTCTATTGTTATTAGATCTTTTGGCAGTACCGTTATTCCGAAAGGCCTCTCGCCTCTGCACGCCGGGTTCATCCTCGCGGCCCAGCCCGCGATCCAGGCGGTCCAGGCGGTCCTCTCCCCCTGGGCGGGGAAGCTCTCCGACAGGATCGAGGCTCAGGTCGTCGCCTCGGCGGGGATGGGGATCACTGCCGCCGGCCTCTTCCTTTTGGCCGCGGGCCTCGACGCCGACACTACAATCGGCTTCATCGTCGCGGTCCTCGCCCTCCTCGGCCTCGGGTTCGCCTTCTTCTCGTCGCCGAACACCAACGCCATCATGAGCTCCGTCGAGAAGAGGTACTACGGCGTCGCCTCGGGGATGGTGGGGACGATGAGGTCGGTGGGGATGATGACCTCGATGGCCATCGCCATGACCGCCATCTCGATATTCATGGGCAGGATTCAGGTGACCCCGGAGGTCTACCCCCAGTTTCTCGCGAGCGTGACGGCGATCCTCTCGGTCTTCGTCGCCCTCTGCGTCGTGGGGGTCTTCGCAAGCCTCGCGCGGGGGAAGGGGAGAAAGGGGGAGTGAGTCTTAGTCCATGGGGGTTAAGGTGCGAAAGGAGAGATGGGGAAATTGGCCCATCGTCCGCGATCGAATTTGAAAATCCTGGTGGATTCAAGCGATTATCCGCGGACGGACTCCATAGCCGCGTGGGATTGCATCAATGGGGTCATTGAAGCGAAATGCTGCTATATATGCAGTAATTTAATCGCGTTTATATTCAAATATCTGAATGCAAACGTTTGCGGATATGCCAAAGGAATTTATACGTGTTATTCTAATTAAGTCGCAATCCCAAAATGGAATTTGATGTGCTATCTAAAATCAGCATCATAGACGCTTGATGGAGGGATGTGACATCGTAATCGGAATAGATGATGTATTCATAGGAGTAGCGATAAACGGTCTTTCTGGGATTGCAGGGCACCTATCACGTAAAGGGCTAAAATGTATCACAGGCGATGAATCAACTGTTCTTGAGCGAGTTCATCAAAGAGCCGTCAATATAATTACTGAAGATCTGGAATGGGACGACTCGTTAGATATTGAGAGTATACGCATCTTTCTGGAATCGCCTGAAGTTGGAGAAATCGTTCGGCAAATCTACTCTGTACATATATTAAATAAAACAGACCAAGATTCATTGATGTCGATTCATGATGAATATATCAAATTATCTTCAATTTTACTTGTATCTGAAGACGATGCATTAGCCGATTCTGCAAATGCCATCTTTGACTTGTTAATAAGGATATGCGATCTAGTGCTTAAGGCCGGTATTGAAGAAGGTATGCTCCCAGCTCACGAAGCGATGTCTAGCATGAGATATAACTTGCTTTATGACGAATTAAAATCAATTCATAAAAACCTTGAAATCCTCAAAACATCGAAAAAGCCAAATGTACAAGAATTCATAGAGTTTGAGAGAAAATACCGCGCCCAAGTCGGAAGTAGACATGAAAATATTACTGCCCCCGATTTCGACGCTGTTCGAAAGCGCCCCATAGATAGTGTTTATGTTAATCCGATGTTCACACCTGTCTATCCCAAGAGGGATGAAGTGCTTGAGGATTTATCCATACCAGAATTTCTTTCAGTGTCATATAGATCCGTGATTATTGGGAATCCGGGTAGTGGAAAATCGACTTTTGCAATCAAACTTTGTCATGATCTTGCCACGCGATATGTGGAAAAACTGTTCTCTGGAAGGCAAGTAACGCCGATTCTTGTTATTCTTCGAGATTATGGTGCAGAAAAAAAAGCCACTAAGTGTTCGATATTAAAGTTCATCGAAATGACGGCCAATTCTAATTACCAAATATCACCTCCGAATGGTGCATTTGAATATATGTTACTTAATGGTCGCTCCGTGATCATTTTCGACGGCCTGGATGAATTGCTTGAGACGAATTATCGACAAGAAATCAGCAGCGATATAGAGACGTTTTGCACACTTTATCCGTCAGTTCCAGTACTAGTTACATCGCGAGAGGTCGGATATGAACAAGCACCACTTGACCAAACTCGATTTGAAGTTTTTCGCTTAGCTTCGTTCAACGATGACCAAGTTAAAGAGTATGTGACGAAATGGTTTGCTGCAGACACGGATCTTACGCCAGATGAACAAAAGAGGAAATCAGAAGGATTTCTCGAAGAGAGTCGATTTGTGCCAGATCTTCGTGAAAATCCATTAATTCTTGCGTTGTTATGTAACATATATCGGGGTGAAAACTATATCCCCAAAAATAGGCCTGATGTCTATGAAAAATGTGCTAATATGCTTTTTGAGCGGTGGGATAAAGGACGGAATTTATACCTTCCCCTTCCCTTTCATGCTCTTATCAGGCCCGCTATGATGCACCTTGCATACCAAATCTATACAGATGAGAAATTACACGGAGGAGTATCTGAAAAGACCCTTATAAAGATGGCCTCCCAATATCTTTATACAAGGCGTTTTGAGGATCCGGACGAAGCTGAAATGGCAGCCATTAAATTTGTTGAATTTTGTAGAGGTAGGGCTTGGGTTTTCACTGAAGTGGGGTCGACTGAGGAAGGGGAGGGTCTATACCATTTTACACATCGAACTTTTCTAGAATACTTTTCAGCATCTCATTTGACCAGAATTTATATTACTCCAGAGAGATTAATAGAGTTTTTGCACCCTCGGATTGCTAAGAGAGAGTGGAACGTAGTTGCACAATTAGCCTTTCAAATTCAAAATAAAAGCTTTGAGGATGCAGGCGATGAATTAATGTCATTGTTGCTCATGAAGGCTAGTGAATCTAAAGATAATGAAAAGTGGAACATCTTATCTTTTGCAGCCCAATGCCTGGAATTTATAATCCCTAGTCCTGCGGTAACCAGAAGCATTAACATCGCTTGTATTGATCTCTGCTTAGCATTTGGTATCAATCAGATGATGTTAGCATTTGGTATCAATCAGATGATGGTAGAAGCGAGATTCATAAATCATGTTGGTTTTTCTATAGACGCAGACCCTAGAGAAATTTTAGGATATTTACTCAATTCTACAACAGAAAATCGGACTATTATAGCGAATAGTGTTGAAAAAATAATCGTTGATAGGGCTAGAAGCAGCTCGGAATTCGAATCATATATAGCTCTAGAACTTGGTATAAATCTTAGCATGTATCTCCAACGTATGCGAAATCTGAGGCAGAGAGATTTCTGGGAGGATGTATCAAACCGGATATATGATATATGCGAAGATAAAATTATGGAGTTTGGTAAGAATTATCTTAGCATGGCCATTTTTATATATAATAGGGATGAATTGGTCCTTAACGAACTAGTAGAAATTTACGGCGTCGAAAGTGGTATCTTTGGCAATGCAGAATTTTACATGTTCCCAAACAGCCGAATTAGATCTATTGCAGATTCAATTCTATATCTATCAATGAGTCGGCCGGTTTGGCGAGATAAAGATATTAATAAAATGCGAGAAATTGGAAAAGTCTTATTATCTGTTTCACCACCTTGGATAGTAGATCCAAATCTTGAATTGAATGGTATTTGGCAAATATATTTAAGGGGACGCGCGCACAGCCTAAATAAACATTACAATAAGCTACCACTGAAGATAGATTCAGATACATTTTTTGGATTCTTTGCTTTAATGGCGTCAGAGATTGAACACGTTAAAAAAGTGAATGAATCTAGCCAAATTATTGATCTTATAAAGAAAAGCAATGCAAGGATATTTGATTCAATTCGTTGGACCTTCGTTGCACGTTTTGAATATGTAGATGAAAATATCATAAGACCAGAACTCGAATTATGCGGTTTCAGATCGGAACAAAAATCCTTCATTTGGCGATGGATTCAGCACGAAATGAATCTTGTAGACCTCAAACTCAAAGAGTCGGATCACTCTATTTGACGTCTTTTCACTACCTTTTCTCCAACCTTTCTCACCCTTCTTCTCCCGTTCGCACTCCACCCGGATCACCTCGATCATCTCGTCGTCGGGCACCACCAACAGCGCACCGATGTAGTTGCAGTCCTTGCAGTGAGAGACCTTCCCGACATAGCCCCCGGTCTCCAGGTACATCTCGGTGCTCCGCAGACCGGGCTTCTTCTTGTATGAAGATATCCCATCTCGGGACAATTCTAGCCGGAGTCGCCTCCGGGTTCGGGCATCAACGCCGCCGGCCCCCTCCCGGACCGGCCCTTCGGAGCGGCAAGCCCATTGCCGCATTTTTCTGATCATGTTGTTTGAATCAATCGACACCGAACCGCTCTTCCAGGAACGAAAGCCCCTCGTCGAAGAGCCTGTAGAAGCGCACCTTGAGCTGATCAGTTATCAGGAACAGGATCAGGGCATAGGCCCAGACGATGGCGGCCAGGTTCCAGCCGATGGCTGGGATCAGAAAGCCGTAGACCGCGATGAGGGTGGCCACTACTTGAGTTCCCACCACCGCCCCCACCAGAACCTTGCTGGGCCTGTAAGACCAGAAGTGACCCTTGCTCCTGGCGATGAAGATGGTGAGATGGCCGGCTATGGATAACTTTAGATATATAAATGACTGCAAAATGTCACTGCTGAGATGGAGAAGGTCCAGGCCGATGAAGAGGAGCAGAAAGGAGGCCACTGTCCCGATCAGCCCCAGGTACAGGGCCATCCCCATCACCGAGGACATCCTCCAGCGGTCCGGCTTGCTGGAGTACTCCGCCCGGTCGTAAGCTATGGACATGATGGCGAAGTCGTTGAGGATGGCCAGAAGCACGATCATTATGGCGGTCACAGGATAGAGGTTGAAGATGACGATGGAGAGGGTGATGAAGAAGAGGACCCTGATGGTCTCGGCTATGCGGTAAATGGCGTAGCTGTTCATCCGGCGGAAGATCCTCCGGCTCTCCTTTATGGCGTCGATGATGACCGATAGACCGGGCTCGGTGAGCACTATCGCCGCCGCGGACTTGGCCGCGTCCGTCGCCCCCGAGACCGCGATCCCCGCGTCGGCCTTCTTCAGGGCCGGGGCGTCGTTGACCCCGTCGCCGGTCATCCCCACGATGTGGCCCTTGGACTGGAGAAGCTCCACGATCCTGAACTTGTGCTCGGGGAAGACCTGGGCGAAGCCGTCGGCCTCCTCGATGAGCCGTTCGGCCTCCTCATCCGGCTCGTCGACGAAGGCCGAGGCGGGCCTTATCTTCGTCCCCATCCCCACCATCCTGGCGATCTCCCTGGCTATGGCCAGATGGTCGCCGGTGACCATCTTGACCTCGACCCCCATGGACTGGGCGGTCTTGATCGTCTCCGCGGAGTCCTCTCTCGGCGGGTCGTAGAGGGCGATGAGCGCCAGGTACCGCCAGGCTCCGTCCTCGCCCGTGCGCGCGACCCCCAGGGCTCGATAGCCCTTGTCGGCGAAGGCGTTCACCCTCTCGTCGACGTTCGAGGCTTCAGAGTCGCCTTCCACCAAAGAAAGGATGGCCTGGGGCGCCCCTTTCGCTGCCTTGAACCTCCCCCCCGGCCCCTCGACCTCCGCCTCCGCCCTTTTGGAGACAGGATCGAAG
>Ga0116163_1000399_pt1 | contig 31047 bp, 25 predicted proteins | sample AD_UKC107_MetaG_FD_89889 | JGI IMG/M metagenome (GOLD analysis project Ga0116163, IMG submission 89889) | Active sludge microbial communities of municipal wastewater-treating anaerobic digesters from Hong Kong - AD_UKC107_MetaG | ecosystem: Engineered > Bioreactor > Anaerobic > Digestate...
AAGTGCAGGAAGACCATCGCTGATTAAATTGACCCAGAGTATTTGAAGGGGAAGTAAGGGTAAAGGCACCCCTAAAAACGGTCCCAAAAGCATGATCCATATTTCAGCCATATTAGAGGCCAAAATGTATTTAATAAATTTCTGTACATTGTCGTAAATGGTTCGCCCTTCTTTAACTGCGGCTACGATAGTTGAAAAATTATCATCTAACAAAACCATATCTGAAACTTCCTTCGAAACATCCGTTCCGGTTATCCCCATCGCTAAACCAATGTCTGCACGTTTTAAAGCAGGCGCATCATTCACCCCATCCCCGGTCATGGATACAATGTTGCCTTGTTTCTGTAGACTTTTGACAATCGTTAATTTATTCTCCGGTGTAACTCTTGCGAAGACCGATTTTGTCTGAACGATTTGATCGATTTCTGTTTCACTTTTCCCTTCCAATTCACGTCCCAGGATGACTTCTTCTCTATTCTCTATCATCCTTAATTTTTGAGCGATGTAACCGGCGGTTAACGGATGATCTCCGGTAATCATAATCGGTCTGATTCCGGCTTCTTTTGCTGTTGCAATGGATTCTTTTACCCCTTCCCTTTCCGGATCCATCATGCCAAACATCCCGATAAATGTCATCTCATTCTCTTGATAATGATAGTCTTCACTAATTTCATCATCTACATTTTTATAAGCAATACCCAAAACACGCATACCGTTTTTCGCCAACTGATCGTGTTCCTTCATGATCTTTTGTTTCCAATCCTCATTCATATCCAACAGTTCGTCCCCGTCAAGCACCTGGTTACATCGCTTGACCAACTGATCAACAGCTCCTTTGGTGAAGGCTACATTATGATCAATTTCCAATACCTTCAATAACTTGTTGACACGAGGATTTTTTTTGTTGAGTTCAATGAATTGGATATCATGGACCGTTGACATCATTTTTCGTTCAGAATCAAAAGGGATTTCGGTTATTCGCTCAAATGTTGTTGTATAATTTTCCTTTTCAATCCCTACCTTCATCGCCGCATAAACCAAAGCCCCTTCAGTGGGATCACCAATCACTTCATAATCACCTTTTTTTGTTCGCTCCAATTTGGCATCATTACACATCATGCCACCTAAAAGCATCAAGCTCAAGGCACTCTGATCGTCCTCGGGAAGTGAATCCGGATCATCTGCTTCATCTTTTCCGAAATCCAAGCGGTTTCCCGCCAATTCCAACACTGTCACTCGCATTTTATTTTCGGTGATTGTTCCCGTTTTATCCGAACAAATGACGTTGACAGACCCTAAGGTTTCAACGGCCATCAATCGCCTGACTAATGCGTTTCTATTAAGCATGCGCCTTGCACCTAATGCCAAGGCAATGGTTACAACAGTGGGTAACCCTTCCGGAACAGCGGCTACTGCAAAAGAAACGGCTGTCATGAACATGACTTTTAAATCTTCTCCACGCATGATGCCCATCAAAAAGATGATCAACACAATTCCCAGCGAAGCATAAGCCAGTATTTTACCCAATTTTTCAAGTCGTTTTTGCATAGGGGTCTGACCCTCTGAGTCCTCCTGAAGCATGGTTGCGATTTTCCCGATCTCCGTATTCATTCCCGTTTTTACAACGATGCCTGTCGCCCTTCCATAGCTGACAACCGTTCCAGAATAGGCCATGTTTATTCGGCCGGCTAACTCGGTATCCTGATCCAAAACTTCTTCATATGATTTTTCAACCGGCTGGGATTCACCGGTGAGCGCAGATTCCTGAATTTTCAAATTGTGGGAATCAACGATTCTTAAATCAGCCGGGACATAATTACCCGTTTCCAGATATACGATATCGCCGGGTACGATTTCCGTTGACGAAACGACTTTTTCAGAACCGGAGCGCTTAACACGCACTTTGGGGACAGAGAGTTTCTTAAGCGTGCTCATCGCTTTCTCTGCACGATATTCCTGTGAAAAACCAATCAAAGCATTGATTAAAAGAATCACTGAAATAACGATGGTATCCCTAATTTCTCCAATCATTCCAGTTATCACGGCGGCAATCAACAAAACGATGATGATGGTTGATGTAAACTGCATCAAAAAAATCTTAAGTGGATTTCTTCCCTTTTTTTCCGCCAACTCATTTTTGCCATATTGCTCAAGTCTTTGCTTAATACCTGACTCATCCAGACCTTTTGTCAAATCACTGTCAAACTGTTTGACCGTTTCTTCAACCGATTTTGCATGCCAATTGTTTTCCTCCATCTCATCACCTTCAACGTTTATAGTTTTTATTTGATTGTTCTTTTTTTAAAAAACCTGCAAAGCGATTATTTTTTCAGACAAGATTGTGCAAACTTGAAAAAATCCTGAAAAACGTAAAAATTGCCATGCGTTACGAGTATTTTTTTAGGCTCAAAATCAAGCAATCTTTTTAGGCTATCCTTCCACTCTTCGACGTTTGACGCAAACAACGGTCTTTCAGGCTTTTCCGGTATGTAAAGGCTCATCATTAAATCACCGACAATTGCCGTTTTATCTTCTAAAAACAGAGAAATTGAACCGGGCGTATGACCAGGCGTATGGACGATTTTTCCGGCGATACCAAATTCCGCTAAGTTCGTCACTTGTGAATTGATTACCCTGTCTGCCTCCAAACCCTTAGCCACTATTCTTCTTCTGCCCTTTTTTACGAAAGGCCAAATTAGTTTACCGGTGATACTGAAAGGTATTATTTCTGAATTATACCCATTTTTCATACATTCATAGTCTCCCCGATGAATGACAATCTCAGCCCCGGTTTTTTCCTTAAGAGATGCTGCACTCCCGTAATGATCCGAATGGGCGTGAGTAATGATAATCGTGTCAATTCGCTCGTCTTTCTCAAGCGCAATATCCAATTGATAAGACAAAGAATGAAAATCAGAGGGACCTCCGGTATCCACCAGGATGTTTTTTTTGTCCTTTATCAGAAAGGCTTTTGTTTTATTGAGTTTGATGGGAATGATCATCATCAGTATCAACGCTCCGTTTTTTTGTGTCTATATTATACCTCATGAGAAACAACTGCTTTCTCCATTTCAATCCATTTTCTTTTCAAATCCACACCTGCTGAAAACCCCCCCAGCCGACCATTTTTCCGAATCACACGATGACAAGGAACAACTATTAACAAAGGATTAGCTGCAATGGCATTTGCGACCGCTCGAATAGCCTTTGGTTTTGCAATCATTCCAGCAACATCAGAATAAGAAATAACAGTTCCGTAAGGAATGGTTATCAAGGCACGCCAAACTTTTTTTTGAAATGGAGTCCCGTAAGTATCATTCGTTTCATGAGCCAATTCACCCATCAACCAGTTTAAATGGCGGTTTAAACCAAATTGTTTTCTTTCGCCATTGAGATATTGTCGGATCTCGTTCTCGATCTGTGACAGGTGACTAAAAACATGTAATCCGGTAGTTGCCTGTTCCGATTCGATAAAAGGTTTCTCTGTTGAAAAAGTGATGCCATACAGGTCATTATTTTGATAATTCAACGTAAAAAAACCTAAAGAGGTTTTAAATGAGTATAGAATTGTCATCACCATCCATAAGATTGATGTTTTTGATTTTCCTTTTTTTAGCAGACTTCAGAATATCATTCACACGGCTGATTTGATCAGAGTTTTCTCCTTCTAAAACTTCACCATTCTCCATTTTTCGAAGAATTCTATCCAGATCGATGTAAGAGATTTTTAACGCAAACTCATCGGTGATGCCAGGGATCAAATCAGGTGACGGCGCTTTATTAATGATGATGTTCGGCAGCTTCAAGGTATGCGCCAATTCAAAAACCTGCGTTTTATATAAATGCATGATGGGTTCAATGTCTGTGGAATCATCACCCCATTTCACATAGAAACCCGTTAATAATTCCGTCTTATTTGTTGTTCCCATCACAGCGAAGTTTTTCCTTTCTGCTTCCATATAAAATAAGCACATGCGTATTCTATGCTTGATCCGATAAAAAGCCAAGCCATCTAAAAATTCCTGATTCCCTATTCCCTCAAGATCTTCGATAAATGTGTCTTGATGTGCCAATTCCTGCCACTTAGATTTGACGTATTTTTCCTGAATTGTTCTTGGGATAAATCGTGTCGGAGGCTTCAATGAGTAGGCGCCGGTTTTTCTGATGATGTTACTGATATTTCTAATTTTATAGGAAATTCCCAAATGCTCACACACCAATTTGGACTCTTTGAGTGTTCTTTTGGATGAATCTCTTTCGGGTAACAGCAATCCCAAAACATTTTCTTTTCCTACGGCTTCACAGCAAAGTGATCCCACAACAGCCGAATCGATGCCGCCACTGATACCTATGAGACACCCATTAAAATGAAACTGATTCACAGTTTGCCTAATAAAATCGACACACCTGTCTCTAATCGCCATCTTTTTCACCCGCTTTTTTTAAAAACTTACCATTAAATCTTACTTTATCACTTCATTTTTAACAAAAAAACCGATGATATTATAGCATTCTTATTCGTAATTAAATTTATTTAACATACGTCTATAAAGTATGTTTTATTTGACCGCATTTACAAAGCGAAACTTTATCATAAACAAATAGAAAGGGGGAAATAATGTGATAAGCCATGAGCAATTTGTTGATTTGATTACCAAAGATGAAAAAGATACACTCATTAACCTTCTAATTGAATCCCTGAACAAAAAAGAAACGACCGTGAGACAACTGTACCGAGAAAGAATACTCCCTTCCATTGAGGATTTTGAATGTCCCTTTCAAGAAGATCCGCTTTGTATCTGGAAAGAGCATGTAAGAACCTCCATGACCCGAACGGTCATTGAAGTCATCTACCCCTATTTGCTAAAAGAAAAAAAGCCGTATAATTCTAAAAAGATTATTTTGACCTGCCCCTCAGAGGAGTATCATGATTTACCTTTGCGGGTCGTTTCTGACTGGTTTGAACTCAATGGCTTCAAATCGGTATTTGCTGGTGGAAATACGCCACTAACAACATTGATCGCAGCTATAGACTATGAGAAACCTGATTACGTTGGACTTAGCGTTTCCAACCCCTATAATTTATATCGAGCTCAAAATATCATAGAAGCCATCAGAAAAAAGGACCGTTCTATCGGAATTGTTGTTGGCGGAAGGGCCTTCAACAAAAACAACGCATTTGTTAAAACACTTGATTATGATGTTTACTTAAAAAACATCTATGATATCGATTCTTTTTCTGAAAAAATGAGCGTACGGAATGACACTACTGAGGGCGGTGAATGATATGCGGTTGGCGTTAAAAATTGCATGGCGATTTCTTAGAGAATCCAGGGGGCAATCCCTGCTCATTATTTCTGCCATCACGATAGGCGTTTCCGTACAAATTTTTATCGGATTGTTGATTCAAGGGCTTCAACTAAACCTTGTGGATCAAACGATCGGGAATGCTTCACAAATTACCATTCGATCGACTCGGGAAGACAATGTCATTATCAGTCCGCAGAATATGGTTGAAAAAATCAAAAATTCAGAATATGCCGATCAAATCACCAGTATATTTCCCGTTTCGGAAACAGCAGGGATAGTCCGACTTGAAAAAAGAGATTATTCCACTTTTATTAGAGGATTTGATTTCTTTGAGGCTAGTAAGATCTATCAATTCGACGAAAGTCTCGTAGAAGGTACTCTGCCGAACAAAGAAAATGAGGTCATCATAGGCAACGAAATGGCTCAGGAGCTGTCCTTGAAGATCGGCGACACTATCAGCGTAGTAATCCCACCTGTGGTGATCTTCCCAAAAACGGTTCAAATATCCGGAATCTTCAAATTAGGCCTTGGAACAGCCAACCGTTCATGGATTATCTCTGACATCAAAACCGTCCAAAACCTAACCAGTAAACCTAATACAGCATCCTCTATAGAAATGCAGATAAAAGAACCCTTTGAGGCCGACACCATTGCAGCCGGCATGGCAAGTAATCTGGCAGGCGAGTCGATTAAGATACTCAACTGGAAAGTTGAGAATGAAGATCTTTTAAGTGCTTTAGGCGGACAGAGTATTTCCAGCATTATGATCCAGGTATTTGTTATCATTTCGGTGGCATTGGCTATCGCCAGTGTGTTGGCCATCAGTGTGGTTCAAAAATCAAGACAGTTGGGAATTTTGAAAGCCATGGGTATCAAAAATTCAATGGCAGGGCAGATATTTATTTTCGAAGGCCTGATTTTAGGCGTATTTGGTGCCATTCTCGGTACTCTCTTGGGAATTGGACTCATTTGGATGTTTACAACATTCGCAGTCAATCCGGATGGAACCGCCGTTGTACCCGTGTATGTGAATTACGGATTTATCATATTATCAATGGCCATCGCCGTGGCTTCAGCGGTTATTTCAGCAACCATACCTGGACGAAGATCTGCCAAACTCAGTCCAATTGAGGTGATTAGAAATGGATAATGCCGTATTGAAATTAGAGAAAGTAAACAAAATATATGGAACGGTTGTGAAAACACAAGCGCTGTTTGATCTAGACCTGGAATTTGAACGAGGCTCATTCAATGCCATTATCGGCCAATCAGGAAGTGGTAAAAGCACTTTGCTAAACATCATCGGAGCACTTGACAACCCCACTTCGGGCACAGTGATAATCAATGGGCTGGATATCACAAAAAAGACTCAGAAGGAACTGTCCACCATTCGTAATCAAACCATTGGTTTTATTTTCCAGTTTCATTATTTATTGCCTGAATTTACCGCCTATGAAAATGTTCTTATGCCATACTGGATGAACAACATGAATCCACCTAAGGAGATCATCGAAAGGGCAAATTATTTGATGGAAAAAATGGGGTTAAAAGAGGTCAAAGACAAGCCATCCACCAACATCTCAGGAGGACAGCAGCAAAGAACAGCCATTGCACGTTCCTTGATTAACAATCCGCCTATTATTTTAGCGGATGAACCCACAGGGAACTTAGATTCAGAAAATACGCAAACGGTGTACGATCTTTTGAGACAAATCAATAAAGAATTCAAGACTACCTTTATTTTGGTCACTCATGATCAGAGAGTTGCCCAGATGGCAGACAGGATCATCGAGCTTAAAGACGGAAAGATAAAAATGGATGTTGACAATAACATAGAGGATTGAATATGAAAGACAAATTACGCATAGAAACCCTACCAATCGAACAAATTGATTTAATAAAGCCCCTTTGGGAGAACCTGAGAAACTATCTTCAAGAAAGGTCTACCCATTTTACCAACCATATGAAACGTTTATCCTTTGAAAAACGGAAAGCGGGTCTTTTGCAAAAGGATGCTTTGCATTTGTTATTGGCAAAAAACGATTCGACCCCAGTGGGATATTGTATTTCAGCCATTGAAGATTCTGAAGGAATGATTGAATCGCTTTTCGTCAGCTCGGATTTCAGAAAATGTCGTATCGGAGAAATGCTGATTGGTGATTCCTTGAAATGGCTGGAGGGTCATGGTGTGCAGTCTGTTTCTTTGAACGTTTCCGAAGGAAACGAACAAGTGATGGATTTTTACAGAAAATGGGGATTTGAAGTAAAAATCTACAAATTAACAAAGGTAAATCCTCAATAAGGAGTTTAAGATGACTCAATTTGCAAAAATTAGTTTATTTATCGCTGTAATTATGATTTTTATCACATCCTATGGATTTTCAACTGATGCCTATATTATTGACAACAAACTTAATGCAGCCTACACGGTTTCACAGCTAACGGGAAAACCGCTATTCATTTTATTTAGCATAAATGGCTGCCAGGATTGTATCTTGCTGAAGGAGCAGACCCTTTCAGACCCGCAAGTCGCCGATTTTCTCAAACAACGATTTATCATCGTGGACATCAATCCCATTCCATTTTATTATGGACAGTATCCAATCAACGTTGAGGGTGCTGAAAAGTATTCTTATGATACGCTTTACAGAAAATTTTCTGTTTCCAGAACTCCCACGATGTTGTTTTTTGACCTGGAAGGAAATGTTGTCAATCGGCTTCAAGGATTTTACGAAGGAGCATTTTTGCTTGAGATGATCCGATCATTCAGTCCTTTGTTTCAAAACGAAAAAGAACCCCTGCTGAAACTCATATCCGATGGAGAAATGGCCAAATTGTTGCTGGAAACACTCGGTAACGTTGAATTGTACACATATGAAGAATTCAAAGCCACACATGACAATCTGAATTCCCTTGACTATTATATGGTTCAAGGGGAAGCGTTTGAAACGGTTCAATCCTTTTTGGAAGACCGTCATTCTCCTTTAAAAAATGTTTTTGTCTATGAAGGAGAATTAGGAGAATACCAAACAGAAACTAAAGACGATGAGCAGGAAGACTCCACACAAACAGGTTATTGGACTGACGTCAATAAGACTCAAGTTGTAGAACTTTTGGCAGAAAATTCGCCACTCGCCATACTGGATGTAAGAACAGCTCAAGAGTATGAAGCAGGTCATATTGACGGTGCCATCAACCTCAACTTTCTTTCCGATGAATTTGATCATCTGTTGAACGAGCTTGAGAAGGATGCTATTTATCTGGTCTATTGTCAAAGTGGTGGAAGAAGTATATCTGCTGTACAAAGGATGAATGAACTGGGATTTGAGTATATCTATCATTACCCTGGAGGCTATTCAGACTTTATTAAATAAAACCTTCTAAAAAAAGAAGGAAAAATGAACAAAAATAAACGTTTTGACCATAAAAAAAGCCCGCATCAGCGGGCTTAATGTTTGGCTGGTTATTTGTATATTGAAAGGAAGCCTTTTACCGCTGTAATAAAAGCCATTTGTTTTTCTAAAAAAGCCGCATGCCCTGCATTGGGAATCTGAAGATAGACTGAATTTTTGATCTTTGAAGCCATTTTATTCATTTGTTCGGCTGGTGTCAAGATATCTTTTTCAGCACTCAAGACCAGAGTGGGAACCTTGATCTTCTCGATGAGATCGGAGCAATCAAAGTTTTTTGCACTTCTTGAAAGTCTTGTGAATCCTTCAAACCATTCTTTTGTGAGAAGCTTCTCAAAGATCTCCTGCCTTTTTTGCAGCCATTCATGCTGTTCATCATAAAACACATCTGAGTAGATGGGTGGAATGGAAATGGTAAAAAAATCAGCACCGCTATTCAACGAAGCTGCTAATTCCCAGGAATCACTAATGGCTTGAAGATATTTGGTCACTTTATCAATCACATTGACCAACATCAGTGATGCAAGCCGATCCTGATGTTCTCTGGTGAATTCAAGTGCTACCTGTCCACCGTAAGAAACCCCCAACAAATGAATCTTGTCGATTTTGAGAGAATCCAATACCTCTAAAAGATCATTCACATGGATCTTCCATGTATAAGGTACATCTGATAATTGGCTTGATTGTCCCTGATCACGAAAATCCATCAGCAATAGGCGATAATCGGATGCAATATACTCCTTTAGTCCGGCCCAGCTGGCTGTGCTCATCATGATTCCGTTTAGAAAACCAACCCATGGCCCTTTTTGCCCATAGGTTTCATAATAAATCTCTCCGCCTTGCGCAAGGGTTAGCATCATATCGCTTTCCCCTTGAGAAAATCAGTTAAAATGGTCACAAATCGATCAGGTTTCTGTACGTTTACAGCGTGCCCTGTATCCTTTAAAACTTCTATTCTGGCTTTTTTCATCCGTTGTGCAGTAGGTTTTAGCAAAGCCTCAGTGATCAAAGCATCCTTGTCGCCAACCAGGAATAAGACTTCAAAATTAATTTTAAACAATTCATCAAGATAATTGTATCTTTCAAGTGCCCTGGCATTTTCGGTAAAGGCCCTTTGATCCATGAGCAATGCATCGTCTGTCAGTTGATCCAATAAGTGTTCGGGATCATCAGAGGCTATCATTCCTGAAAGTGCCATTTTTAACAACCCTCTATTATTCTGATAAGATTTCAGAACCGGATAATATTCCTCCGGAGTCACCAGCCCGTCAGCGGGTGCTGGGTCAATTAACAGTAATTTGTTTATCTTATCCGGATTGTTTAAAGCATACCGAAGACAAACCGCTCCACCAAGTGAGTGACCCACCAAATTGATCTTTTTGAGATTGAATGTGTTGATAAATCCTTCCAATTCTTTAGCGTAATTTTCGATGCTAATGTCCCTATCAGGATGGCTTGAATCACCAAATCCCGGTAAATCAAGAGCAATTCCTCGATAATCAGTTTGATTCAATCGCTTTAAAACAGGATCGTACCATCTCCACGATGCAAAATTTCCATGAACCAAGAAAACAGGTTCTCCTTTCGGATTGCCACCCGTTTCATAATGGATTTTGCTATCTCCAAGTTTGACAAACATTGATTTTTCCTCCTTGAACTGCATCTTTCTCAATTTTTTTCGTATCCACACATATGGCCTCCAAAGGTATTTCCATTGGAAGATGTATAATGCGTAGCTTAAACCCCTTGGGAAGAATAGTACAACCACGATTAACATCACCCCGAATATGATGGACATGGGCAAATTGATTCGGCTGAAAAGGAAAGGAATCGCTACCATTAGAATCGTGCCGATAACGTTTCCCGAAAGGGAGGCCAAACCACCCACAACAATCATAGCCAACAAGTTGATCGACAACCCCAATGCAAAATCTGTCGGGGCAATATAATTAATGGTATGAGCATAAAGCGCACCGGCAATACCGCCGTAAACGGCACTGATAATAAAGGCAATTAATTTGTATTTCGAGATATTTATTCCCGAAGACCTGGCTGCAAACTCACTTTCCCTGATTGCTTTAAAAGCCCTGCCGGTTCTAGATTTCAAAAGATTGTGGGCAAACAGGAACAAAATAACCGTAATCACACAAATCAGATAATATTTTCCCAGATCACTGGTAACACTGATTCCAAAAAGATCCGGATTTGGAACCCCTGTCATACCCGTATGTCCGCCTAAATAATCGCTGGCGCCTACGATCTTTTCTACTGCCACACCAAAAGCCATAGTGGCGATAGCTAAATAAAAGCCGGTTAATCTTAATGCCGGGAAGCCCAAAATCAAACCAAACAAACCTGAAAATCCCCCTGCCAAAAAGATCGTAATAAGAAACGGGAAGTTGAAGTTTTTAGTCAACACTGCTGAAAGATAGGCACCCAAAGCCATAAATGCCGCATGGCCGATGGAGATTTGTCCCGCATAACCGATAAGTATGTTCAATCCCAAAGCAGCAATGGAAAAAATCAAAACTTGTGAAAAAATACTGATCAAAAAGGTTTGATTGAGAAAGAGAAGGGGTAAAATGGCCAGTGCCACAGCAAACAGTATCATGTTTTTATAATTTTTCATCATCAGACCCTCCTCTTTGAAGATTTACCTAAAATACCGGATGGTTTAATCAACAACAGAATAATAATGATGATCAACGCCACTGCTAATTTCAAATCCGCTGATATCCATTCACCGACATATTGTTCAATCACTCCCAATAAAAGGCCACCCACAATTGCGCCAGGTAAACTGTCAAATCCACCTAAAACAGCCGCAGTTAACCCTTGTATCTGAAGATTTAACATCATATTCGGATGCACATAAGTTTTCGGGGCGGCTAATATGGCTGCCAAAGCGCTGAGGGCAGTTCCAAACCCCCATGCAAAACCGTAAACCCCGCCAACGGGTATTCCCATCAGCTTTGCCGCCTCTTCATGCTGAGACGATGCCCGCACAGCCAATCCCACTTTGGTGTATTTGAGATAGAAAAAGGTTCCGAATACAATCACCGCTGTAAGAATGAAAATCAGCAAATCCTGCCGGGTTATTACCAAAAATACTTCACCGAGATTAACAATTAGTGGCTTTCCGCTGATCAGGTTTGGCAACTGTCTGGTATCCTGTTTCCAAATCCATAGTGCCGTTCCCTCAAGAGTCATCAACATTCCCAACGTGATGATCAACATAGCGGAATGAGAAAGGTTTCTAATAGGCCTTAAAAGAAATTTTTCAGTGAGCATACCCAAAACAACGGCAAACAACAAACCCGTCAGAATCGCTAAAAGAAGGGGAAATCCAAAAAAGGCATAACAGGAAAAGGTTATATACGCCGCAAACATCCCCATATGACCGTATGCGAAGTTTAAAACACCGGTTGTCCGGTGGATGATGACCAGTCCTAATGCAACTAGGGCAAATAAACTTCCGTCTCTTAATCCAAGTATTAATTGCTGCATGATATCACCTAACCCCCCAGATATTTCTGTTTAACTTTGTCATTTTTCAACAGCTCGGAAGCTGGTCCTTCCAGAGGTATCTTGCCCACTTCAATGATATAGGCATAATCCGAAATATGTAATGCGGCATTGGCGTTTTGTTCGACAAGGAAAATGGTCGTTCCGGATTTTTTTAATTCGATGAGCGTATCAAATATTTGTTCAAAAATAATCGGAGCCAATCCTAATGACGGCTCATCCAGCATCAAAAGTTTTGGATCTGCCATCAGAGACCTTCCAACGGCCAGCATTTGCTGTTCTCCTCCTGAAAGGGTTCCTGCCATTTGTTTTCGTCTGTCACTTAAAATGGGGAATAATTCGTAAACTCGCTGTATGTTTTCTTTTACCCTTTCTTTATCCTGAATCACGTAGGCTCCCGCCAACAGATTTTCATACACTGAAAGATCGGGAAAAAGTTTTCTACCCTCAGGACAGTGAATAATGCCTTGTTTGACGATGTAATCCGTTGATCGATTGTGAATCGCCTCACCCATAAACGAAATTTCGCCGTCATAAATATGATTCAATCCCGATACTGCTCTCAAAGTTGTAGATTTTCCTGCTCCGTTAGCACCAAGCAATGAAGTAATCGTTCCTTCTTTTATTTCAAGGGTAATTCCTTTCAACGCTTCAACATATCCGTATTTCAATTTGACATCTGTTAATTTAAGCATATTTACTCTCCCCTAAATAAGCCTTGATGACTTCGGGATCGCTTTTAATTTCTTTTGGTATTCCTTGGGCAATCTTTTTCCCAAAATTCATGACCGTTATATAATCTGAAATATCCATGACTAAAGACATATCATGTTCAACAAGGAGGATGGTAATTCCTTGAGCTTTGATTTCTCTAATGACCTCTTTTAAAAAATCTGTTTCTGAAGGGTTTAAACCCGCTGCGGGCTCATCTAAAAGTAACAGTCTGGGAGATGAAATCAACGCCCTGCCAATTTCCACCATTTTCTGCAATCCGTATGGAAGCATTCCGGTTAAACTGTTTAGTCTGTTTTTTAAACCAAGAAATTCAGCAATTTGAGAGGCTTTGTCGTTTGATTTTGATTCTTCTGAAAGTGCCCTTTTCGTCTGAAAGATTTCATTGGTTAATCGGGTGTTGATATTCACATGTTCGCCTACCAGAAAATTGTCCCTGACCGTCATCATTTTAAAGATTTCCAGGTTTTGAAAGGTTCTTGCAATTCCCGATTGAATGATCTCATGAGGTTTCAATTTTAACAAACTCTCACCATCAAAAAGAATATCCCCTTCATTGGGTTTAATCACACGGGTAATCACGTTGAACATTGTCGTTTTGCCGGCACCGTTTGGACCTATTAACGAATGGATCTGTCCCTGTTCGATATCCATCGTAATCTGAGAGGTTGCAATTAACCCTCCAAATTTAACCGTAATATCCTTGACTTCCATTAAACTCATACTTCATCACCTGCCAAAACATAATGATAAAAAAACAGGGGATTCGGTTTTTTAAACCGAATCCCAATGAAATGATTTGAAACTATTCTCCCATTTTTACCCAGTCAATGGCTTTGATCATCTGATCGCCTTCAACTCTGAGGATGTACATGGCATTCAAACCCAACCGGGCCTTTTCATTGTCAGGATCGTATTTGTAATAAGTGATAATCGGAGAAATAATTCCTTGCCATCCCTTTAAACTTTCAAGGCCTTTAACCAAAGATTCCCTGGTTAAATTTTCTCCCGCACCGGCTCTCCATAAACCTTGTGTAAAGAGTTCTGCAGCTATAAATCCGGCTGCTGCGTATGCATCCGGAATCTCATCCGGATAACTGGCCTGGAATATTTCTAAATATTGGATAAATTTCTCTGATTCAGGATCTCCGAGATCGACCCATGCCATAACTTCCAGTCCTTCAGCTGCACCTTCTGCCAACTGAATCAACTTGGGTTCTGCATTGGGATAACAGGTGACAAACAACGGTTCAAAACCGTAATCTCTTGACTGTTTTAAGATATTGGGTGTCTGGTCTGTAAAAGTAAGCAAATAGACTGCATCCACTCCCGATTGCATCATTTTGATGATTTCATTGTCAAAGGATGTCTGAGCCGGATCAACCGCTATGGCCTGTACCAGCAACTTTTCCTTCCCATTCTCTTTCAGATATGCCGACAAAGCACTGTAAGCTTCTTTTCCGTCTTCAGCAGCTCTGTAAATCATACCGATTTTCTTTTTGTTTGCTACTTCAGTTAAATATTTTCCAACGATTGGTGCCTCAATGGAATAATTTGGCTGTACTGAGAAGATATATTCTTTCGGAGGAATGGCCAATAAACTGGAACCGCTTCCCTGATAAACGAAAGGCACACCACCATCATTTAAGTAATCCATAACAGCCAAACAACCGGGTGTTCCAAGGCCGCCGACAATGGCGAATACTTTATCTTGCTCTACCAGTCTTTTTACCTCAATAACTGTTTTTGAAGGAACGAATTGGTCATCGACAGTAATCAAATTGACCTTTCTTCCCCAAACACCTCCGTTTTCGTTAACCCAATTAAAATAAGCCTGCATTCCTTTGTCCATCGAAACGCCAATAAAGGCCAGCGCACCTGAAAGTGCCTGGAAAGAGCCGATAGTAACTGAGTCATCGGTGATTCCGTTTGTTGAATTTTCAGCGGTAAAGGCAGTAGAAAAAACCATTGCGATCACGAGAACAATCAAAAGAATTTTTTTCATGTTATTTCCTCCTTTTTTATAAAAGCCCAATTTCATGAGCCTGTTTTTTAAGTTCATCCCGGTCATCGGGATGGGCTATTCTGATTAATTCATGGACTCTTTTGTTTACCGGAAGCCCTCTCATTTTGGCAATACCGAAATCGGTAACGACCCAATCCAAATCCTGTCTGGGAACAGTCACGCCGGAACCGGGTTTTAGTATGGGAACTATCTTGGAAGCCCCGTTTCTGGTTCTTGCTGATAATGCAATGACCCCTTTTCCGCCTTTACTCATTACCGCCCCTCTATGGGTATCCAATTGCCCACCCGTTCCGCTAAAGTGTGTGGTACCGATGGATTCCGAGCAGACTTGCCCGGTAAGGTCCACCATAATGGCCGTGTTGACACTGACCATGTTGTCATTTTGTGCGATAACGTAGGGATCATTAACGTAATTACCTCTTAACAGCCATACTCCAGGATTATCCTGGATAAAGTCATACATCTTCTTCGATCCCAAAGCAAATGTACAGATGGCTTTACCCGGCCAAAGGGTTTTTTTTGCATTCGTAATGACACCCAATTCGAACAGATCAATCATGGATTCGGTAAACATTTCCGTATGAATACCCAAATCCCGTTTATCTTTCAGAAGACCTGCCACGGCATTGGGGATGCCCCCAATGCCGATTTGAAGCGTAGAACCGTCATGTACCAGTTCGGCGATGTATCCTGCAATCATTTCATCCGTCTGAGTAGCTTGACTATCAGGAAGTTCAGGAATAGGGTAGTCAACTTCATAAAGCCAGTCAACTTGAGAAATATGAACTTGAGTATCACCATGCGTTCTGGGGGCATTTTTATTAACCTCAAACACACATTTTTTGGCTTTCTCAATGACATCCTTTTCATAAGTGGCGCTTAAAGAAACCGTAAAAAAGCCATGTTCATCCATTTCAGAAGCGATACCGATGTAATAATCCGGATCCTGCAATGACAATAGATTCGTTCCTGCTTCATGGAGGTTGTTGGGTACATAGGTGGCCGTTTTTAATCCACTTTTTATAGCGCTTCGAATGGCGCCGTTATGAAACCATGAATCATTGATAAACGAACCCTCATAATCCTTTTTCATGTAAAAGTCGTAAGGTTTCATATTCAAACAGGTGTAAACGCCTACGTTTTTAACCCGGTGTGCTATCGTATGCAAATCGGTCAAAAATTGCTGAGGCTCCATCGCTGCCATTCCGCAAACGATCACATCATCTGTTTTGATGTGAGATAAAACCTGTTCGCAACTGGTTCTTTTTGATTCATAATCTTTGTAAAAACCGTTCAAAAGAATCACTCCCCGCTTTTGTATTGACCCCATTGAATGACAGATGATGCCCAAACAAATCCCAAACCGGCACCAACCATGACTATGACATCTCCATCTTTAACCTTGTTGTTCTTTAGGCCTTCTTCTAAAGAAATAATTTGATCATTTTGACCGATATGACCGTATTCGTCAAGATAGGTTGTTTGTTCATCGTTAAGACCAAGCTCTTCGAGAATCAAATCATGGGCTGATCGCTTGAAGTGCAAAATGGCGAGATAATCAATATCTTCTTGTGAATATCCCGATTTTCTTAACGCATCCCGAATCACCCAAAAGAAATTCGGCAAGGTTTTTTCTCCCAGTTTGGTTTTAAATTCTTTAGGATCTCCCTGGATTTTGAAATGGACATGTTCAACATCATCTTTCTTTAAAGGCCATCGATCATTCCCCCCAACAGGAACAACACAACCTCTGGAAAAAGAACCGTCTCCTTTAAAAGCGGACTCCAGGATGACGTTTTTGTCATATCCTTTTTCCAATACCACTGCAGCTCCACTGGCGCCAATGTCAAACATGAAAGAGGTGGAAGGTTCTTTGTAGCTAATCAGATCGTTGTTTCTGTAACCGGAGCATAATAAAACCGTTTTGATTTCATCGTTGTTTCTCATAAGGCTCTTTGCCGTTTCGAAACCCGCCATCATCGACCCACACATGGCTTCCATATCAAAGCCCCAGGCATTGGTTGCGCCTAAACGATACGCCACATCAAGACTTGCGAGCCAACAAGGAAAATCTTTATGTTGTGCTCCGTTCCAAATGACCAAATCAATGGCTTTAGCATCGATGTTCGCATTCATCAAAGCCTTCTGTGAAGCCCTCAAACCCATGTTACTGGCTGTATCATCAGGGCCTGGAACGGTTTTTTTTATGACACCGAACTTTTTTTCAATAACATCCTGGGGAATGTTTGATTGTTCGGCAATATATTGAGCACTTTCAATATTTTTGGGGAAATAAGTACCAATTCCCCTGATACCAATCAATTCGTCAGACATAAAAAGTCCTCCACTCCGAATAAATTTAAATAAAAAAAGAAAAAAGAAAAAAGAAAAACCTTTGAATCGTTAATGAATCACAGATTCTTGATGATGACTGCTGTTCCCATTCCGCCGCCAATACACAAGCTGGCAAGTCCGTATTTGAGATTACGTTTTTTCATCTCGTAGATTAGTGTTACAATGATTCTGTTTCCGGAACAACCGATGGGATGCCCCAAAGCGATTGCACCCCCGTTGACGTTTGTTCGTTCCATTAACCATTCTTTCGATACATTATGTTCTTGAGTCAAATCCTTGATCACACCCAGGCTCTGTACTGCAAATGCCTCATTCAACTCAATAAGTTCAATATCCTTAAGTTTCATGTTGGCTTTTTGAAGAACCTTTTTAATGGCACCGACAGGACCCAATCCCATATAAGCCGGATCCACGCCATACTGTGCAAAAGCAACCAGTTCAGCCATTGGGGTTATACCCGTCTGTTGACATTTTTCTTCGCTCATTAAAACCGTCATGGATGCACCATCATTGATCCCTGAGGCGTTTCCTGCAGTTACTGCCCCATCTTTCTTAAAAGCCGGCTTCAAGTTTGCAAGTTTATCCAAACCGGTTAATCTTGGATGTTCATCCACTTCAAAAACGATGTCCGCCTTCTTTCCTTTAATCACAACCGGTTCTATTTCTTCTTTGAATTTTCCTTCTTCAATTGCCTTCGCCGTTTTCTCCTGGCTTTCGAATGCAAACTGGTCTTGCTCCTGTCTGCTGATGGCATATTTGTCGCCAATGTTTTCAGCCGTCATTCCCATGTGGTAATGATTAAAAATGTCGGTTAAGCCGTCGTTTACCATATGATCCACAATCTTTCCGTCTCCCAGTCGATAACCGAACCGACCGTTTGTGAGCAGATAGGGCGCCATGCTCATATTTTCTGTTCCACCACAGAGCACACATTCCGCCTCGCCAGCCAGAATATCAGTTGCACCCAGCATAACGGATTTCATTCCGGATCCGCAGAGCATATTCACAGAAAAACCCGGTTTTTCTTGAGGAACACCTGCATAAATACTGACCTGACGACCGGGACCCATTCCCAGACCCGCAGAAAGAATATTGCCTACTATTGTTTCGTCGATTTCTTCAGGATTAACCTTAGATTGTTTCATCGCTGCTTTAGCGGCTATTACACCCAACTCAACTGCCGATGTGTTTTTAAGCGTTCCTCCCATGGTTCCTATCGCTGTTCTTTTTGCTCCTGTAATAAATATCTTTTTCATCTGTTCCTCCTAATCGGTTATTTTGTTTGATCTTTTTGCTATTCCATTCATCATCATGTCTGCCAACGCTTTCAGATAGATATCAAAATTTTCACCTTGCACGCTCTGATGAGGGGCAGAATGATCAGACAAAATTAATAGTGATTGACCCAACAGATGTCCGATTCCCATGAGAATCATGGCCAAAACATCTGAATCGTAGTTTCTGATCTGTTTGTGCTCTTTCGCCTGATCTAAAACATGAATATAGGGTTTTTTTAATGATTCATAATAAGCCAAAGTGATTTTATTATCGATAAACTCACTTTCTCTAACGACTCCATACATATTGGAATGATGCTTAAAAAACTCAAGAAATCCCTTCAGTGAAGCAATTTCTATATCCCTTCTATCTGTAAATCTTTCAGAGTATTTTTTTAAAACATATCGTAACTCTTTGCTGGTTTTATGAATTAATTGGGATAGAAGTTCGTATTTGCTTGGAAAATACAGGTAAAAGGCTCCGGCTGAAAGTTTACTATTCCGACAAATGTCATGAACGGTTGTTTCAAAAAAGCCTTTTTCCCCAAAGAGTGCCTCGGCTGAATCCAATAATCTCTTTTTACTTTGTTCTCCCTTATTCAATGTATTTTCATCGTTCACAATTAAACCATTCAATGTAGAAAAAACGCATTCATCAACAGCGTACGGTGAGGTTGAAAGTCCATTTAAATAAAAATCTAAAAGTGTTTCTCTTGTTTTTTGAGGTACCTGTGAATCATTCCACAAAATCCAATAACCCGCAATGTAAAACATCGGTCCGAATAAAAACCAAAAAAAGGAATCTCGATTTTGTGATATTGGGCTAATTTCGGAACTCTCTTGCAATATTTGTTTGATTTTTGTGTGAAAATTCAAACATAAGCCTTTGTCTATAAATTCAGCCTCTCGGAAAACCTTATACTCGTATCTGAAATTCCAAAATGTATCAAACACTCTATTGATAAGCATTTTTGTTTTTTCTTCTATGGATGTTTCTGAGTGAATAATACTGGCAAGCAAATTAAAGAATTCATTTTGAAAAGTTTCCAAAATGATCTCAAATATTTCATTTTTTGAACTAAAATACTGGTAAAATGTAGCAGGAGAAACCATCGCCGCTTTTGAAATGGCTAACACAGATGCCTTATGGTATCCTTTTTGCAAAAAAATGCGCTGAGCACTTTCAAAAAGGGATTTCCAAGTATTTTCGCCTTTTTCGGATTTGGGAATTCTTCTCACGGATTTCTCCTTACATTGAAAAAAGTTAAAATCACTATCCGCAACTGCTTAAATAACCAGACCGCCGTCAACACCGAGAATTTGACCGGTTATGTATCGGGCATCATCACTTGCCAGGAATAAAAAGGCGTTCGCAATATCAATCGGATCCCCTATCATTTTTAACGGTGTTTTTTCTGTCATATAATCCAAAACTTTTTGCGGTAAATTTTCAGTCATCGGCGTCTTGATAAATCCTGGAGCGACTGCATTTGCCCTAATTTTATATCTGGCTAACTCTTTTGCCCATGTATAGGTCATGCCGATTACGCCTGATTTTGTTGCAGCATAATTGGTCTGCCCAATATTTCCGTAAACACCGACTACTGAAGAAGTTGAAAGAACAACTCCCCCCGCATCCTTCATCAAACGGCTGCAAGCTTGAGTCATGTTGAAAATGCCCTTTAAATTGACATTAATGACCTGGTCCCATTGTTCTTCCGTCATCTTCATCAAAAAAGCATCACGAGTTATTCCGGCGTTATTAACTAATATATCGATTTTGGAATATTCCTCTTTAATTTGATTGGTAACCTTTTCGATTTCCTCTCTGTTGGTCACATCCAAATGCATCCCAGTAATGGAACCTTCCAATCCTTTTGCCTCGTTTTCAAGAGCTTTCAAGTCATCATCCAATACATCACAGGCAAAAACTATGGAACCATTTTGCGCAAACAACAAAGCTGTTTCTCTTCCGATCCCTCTGGCTGCTCCGGTGATGACACTAACCTTTCCTTTCAATTTCAAAATAACACCTCCATTGTGTTGTCGTTTAAAGTAAGATGTGAATGAACTATCACATTTATATCATATACCATTTATAAATATATTCAAATCATATCATATCCATTCTCGCTTGATTTTTAGGATTTATTCTTAATTAAATTACTAAAGATTGCTTTTGCTTAGTTTTTCGGTTCATTTTATAGCCATTGTGTTTTTCGTCAGGAAATCTAACTAATATGAAGCGCATTAAAAATAACGTTAAAGAATTTATGAAGAAACAAAAAAGGTTGGGCTGTTTATGGTAGAATAAAAAAAATGAGTCTTTATGAATAAAATAATCACGGGGGTGGTTTAAAGTGACGATTTCAAAAAAAGTAATCATCGGGTTTACCATACTCATTGCCTTATTCGTTGTCATTTCAGTACTGACTTTTCTTTCTTCTGCTAAGATTGAGGAGGAAGGAACAAACATTAAAGGTGAAGTTGATTCCGTCAGTGACCAATTTTTAAATTATGAACAAGTGAGCCAATTTTCCACGGAAATTGATGCGATGTTGCAAACTCTGTTGAAAATGGGCTATGTCTTTGATGTACAAACTTTAGATGATTTATATGGTCAATTGACAGCTCAGATGAATCAGATCACCAATCGGGCAAAAGAACTTGCCTTATACGATAATGTTAAAAACGAGTTGTTAGAAATTGGACAGGAAGCTGATCAGGTCTATACGTTCAAAAGCCAAGAAATTCTTCACACCAACGAATTAAACACCATGAATAAAGAAATGATCGATAATCAAAAAGAATCTGGAGCCATAGAACATGAAATCAGCGAGGCATTGTATATCAAACCTTCCGAGGTGCGAGAAGAATCTTTTCAGGAAATTGGCAGTGCTGCATTGGATGAATTCCATAAAGTTTTTGTCGGTATTCAGGAAGAAGGCAGCCTTCTTCCCAGTTTATCCGAAGAACAAGAGTTGGAGATTAGAAATGCCTTACTGAAAGATGCCGGAATTCATAATTTCGGACTACTTGAAATAGAATTATTATGGAATGAAAAATTATTGGGCAAAAATGTACCGTTAACCGACTTAACCCAATTGAAGCTCATGACAAGAGAAGTATTGATAAAGCCGGATAATGCTGATCAACAAGTTGAAGCCATCATTAATTTCAAAAACGAAATGCTTTCTCGCATTATTGCTGAAGGTAAAAGAGGAACAATCGTTTCAAAATACGGTTTTGATCTTTTTGACCCAGTTGCTGCAATTCTGATTACCCTGTCATTGGAGGAATATGTTGACAGGATTGAAGCTCTTAAAGTTCAATTGAATAGAAGCTCGCAGATTTCAACCAGGGTGAATACCCTACAAGATAAAGTTGCATCGGTACAATCTGCAATAGAGGAATCAAAGATAGCTTCATTGAATGTGATCAATGATGAGATCAATCATACACTCAATCAACTTCTCCAGAAACTCGAAAGGATCAACGAAGAACAAAATGCTCAATTCAACAGCGGCTTAAACGCTGTTAAGAAACGTAGCGACGAAAGTGTTGACAGCATGTATTCCAACAACATCATCATCATTTTTATCGTGTTGATTTCTGTTGTTATCGGAATAGTCATCGCATTGATGATTCATTTCAGTATTAAGAAATCCATGAAGTCGCTGCTAAATAAGACTGAGAAGCTGAAAAATTTAGACTTGACCGTTGAATTTGACAAAACAGCTAAGCGTAAAGACGAGATTGGTTTGGCTGAACAAGCCATGCAAGAAATTGTTTTTTCCATGAAAAACACAATCATCAAGGTAAAATCGGCCATGGACGATGTGAAACAGTCGTCCCGGGAACTTGATGCCATAGCTGTTGAAACAAACACCGTTTCACAAGAATTACAGGATATTTCGGATAGCACTGAAAGAAATATTCAAGACACATCAGCAGCCATTGAAGAAGTCACTTCCGGTATAGAGGAAATTGCCGCTTCAGCACGAAATGTCTCTGATATCTCCAAAGGACTATTTGAGAGAACGGATGAAACGTCCCACTCTGCAAAAACCGGAGAAGAAGAATTAAATAAGATGGCAACTATCGTCAAAGATGCTGAAAATCAGGCATCTGAAACATCCAAATATGTCGATGAATTACAAGTCCAGGCAAAGAACGTAGGAGAGATTGTACAAACTATTTCAGGCATTTCCGAACAAACGAACCTTTTGGCTTTAAACGCAGCTATAGAGGCTGCAAGAGCCGGAGAAGCCGGAAAAGGCTTTGCAGTAGTGGCTGATGAAATCAGAAAATTAGCCGAAGAAAGTCAAAAAGCCACGGAAGACATATCAAAAATGCTTAAAGAGATCGGAAATCGTGTTCAATCAGTTAATGTGGCATCGGATAAGACTGTCAATATTGTTAATGATATGAACGAAAAGGCACAAAGCGCATTACAGCAATTTAGTGCCATTTCAAGAAACCTCTCTACCGTTTTGGATTCAGTGGAAAACCTTAGCAATACCTCTGAAGAACAAAGTGCAGCCGCCGACGAAATCGCCAACGCCATGGATCAATCGGCACAGTCGATGGTACATGCTTCTGAACAGGTAGAATCGTTGGTAAACGAAGTAGGAAGGCAAACAAAATCCGTGAAGACCATGAAAGAGGCAACGCAGAAGCTCAATGGGCTAGCCGATCAACTAAACCAAGAAATAGATAAATTCAAAATCTGATTGAATCATGAGGTGATCTGTTGAATCCTTTAATAACCGTCTGGGACTCGATTCCCACACCCGCACTCTTGATAAACGAGTCGGTTTTGATGAAAAACATCTCCCGTATGCAAGAATTGGCTAATCAATACAAAGTCGATTTACGACCCCATACAAAAACGCATCGAACTCCGGAAATTGCGAGAATGCAGATAAAACAAGGCAGTCAAGGAATAACAGTTGCAACCACAGGTGAAGCCGAATGTATGTTCCATTCGGGCGTAAACAACCTATTTGTTGCCAATGAAATAGCCGATTCTGAAAAATTACTTCGCTTAAAAAGACTGATAGCATTAGGTTGCCAACTATCTGTCGGTGTTGACAATCCCTATCATGTTGAATTAGCGAATCAAGTATTTTCCGGATCAGTACATCCTTTAAATGTTTTGATAGAAATAGATGTCGGGGATGAGCGTGCAGGGGTTCAAGACTTTGAACAAGCCCTTGCCATAGTAAGGTTGATAGAAAAATCCGATAATGTTCGATTTTCAGGCGTTTTTTCGCATGAAGGACAATCCTATGGTGCCCCTTCAAAAGATGCCTGTCAAAGAATATCCCATGAGAGTCATGCGAAAACAGTCCAAATAGCCAATCTATTGAGGGCCAGAGGAATCGAAGTCAAAACGGTCAGTGTAGGCTCAACACCATCTATTCTAACTTCTCCAGTACTAACGGGTGTAACAGAAATTCGGCCTGGAACCTATCCGTTGATGGATGCTTCGCAAGCAGCTGTCATCAACAATTTCGACTACTGTGCAGCAACTGTACTATCTACTGTTATCAGTAAGCCAACCATGAGCAGGGTTGTTTTAAACGCAGGCGCAAAGGCTTTAACCGGCCAAATGGTTCGATCAGGAATAACCAAAAATAACGGTTATGGTTATCTTAAAGAATATGGCGTATGGACAGATGCCTTTTTTGATGAACATACCGTTGTAAACAACGAGGACTTCGCTTCGAAGGTTCAAATTGGTGACAAGGTTGAAATTATACCCAATCACATTTGCCCGGTGGTCAATCTTTACGATTTTTTTTACCTGGTTAACGAGCATCATTACAAGAAAATACAAATAGAGTGCAGAGGAAAGTCTTCCTAAATCAAACGGGGGGGGAATCCATCCCCCCTGTTTGATTATTTTATGATGTAGGCTTTTGGTGGTTTAATACCGTTAAAGTTAGTTCCGTATTCTACCGTGTAGGCCCCGGCATTCTTAAAATAGACCCTATCTCCCATTGTAATGGTGACAGGTAGTTCCACTTCATCGTAAATTGTGTCCACACTGTCACATGTAGGTCCTGCAAGGGAGAATATGGCTGTTTCTTCTTCTTCTTTTCCCTCTACAATGATTTCATAACGAAAATCTTCTATGGTTTCAAGCAGCCCATGAAAAACACCGGCATCTATATAAACCCAATTGTCTTTCTGTTTTCTGGAACGCAGGATGACTTCACTGACGAGAACGCCAATATCTCCAACCATTGATCTTCCCGGTTCTACAATAACCCTAAGTTTTTTTGCATCCACCAGGTATTCCTCGATTGACTCTTTGATCATCAATCCAATTTCCTCGATCTGGGGGATTGGTCTGGTATGTTGGATGGGCATTCCCCCTCCCAGGTTGACCATTTCCAGTTCGATGTTTTCATATTCCTTCAATTGATAAAAAATGTCCCCTGCCTGAACAATCGCTTCTTTCCATTTATATTTGTTATAGGTTTGAGAACCCACATGAAAGGATATGCCATAGGGAATTAATCCTAACTTTTTGGCATGAATCAGTAACTGAACGACATGGTCAATATCCGTTCCGAACTTTTTAGACAACGGCCAGTCGGAGTCATCAGAGCTCATTAACAAACGTGCGTATACTTTACTTGCCGGGGCATTATTGGCGATTTTTTCAAGTTCCATCTCACTATCTACTGAATACATTTCGATGTTGTTTTGAAAAGCAAAAGCAATATCCTTTTCCTTTTTTATGGTATTGCCGAAACTCATCAAATGTCCAGGTATTCCTAAACTCAACAGTAACTCTATCTCACCTCTTGAAGCCACATCAAAATGTGCTCCTTTGTTAAAAAGGGTCTTGACGATTTCAGGATGACTGTTTGCTTTAACTGCATAATAAATTTCAATGTTATCCATGATCGAAGCCAGACGCTCATAATTTGTTTCAAGGAGTTTTGTATCTAACAGTACAAAGGGTGTTTCATATTGTTTTCCAATTTCATAAATGCTATTTGTCACTTCCAAAATTTCTCACTCCTTTTTATCACTCCGATTTTGAGTTTATTTTTGACGCCCTTGCACGTTCACAGGACGGATTTTGCAAAATATTTCAACGATTGATGGATCAAATTGCTTACCGCTGTTGTTCTGAATCTCTTCAATGGCTATTTCCTCGCTAACCGCTTTTTTATATGAACGGTCTGAAGTCATGGCATCAAAAGTGTCAGCAACAGCAATAATTCTTGAATACAATGGAATAACTGTTTTAGACAATCCAGAAGGATAACCATGTCCATCCCATCTTTCGTGATGATGCCGTACGGCCTCGACGATGATGTCGAGATCATCGGAAGTATCCAGGATTTCAGCTCCCCAGACAGGATGTTTCTTAATTTCATCATATTCCTCACGTGTTAATCGACCGGATTTTAGTAATATGGTATTCGGGATATTAATCTTTCCGATGTCATGGACTAATCCCGCCCAATAGATCTTATTAATTTGTTCTTCATCAAACCCCATCGCTTTGGCAATTTCAGCTGATAATTTCCCAACGTTCTCTGAATGTCCCTTTGTATAGGGATCATGAATTTCCAATATTTTAATCATGGCCAATATCAGCTTTTGCTGAAATTCCGTTTGGGCCTTAAACAATCTTTTCAATCCCAAAAAAGCCGTGGCAAAATTGGTAAAGGCCTCAAAAACACGTAGATCCGAATTCGTAAAGGGTGTAGCTTTTGGGGGTGAATCGACTGAAATCGTCCCAACAACGGCATTCTTGAATTTCAATTCGGAAATCATGGTATGTCCAATGGGTTTACTGGCTTTTATGATTTCCTTCATTTTATCTTCAGGCATTTTTGATACATTGGATAAGATATCTTTGACGATTTGCACTGTTCCGGTCTTTAAATGATATTCCACATCCAAATCGATTTGTTGAAGCTTTTTAAGATCATGTCCCTTTGCAGAAACAAAATGCCATTTACCATTTTCAAACAAAGCTACACTACCGTACTCGGCACTGTCAATAATGTCTATTAACATCGTCAATAAAAAGTCCAAATATTCTTCCTCTGATTTTAGCCCGGCTTGATTGATTTGAGTCGCAGTGGCAAAGATCTCCTCCAAATTATGAGACATCTTCTCTAATTGCTGATAGGATTGCTCCAGGTCTTCATTACTTGCACTGAGTTCCTCATAAGCGGCTGCCAGTTCATCTCGAACTTTTTCTGATCCTGTAATTGAATGCTTAAGCTCATTTGACATTTTGGTAAAGGTCTCGGTCAATTGATTGATCTCTCTTATTTTTGTTTCAGGGAGAGAAAGATCAAGATTTTTTATTGTAAACCGATTCATTTCGAGAACTGTTTTTTCCAAAGGCTCTGTAATTCTTTTACTTGCTCGAATGAGGAGTATTGTGACAATAACGATACAAACCAGCAGTAAACTCCACGCAATGACCGTAATCTCGATGATCTCAAGATAAAATTCTCTTTTCGGTATGTGAATCAGAATCTTCCAATTCACCGGATCATTCAGCGTTTGGAAGAAAAGCAGCTCATTTGATGGGTTTGAACCGGCGACAGAAACCTCAACAATACCATTATAATCCTTTAGAACTTGTGTTATGGCTTCTTCTGAAACTGTTTGACGATATTGCTCATAAGCACTTTCTGAATAAGCTAAATCAGAATGGGCAACTAACATGCCTTTGCCGTTGATAACACCTGTTTGACCCAGTTCATCAATCTTCATGGTTTGAAGAAACTCGCTGATCACGGAAAGATTTATCGTACCTCCGAATAATCCGATCAGATTCCCCTCCTGATCCAGAAGTTTGATGGCAATCACAATCGAAGGCTTGTTATTTGTTTTCGACAACAGGGGATCACTGATCACCACCTCTTGACCGTTGAGAACAATCCTTTGGAAGTATTCTCTTTGAGAGATGTCGTGATTTTCCTGAAAGCAGTCGTTTGTATTTCCTTGAATATCTGAAATAAAAATCGTTTCAAAAAAACCCGGTCGGTCTTGACAAGGTTTGAATAGACTTTGAGAAAGGGGTTGATGCGTATCAATAGAATCGCCCAGTGTTTGCACGATACTTTTCATCTCGATTATTCTACTTTGAAGCCATGTTTGAAGGTTCTGAGAATGAATATGCGTTATTTCCATACCAATGGATTTGATCTTATTTGATTGTACGATGGAAAAACCCACTGTAAAGAGCAAAGATATCGCAACAGTAAAGGAAATGATGAAAATCAGAAGTCTTTTTAGAAGATAGTGTTTGTAAAGTAACAGCTTTTGCTTAGCCATCTACTTGGTTATTCCGAGTTCGATCAAAATATTTTTGTTTGATTATTCCACTTATCATTATCAACCCTTCATTATTATAGACAACACATAATTGACCGGGTGTGATGGCGAATAGTTGTTCGCTAAAAAAGACCGTTAATTCATCATCCTCAACCGAAATGTGACAGTCGTGCATTTGACTGCCGCTTTTTACTCTGCATTTTAACATTTTTTTGGATAATTCCGAAACCTTTTTTTCTGTAACAAATCTGTTTAGCTGAAAGGCTGACAAGCTATTACTGTACATCTCTCTTAATGGGGCTAAAACGATGGTATTTGTCGTGGGATCCATTTCTTTTACAAATAACCGCTCAGTAGCTGTGATTCCTAATCCACGCCTTTGACCCACGGTGTAATGGTAGATGCCACGATGACTCCCCAGTTCATCCCCCTGTTGATTGACAATCTTGCCACATTTTTCTACAACGCCTTTTTGCTCAAGAAACAAGGCGTAATCCTGATCATGAATAAAACAAATATCTTGACTTTCATTGATTATATCAGGTGTAAAAGGAGTTTTTTTTGCTATTTCAATTATTTCACTTTTATAATATCCCCCAATGGGAAATATTAATTTACTGAGAATCTCAGGCCGAATGGTTCCCAAAAAATAACTTTGGTCCTTTTTACAATCAACGGCCTCTTTCAAAAAAAATAGATTGTCTCTTTGTTCTATTTGGGCATAATGACCTGTCGCATAGAAGGCAAGGGGAAATTTCTCCTGCATCACATCGAATAAAAAGCCGAATTTTATCGCTCTGTTGCACAAGACACACGGGTTGGGCGTTAGGCCTTGTTCATAATAGCGAATAAAAGGCTTGATGACCATTTTTTCAAACTCTTTTTCGACAAAAACAACTTCCCAGCTGATTTTGAAATGATTTGCAGCTTTTTGAGCCCTTGCTATCTCCTGTTCAGAAAGATAGCCGTTTTGCATGGTGATCCCGTGGACATCATACCCTTGATCCAGGAGTAATTGCAAAGCAACCGAACTATCGACCCCGCCGCTCATTGCCAAAATAACCTTTTTTTTCATCAAAATCGTCAATCCCTCACTAGCTGAAATACGTTAATTTCACCGCTATCCATGCATAATACATAGACCCTATCCTGATGAATCAACATCTTGATCGGGTAGTGACCCACAGGTTGCTCATCCAGCAACTCAAATTGATTGGAAAACAATTGGATCACTTCATCAAAATTTGACAATAAAAGGATTCCATCATCGGAGTAAGTTTCGATGTCTAAGATGCCTTTTGCACATTGAATTTCTTTCAGAAGGGTTTGATGATGGTTATAAGCAAAAAACTTTTCCTCACTCATGGAAGGAACCAGAATATAGTCTCCCCAACGTGTCATGTCCAGAATATGTGAATGATTTTGCCATTGAACAAGGGTTTTCGTTTCCATATCTCCCCAGCTGATCTGATAAATACCATTATCAAGGTACCCGCTGATGGCATACTGTCCCTCTTTTAATCTCAAAACGGATAATGGCTTTTTCACCATTCCCTCAATATCCCATCTGTATAAAGTGGACAGGTTAATGATGCAAATAGAATTATGGAGCTCATAATCTCTGGACCAGGTATGATAATTATCATAATATGGTAAGATCACAAGATCGTCATAAATATAAAAAACAGGCACTCTACCGGTTAAATTGAACTCTTGGAAAACCCCTCTCCTCTGAATGTCAAGAACTTGCAAATAATATTCTCTTTGAGAAACAAAATAGAGCAAGCCGTCTTTTACAAGTGAATAGGCGGGCCCATTTTTCGTCTTAACGGAATGGGAATATGTCAACCCTTTCCGGTCGTAAAAATCAATCTTATGTCCCCAGAAATCAGATACGATAACATATTTTTCAGAAAAAGAGCAAAATACGGGGTAATTTGCTTCTTTCAGGTTGGTGATCATTGTTTCGGATTCAATGTCAATGACCTTGACAACCTCATTTAAATAATCAACAACAAAAATTCTTTGGTATCTCTCGTCTAAAAAAAAATGTGCGGGCTTACCGCCCACATCAATATCTCTACAATGGATGAGAGAGTGCGAAAAGCCACTGATTCCAATGATAAAAAAGGATACAATTATTGTGATTGCAACTGTAAATCGTATTTTTCTAACACCTCTTTTTGCCAGCTCTTAAATTCCGCTGATATCTCAGATAGAGTAGGTATCGTTCCGTTTGTATTGATATAGTTTCCCACTTGATCCTTTAAATGGCGTGTTTGAGAGTCAAAGGGTTCTAAAAGATTGAGGTAATAGCTGTATCTTGATTTATCCGAAGTAACGGACAAATCGGATAAGATTCGAATGTAGCTGTTATGAAAAGAAATCACCTTTTCTACAGAGGGGGTAAGATTGACAAAATTCAACACAATACTGGCAACGATGATGATCATACACACGTATTTTGCAATAAGCCACAACTTTTTTTGCCAAACACGAAATTCGGGATTGGGGGAGATAAGAAAACCTAAAAGAAATCCGGCTCCCAAACCACCTATATGGGCCAGATTGTTGATTCCGGGAACAGTGAAGCCTAAAAAAAGGTTGATGAGTATCATGGGCAACAGTGCAGTCCCCGAAAAACCGCTTAATCTTCCCCGCATATTCCCGTTGATTCCCGCTGAGAACATAAGACCAACCAGCCCAAAAATAGCACCACTCGCCCCAACAGAAGGGACGTTATAATAGAATAGCTGAGTGAGCACGTTTCCGGCTACCCCTGAAATTAAATAAATAAAAATAAATTTTTGTGAAGAATAAATCTTTTCAACAATAATCCCAAAATAAAATAACGCATAGGTGTTAAAAAAGATATGCATTAAGCCACCATGAAGAAAATTCGCAGTGACGAATCGATACCATTCACCCCTTGAAACAAGAGGACCATACTGAGCGCCAAATTGGATTAAAGTTGAAGTCGTACCTCCGTTAAACAAATCTCCGGATCCCAATATGACGGTCAATAAATACATAACAACATTCAATATAATGATGGAAATTGTCATTGGTGCTTGCTCAAATAAAAAAA
>Ga0116163_1000410_pt1 | contig 30538 bp, 29 predicted proteins | sample AD_UKC107_MetaG_FD_89889 | JGI IMG/M metagenome (GOLD analysis project Ga0116163, IMG submission 89889) | Active sludge microbial communities of municipal wastewater-treating anaerobic digesters from Hong Kong - AD_UKC107_MetaG | ecosystem: Engineered > Bioreactor > Anaerobic > Digestate...
CTCCTCTTCGGCTGGGGGCGGTCGACCCTGGCGGCCCAGAAGCTCGGGGTCGATCTCGCAAAGAAGCTGGGCTCCGCCATCGACGACCCCTCCTCCTACTCTCAGGGGCTGATCACGGAGAAGATTCTTAAGGGCGAGATCCCCACCTGCACCTTCGACGACGTCAGAAACTTCGCCGACGTCTCCATCTTTTGGGGTGACGACCCCTCCAGCAGCCATCCCCGCCACATGTCGCGGTTCTCCTACTTCCCCCGGGGCGAGAAGAGGCAGAGGGGGTACGAGGAGGACCGGGAGGCGATCGTGGTCGACGTGAGGAGGTCGCCGACGGCCATGATCGCCGCCGACGGTTTCTTCAAGATCCAGCCGGGCGGCGACGCCGCCTTCATCGACGCCCTTCTGGCGACCTTGGGCGGGAAGATCCCCAAGGTGGAGGATAAAAAGAGGATGCTGAACCTGGGAACCAAGCTGCGGAAGGCGAAGTTCGGGGCGATCTTCACCGGGCTGGGCCTGGCCCAGTCCCGGAAGGGCGACGTCGAGGCGTTCGCGTCCCTGGTGGCGAAGCTGAACCAGCTGACCCGCTTCTCGGTGATCCCAAGCCTCGGCGACTACAACACCCGGGGCTTCAACCAGACCCTCTTCGAAGAGACCGGATTCGTCAACTCCGTCTCTTTCGCCGACGGGGTCGCCGCCGGCCCCGAGTTTGGGATAGCGAAGTATCTGGACGGGTGCGATGCGGTCATGGTGGTGGGCTCCGATCCCGCCGCCGTCCTTCCCGCGCCCCTGGCCAAGAAGCTCGCATCGATCCCCATGGTGGCGGTGGACTCGCACCGGACCTTCACCACCGACGCCGCCAAGGTGGCGATCCCCATGGCGGTGGCTGGGCTTGAGGCCGGGGGGTCCGCTCTGAGGACCGACGGGGTGAAGGTGGATTTCGATGCCCCGGTGGAGTCGGACCGTCACCCGGACGCCGAGATCATAGAGATGATATTGGAGGCGGTATAGATGGCAGGAACCGACGAATTGACGGTGATCACCTTCAGGGGGATCTTCCAGGAGGTGGAAGAGGCGCTGGGGATGTACAGCGAGGGGTACCGGGACCAGAGCGCTCTGATCTTTCTGGACGGCGGCGATGCCAAGGGGCTCGCGGTCGAGGCAGGCAAGCATGTCCTGGTGGAGACCGGCTCCGGCAAGGTGGTGGTGGCGGTGAAGATCTCGGAAGACCCCCATCCGGGCGTCGCCTTCATGCCCGCCAGCCCCTGGTCGGCCCAGCTACTCTCGGGGGAGGCCGGAGAGGGCGGCTTTCTGGAGATGAAGCGGTTCCAGGCCGCCGTATCCCCATCAGGAGAGGCGATCACCTCGATCGAGGAGATCGGAGAGAGGATCCGGGCGCCCTGACCAGCCCAAGTGATGGATGTGCTGAGATGAACCTTCTATCCATAACAGACCTCTCCCCCGACGAAGTCGCTGCGATCCTGGACCGGGCGGACGAATTGAAGGCGAGAAGGGGCGACCCCGCCACCCGGTCGATTCTGCCGGGAAGGAGCCTCGCCGCCATCTTCGAGAAGCCCTCCACCAGGACCAGAGTCTCCCTGGAGGTGGCGATGACCGAGCTGGGGGGGCACTCCCTCTACCTCAGCAGCAAGGACCTCCAGCTGGGTCGGGGCGAGACCATAGCCGACACCGCCCGGGTCTTATCGCGGTTCGTCTCCGGGATCGCCGCCCGGGTCTACGATCACGCAACAGTCGAGGAGCTGGGCCGTCACGCAACAGTTCCGGTCATAAACGTCCTCTCGAACGCCGAGCACCCCTGCCAGATCCTGGCGGACCTGATGACCATGAGAGAGAGGTTCGGCAGCCTTGAAGGGCTGAAGGTCGCCTGGGTCGGGGACGGGAACAACGTCTGCAACTCGACCATCCTGGCCGCGGCGATGATGGGGATGGAGATGGCGGTGGCGTCGCCGCCGGGGTACTGGCCAGACCGTAAAATATTAGATCAGGCGGAGAGTCTTGGTGGAAGAACCGTGGTCGTCGCCGATCCCCTCGAGGCGGTCGGTGGCGCAGACGTCGTCGAGACCGACACCTGGATCTCCATGGGCGATGAGGCCGAGGCTGAGAAGAGGCTTGAGGCCTTCCGCCGCTACCAGCTGAACGCAGACCTCATGCGCCACGCCAAGAGCGACGCCATCGTCCTCCACTGCCTTCCCGCCCACCGGGGGCAGGAGATCACAGACGAGGTCATGGACGGGCCAAAGTCTGCGATCCTGGACCAGAGCGAGAACCGGCTCCATTCGATCAAGGCGGTGCTGGAGAGGCTGATGGTCTGAGATCTCCGGGCCTCAGGCCTCAAAGTACGACGGCGCGGTGATGCGTCGGGATCAAGATGATGTTCTGAAGAGCGGGGGTTGCCAAGCGGTCAAAGGCGCAGGGCTTAGGACCCTGTCCTGCAGAGGTTCGTGGGTTCGAATCCCATCCCCCGCACCAATTTGATCTGGATGATATATTTGTATTTATTAAACTGATATCATTCTACTCTGATCGTGAAATGAGATAAATTGATCTTGGCGTATGCATGAAAGTTACGTTGCCCTTCAATCCTGCCGGCCTGAATCCGAATAATACTATCGTCCCGCACGCACATTCAATATTTAAGCTCGAAAGTCTTATTATTTGATCAAGGGATTTGCAGATGAGGTCGCGATGAGGCAAGAGTACGAGATTAGGGACCCGATTTATGGATTCATCTCATTCAACGATTGGGAGAAGCAGATCATAAATCATCCCGCATTCCAGAGGCTCAGGAGGATCAAGCAGCTTGCTCTAACTGAAATGGTCTATCCGGGTGTAACCCATACGAGGTTTGAGCATTCCCTTGGAGTGATGCACTTCGCTACAATGATGTATGATTCAATCGTAAAAAATAATTTAAATTTATTAAAAGATTCTCTGAGCTATGACGACACTGGTCTAAACACGGACAGGCAGCTCATTCGACTTGCTGCCCTGCTTCATGATGTGGGTCATTCTCCCTTTTCCCACGCATCAGAAGAACTCATGCCGGCAAATCCCCAGAAAAAAAGGCCGTTTAAGCATGAGGAATACACGACCGCGATAATTATGGATCTGCTGAAGGAGACGATAGAGGATCACCCGATCAACAAAACAAATTACAGGATTGAGGCAGAAGAAGTCGCAGCTTTGATCGAAGGGAATCCAGAAATCCTGGGCGATAGGCTCTTTTGGAAGGTGCTGATCTCCAGTCAGCTTGATGCCGATAGAGGGGATTATCTATTGAGGGATTCGTATCATGCTGGCGTCAAGTACGGAGTTTACGATCACTCCAGATTGATAAATACCCTGGCGTTAGGTATCGATCCGGAATCTAATGAGGTCGTCCTTGGAGTGAGCAAGGACGGCTGGCATGTGGCCGAATCCATGGTTATAGCCAGATACTTGATGTTTACACAAGTTTACTTTCACAAGACGCGGAGAGCCTTCGATTATCATCTCAAAAGCGCCTTGCAGACCGTTCTGGATGGAGGGAAATATCCAGATCCAAGCTCGTCATCCCTTGAAAGTTTCATAGAACTCGATGATTATATGATGTGGGATCGGGTCAGGTCCTTGAGGAGAGATGACCCTCATTGCTCTGCAATCATGAATAGGGATCATGTAAGAGAGGTGTATTCCACAGCTGAGGTGCCAAGTCCAGAAGATGAGGCAGATCTGCAGGCAAAGAAGCTCCTTCTTGAGCAAGCTGAAGTTAAATTCTTTGAGGATAGATCCGAGAAACTCTGGTACGCATTGAATGACAGCAAGAACGGCGACAAGGAAATTATGGTGATAGCACTCGCAAGCGAGGGAAGTGCCCGCCCTCTATCTTCTTATTCATCGATAGTTAAGAATATTGGAGATGTAAAGCAGATAAGGATCTATGTATGGCCGCAAGACCGAGCCAAAGCAGAGGAGGCGTTGAGATGAGATTGGGCGATGGACCTGAAGAGAGCATGTTCAGAAACTCAGGATTGATCGGATACCTGGTTAAGAGGCTGGACGAGAAGTATCCCGGAAAGCAGATAGGCAAGACGATAATTCAGAAGATGATGTACCTGCTCTCCAGGAGCAATGTCGCAAATTTCAGTTTCTCCATGTATCATTACGGTCCGTATTCCTCAGAGGTATCAGGAGAGCTGAACTTTGCTGAAAGAAATGGAATAGTTGATATAATCTGGAAGGACGCAGAAGGATATTATATAAATCCGACCGAGAAAGCAGGGGACTTCGAGCATCTTCTCAGCGACGAAGAGAAAAGAGCGGTTGATGATCTGGTGACGCGATTCGGCAAGTTCAAAGCCATCGATCTCTCTTTGATTGCCACCGCCCTTTACCTCAAGGACAACTTCAATGTAGAAGAGGATCGACTGGTGGAGGCGGTCCAAACCGCCAAGAAGAAGTTTTCTCCAGATTACATCAGGAGCATATTGGAGGAAAGCGACGTTTTGAGTTATTAGGTTTTTTTGATATATATATATATATATATATATATATATATCAGGCGATCACCTCATTTCGACCTCAGCCCACAGAACCCCGCACACTATGCCCGACCCCATCCCCTTCGGTCCCGTCAACCCCTCCCATCCCAGATGAGGACGGAGCTAGTCTGGGAGGGAATTGCGACGAGTACGGCCGCCGCCGCCCCGTCGACATCGCCGGGAGCGGGGTAGGCCGGATTCAAGCAAGTGCGGGATATGCAGCACGAAAATAAACTAATACCATCAGATCGAATGTACCCATCAATCGTGATGAACGTCGAGGGAGATCATGGTCAGCCTTTTCAAGAAGAATAAGGAGATCACCGCCAAGGAGAAGGAGAGGAAGGAGAAGCAGGAAGAGAGGCGCAAACGAGCGCAGGCCAGGGGAGAGAAGCCCATAAAATAGATGCCGCCATTCGGAGGAGGTGGAGCAGGTCTCAGGCCGATGCGGAAGAAGAGGAACCAAAATCTATTTGGTGATGGGGGCCCGAGAAATCGGGCAGAAGGATGATCTCGGTGCTCAGGACCGGAGGCGCATGAGTTGAAGATTGGGGTGGATATCGACGGCGTTCTGGCCGATCAGGTCGGCGCCGTCCTGGAAGTGATCGAGAAAGAGTACGGCACGAAGTACTCCAAGACCGACGTCGACCGCGCCCACTGGACCTTCGAGGGAGGAGAGCTCTGGTCCGAGATCGGGAGGCTTCTGGCCGACCCGGATTACACCCGGAGCCTGCCGCTGATCGAAGGCTCTCAGAGCGGAGTAAAAGAGATAAATCACCATGAAGTTTTTGTGGTGACCGCCCGGCGGCCCAACGCCGAGGAGGCCACCAGGGAGTGGCTGAAGGCCCACTTCCCCTGCCTGAAAGATTACTATCGCGCCCGGACGGGGACCAAGCATAACGTCCCCTCCGACGTGCTCATAGACGACCTCGACTTCAACATCGTGGAGTTCGTCAGGAGCCACCCCGACCGACGGGGAATCCTCTTCGTCCATCCCTGGAGCATCAACGACACCGACATCGAAGATTTCTCCGACCAGATCTATTACTGCCCCGAATGGCAGAGCGTGGTGGAGGCCATCGAAGAGATCGATGGCGCGGCCTGAAGCCTGAATATACCGCATCCTCTTTCGGAAGTATTTTATAGAACTCTTTTTATAGAAGTTTTTTTATGGAGTCCTTTTATCGAAGACTTTTATAGAATGGGAGTTATGGGATGAAAGGAAGGACTCACCCACCCTTTCTCATCTTCCCCCGGGCCAGGGAGGCGAAGATCCCGACGATGCAGAGGACGACGAATACGGAGAGGATCGCGGTCATGCTCTCGAGGAACTGGGGGTAGACCTCCGGGGTCACCTGGACCCGGCCCATGAAGATGGAGAGAGCGGTCATGGCGATGGCCATGGAGGTCATCATCCCGATCGACCTCATCGTCCCCACCATCCCCGAGGCGACGCCGTAGTACCTCTTCTCGACGGAGCTCATGATGGCGTTGGTGTTGGGCGAGGAGAAGAGGGCCAACCCCACCCCCAAAAGGGCGAGGATGGCGACTATGAGGACCAGACTCGTCTCGCCGTCGAGGCCGACGGCCAGGAGAAAGAGGCCCCCGGCCGTCATCCCCATCCCGGCCGAGGCCACCACCTGGGCCTCGATCCTGTCCGAGAGCTTCCCCGCCCAGGGGGAGAGGATCGTCTGGACCGCTGGCTGGGCCACCAGGACGAGGCCGGCGTGAAGAGGGGAGAGCCCCTTCACCGTCTGCAGGTACAGGGTGAGGACGAAGGCCACGGCGAAGGTGGCGCCGTAGTTGATCAGGGCGGCCAGGTTGGATAGAGCGAAGACCCTGTTCTCCCGGAAGAGCCGGACGTTGAGGACGGGGCTATCGCTCCTCAGCTCCACCAGGACGAAGGCGATGAGGCCGGCCATGCCCAGGCCGAGGAAGCCTGCCCCTGCAGACGAGGGGAGGCTGGTGAGGCCGTAGATGGTCAAGACCAGGGCCAGGCCGTAGATCGCCGAGCCGAAGAGGTCGAACCTCTCTCCCGCGGCCTCGATCCACTCCCCCTTCAGCTTTCGGACGGTGAGGAAGACGACGCAGAGGCCGAGAGGCACGTTCACCAGAAATATGCTCCTCCATCCGAGGTACTGGGTGAGCACGCCGCCCAGGAAGGGGCCCAGGGAGAGGCCCAGGTAAACGGCGGTGACGTTGATCCCCAGGGCTCTGCCCCTCTCTCCCGGCGGGAATACGCTGGTGAGGAGGGCGACCGACGTCCCGAAGATCATGGAGCTGCCCATCCCCTGGAAGAACCTGAAGATGATCAGGGTGTATCCGGAGGGCGGGAAGGCGCAGAATAGAGAGAAGAGGGTATAGGTCGCCATCCCCAGGGTGAAGAACCTCCTCCTCCCCGCGATGTCGGCAGCCCTGCCCAGGGGGACCATGAAGACCGCCATGGCCAGGAGGTGGGCGGTGACCACCCACCCCAGGAGGACCGCGTCCATCCCGAACTCGGCTCCGATGGGAGGGAGGGCAACGTTGATCGCCGAGTTGATGAAGGCCGGAAGGAAGGCGGCCACCGTGGCTATGAAGAGAACGCTGCTTTTGCTCTCGGCTTCGCGCATCTCTTCTGAGATCCGCGAGCAGATATTTACCTTCTCCCCTCGATCGGAAACCTCAAAGCTGGTCCCATGGATAAATATAAATCGCATCGGAAATTAATATATCCTCCATGAAGATCGTGGGAATATGCGGGAGCCCTCGGGAGAAGGCCACGGATTACATCCTCAAGGAGGCCCTCAAGATGCTGGAGGATAGAGGGTTTGAGACCCAATTCTTCGGGGTGAGGGGGAAGAGGATCAGCCCCTGCCTCCACTGCGACTACTGCCTCACCAACAAGGAGTGCAGGATTAAAGACGACATGTACGAGGTCTACCCCCTCCTCCGGGAGGCCGAGGGAATCGTCTTCGCCACCCCAGTCTACAACGGCGCTTTGAGCGCCCAGACCAAGGCGGTGATGGACCGGTGCAGGGCCCTCGCGGCCGCCGACTTCGACGTCTTCAGGGGCAAGATCGGGATGGCCGTGGCCGTAGGCGGAGATCGGATGGGCGGCCAGGAGCTGGCCATCTCTCAGATCATCACCTTCTACGTCCTCAGCGGCATCGTCCCCGTAGGCGGCGGGGCCTTCGGGGCTAACCTCGGCGCCACCTTCTGGTCCAGGGACACTCTGGAGGGGGCGAAGGAGGACGAGGAGGGGTGGAGGACCCTCAGGAAGACGGTCCGGAGGTTCTCCGACCAGCTCGAGGGCATCCCGCCGGGAAAAGAAAAATAAAAAGTTTAGCAGGATGATCAGGGAAAGGTGTCACCATGGCTGAGAAGGCAAAGAAGAAGAAAGTGGTATGGGGGATCACCGGCAGCGGTGATCGGATCCGGGAGACGGCAGAGGTGATGAAGGAGATGAGACGAAAGTACGACGACGAGGTCGAGATCAGGGTCTACATCTCCAAAGCCGGAGACCAGGTGGTGAAGTACTACAAGCTATTTCCGGAGCTGGAGCAGGAGTTCGACAAGATCTGGGTGGAGGCCAACGCCAACGCCCCCTTCCTGGCGGGGCAGGTCCAGATGGGGAGGTTCGAGTTCATGCTGATCGCTCCCGCCACCTCCAACAGCGTCGCCAAGATCTCTCTGCGGATCGCAGACACCATGCTCACCAACGCCGCCATCATGAGCCAGAAGGTCCTCCTCCCCCTCTACATCATGCCCTCCGACTTCAAAGAGGGAGAGGTGATGACCAAGCTGCCTGACGGAAGGGATCTGAAGCTGGTCATAAGAAGAGAGGACGTCGAGCATGTCCAGAAGCTGGCTTCTATGGAAGGGGTCACCATGCTGGAGCGGCCCCAGGAGATACCGGGGATATTCGAGAAGCATTTCGGATGAAAGCCCTCGGATCGAGAGGATGAGGGTGATAGGATCGGGACGAGAAACTCGGAAATCGTCTATCGTCTGCCGGTGGCGAATCCCCCAAAATCGCCACTGGCCTATAGAATAATTAGAATAGTCCGAAAACCTTCGGTTTATAGGGCATCTTGATCTGCCAGTTCAGGTGGACTTCAGCTCCTTGAGCCTGCTGATCTTGGTCATCACCTGGTCGGTCTCAGTCTTCTTGTTCGTCTCCAGGTAATCGATTATGTCGTAAAGCCCCTTCTTCAGCTTGTATATCCTATATGGCCTCCCCTTCCCCGGGTTCTTCTCGTCCCTCTCGGCTATCCAGTCCAGCTTTCGCAGCTCCCTCATGGCTATGCTCACTTCAGGCTGCCTGAGATCAGACCCCATCTCGATCTCGCGGCTTGTGGCCTCGTCGACACAGGCCAGATATGTGAGCACCTTGGCCACGTTCCTTTTGAGGCCGATCTTCATCAGGATCGATGCGAACTCCTCGCGCTCAACGTTCTGAGCGGGTAGCGAAACATTCCTCAATCCGGTCACCATTGTAGTGGTAGTTATAGATCCATATATAAGTTTCGTTCAAAATAATTATCATTTAATGCCGATCGGGAGAATGTATTGTCCCTCCCAGATATTCGAGAGATCGAAACTGATTTTACCGACCTTCTCCGAGTACAGCTCGATATATTATCAGGATTTGAGGCGATCGAATGATTGGACTCTACCTCATGGACAGCTACATCAAGGACTTTGAGGCCAGGGTGGAGACGGTCAAGGACGGCAGGTTCGCCGTCCTGGACAAGACCGCCTTCTACCCCAACTCCGGGGGACAGCCCTCCGATACGGGGGTTATCCATAGAGACGGGGAGATCTTTCCCGTGGTCTATGTCGGCCTCTTCGATGGCGAGATCAGCCACGAGCTCGCCCGCGAGGGAATCGTTGCCGGAGATCGGGTGGCCGGCTCCATAGACTGGGACCGACGTTACCTGTTCATGAAGAGCCACACCGCCTGCCACCTTCTATCCGCGGTGATCTTCAGAGAGACGGGGGCGATGATCACCGGAAACCAGATCGGCGAGGACAGGTCCAGAGTCGACTTCAGCCTCCAGGATTTCGATCGATCCGGGCTCGCCGATTACATGGAGGAGGTAAACGAGATCATCCGGGAGGATCGGGCGGTCAGGACCCGCCTCATATCCAGGGAGGAGGCGATGGAGATTCCGGACCTGGTGAGGCTGGCAAAGATCGTCCCCGACCGGGAGGAGATGAGGATAGTCGAGGTGGATGGGATCGACCTTCAGGCCTGCGGCGGAACCCACGTCCGAAGGACCGGGGAGATCGGAGGCATAAAGATGCTCAAGGCGGAGAACAAGGGCAAATCCAACCGCCGGATCTACTTCGCGGTCCTGGATGGTGACTGATCATGGACGAGATGGAGCTGTTGGGAAAGACTAAGGTGAGGGTGAAAGACGGGCGGGTGGTGGAGACGGGGGAGCCCCTGATCCGGTGGTGCCCCCTCTTCGACAAGGTTCGGGGGATAAAGGAGATCACGCCGGAGGCGGCGGCCGCCAACATGGAGTATCGGATGAGGGAGCACGGGATGTTCACCCCCAAGAGGAAGCTGGAGATGGAGGTCTTCGTCGGCTTCGGCGCCTCTGAGGTGATGATGACGGCGACCCGGCGGGGGCTCATCGAGGCCGCGGTCACCGTCTGCGACGGTGCCGGGACGGTGATCACCTCAAATCCGAGCCTCATCCAGGGGATGGGGGGCTGGATATCGGGGTTGATCAGCACCGATCCGGTCCCCGAGGTTCTGGCCGGGATCGAGGAACGGGGTGGGATCGTCCTGGACCCGTCGAGCGCCAGGATCGATCAGGTGGAGGGGGCGAGGCTTGCCGCGGAGAGGTACTCGAAGTTTGCGGTCACCGTCGCCGACGCCGATGCCGCGGAGAGGCTTCGAGATCTGGAGAGGAAGAGAAGCGTCCGCATCCTGATCGTGGGGGTCCACCTCACCGGCATCGGAGAAGAGGAGGCCGAGCGGCTCCTGGCCGCCGCCGACATCGTGACCGGCTGCGCCTCAAAGTTCGTCAGGGAGATGGTCAGGCCCCTGATCCAGGTGGGGACGGCGGTGCCCCTATTCGGCCTGACCCCCTGGGGGAAGGAAGTTCTGGTGGAGAGGGCGAAAGAGGTGGACCGGCCCATCCTCATAAATACCATGCCGCTGCCGGTCCTGCCGGCGAAGAAACAGCCCCGTCCTCTGGTCTAGTCCAAAAAAAAAAGTTGGGCCGGATTTGGCTCAAGGACAGGTGAGGTAGAGCTGATTTCCGACTCCGAGCTCCTCCCTGATGTTGAACTGTCCGATGTAGGTCCCGCCATAGGTCATGATGGCAGGGCCGCAGGGACCGTCCTGGACTCGGGACCCGATCCGGGCCGTCCCTCTCCCCTCGGAGGCGATCTCGTAGACGGATACGTTGTCATCCTGGTATGTGGTGGTGTCCTTTATCAGGTAATCCAGGTTGGAGTAGCTCTCGGAGATGACCGAACCCACCGCGTAGTTCTTGGCACAGAGGGCGTTACGAAGGTCGCTGGAACCGGCCGGGGCGGACCGGTGATCGAAGACCCCCCACTCGTTGAAGAACATGGCGTTGGTGTCGATGTAGGCGGTCTGTCTCCTGTCGATGGTCCCGTTACCCCTGGTCCCGACCACCAGCTTCTGGCCGCGGTATCCCCAATTGTTCTGGTACACCTTCATATCGTCGATGTATCCACTCAAGTGGATGTAAGAATGCTCTGTGATCAGCTCGGTGCTGTTGGCCGTGTCGTTCCACAGGTAGCCCATTGCATGATAGCCCATCTGGCTCAAATCTACCGCTGAGGCAGAGGAAGACGATAGGATCACAGCCAGGACGGTTAGCGGCAGCAGGACTCTGACCTTCATTATAAACCCCGTTCCAAATCCCATATTCTGGCACATCCGTTATAAATCTGATGGGTAGCCGGCACCCGAGTCGATTATCTAAGCGCCCTGATCCCTCGCACCGCGAAGGCCGGCGACAATTCTGGTTTCAGCCCACAAGCTTCATTGCGTCTTGCAAGTTTTATCGAGTTCCACTTCCATCCCACCGGGACCCTCATGGTCCATTATCTGGACCGTCACCAGGATCCTACGCGGACCGGCCCCTTCGCTTGAGAGGGGATCTGGTACGCCGGAAGGCCACTCTTTCCGGAAGGCGCGGGATCGTCGACGATCTGATAATCAACGTCGGAGCTGCTCCCGGAGACGGTCGCCCCCACCGCCCGGTTCTTCGCTCGGAGGGCGCTCTTAAGATAGCTATCCCCCTCGCCCGACGATCCTCTGGGCGTATAAGGGTGGTAGTCGTACTCAGCCTGGACTTTGAAGTATACCCCGCTCCCGCTCATCTCGCCGTGGCACATCCCGCCCTCGTCGGCTTCGACGATCATGGTCCTGGAGGCGGTTCCGCTCCCCTGGACTCCGTAGGCGATCTTGCTGCCCGAGAAGCCCTTTTCGGTCTGGATTACGGTCATCTCGTCCATGTACCCGGTGAGGAATATGGTGGAGCGGTGGGTGAAGTTATCGACTAAATCCCATTGTCCCCCATCGCAGTCCGCATCAAGGCAATCTGCGCCGCTCCAATCTACGTCACAGCTGGTGCCATCGCATCCAGAAAGCCCCGTCGGCGAGACGAAGAGAGACGACAGGATTGAGAGCAGCAGCAAAACTCCGGCCTTCATCATCGACCCCTTTTTTCCCTACCCATTATCGAGGACGTCCGTTATAAATATGATGGGGCTTTCGGCCATTCCGATCATTCGAACGCCTCTAAATCTGCCCATCCGTTCGGGCCATGGATTCAGCCGATCCGCCCCCTCTGCGGTTCCTTTCTATCCTTCCTCCTCCGTCCCTTTCCTTCTTGGGGGCTGCTCCTGATCTCCTCGATCCGATGATCCAGGGCCGCTTTCAGGTCCGGGTTCACCTGGCCCGAGTAGCGGTCAATCCTGCTGGCGATGGCCAGCTTCGCCGCCAGGGCGCGAGCCGCCCTCCCCCGGAGCCACCGGGTCGTCCCCGCGACGGCAGGGTGTCGATAGATCATCCCGTGCTTCGGCGAAGGCGCCTTCCCCCGGAGGTGCTTGAAGAGGGCCTTCTCCGCCCCCATCACCTGGATCGCCGAGGCCGGCATCTCCGAGAGGCGTTTCAGCCCTCCGGCCCCGGATATCATCCGAGCCGCCAGGAGGGGCCCGGCCAGATTGGAGAGGTTGGGGGCGAGCTGGGCCGTCGCCGTCTCCAGGCTCTTCTGGATCGACCCCCTGGAACCATGAAGATCGAGGAGAGATCGGGCCAGAACGCCGATCGGCTCCTCCTCTTCGGCCAGCGCCTCAGCCAGGGGCCTCCCCCGGAGGCGGCGGTCGTGGTGAAGGCGGGACCACTCGAAGAGCCGCTCCTCCAGCCGGTTCATCACCTCGTTCAGGTCGTCGAGGGCCTCGATGGTCTGGAGGAGCTCCGCCTCGGCTCCGGCCGAGGCCCGGAGCTTCATCCTCACCAGGTCGATGGCCGCCGTCCGGAGGGCGGCTTCGTACTCGGCGTCGTCCCCATAGAGCCCCGCCTCCAGGGCGATGGCGCGAAGGTCGGGCTGGAAGGTCTCCTCTACCATCGCCCTCGCTGACGGACCCGGTCCTCCCGGCTCCAAGCCGGCCGCCTCCGAGATCTCCATCAGACGGTCTGCCATCTCCTCTGCCCCTCCAGCCAGGGAGACCTCCCCGGATTCGTCGTCGAGGGTTCCAAACCAGGTGGTGATCTTCATCTTGCACTCCATCTTCTTCCAGGTCCAATATTACTTTCGCTCCGCCGGAAGTAGGTTTATCTACCTGGAAGGCCTCTGAGGTATTGCCTCTCAATTAAAAACAGGAGGTCAATTATCATGAAAGCAGCCGTAGAGCAAATTTTGGCTCGGCTGCGGGAGCAGAAGGTGGAGGTTCCCGCAGACGAGGTGGAGAGCCGGATGAGGCTCCTGGTGGAGAAGTTCGGGGTCCCCGAGGCCGAGGCGACCCGGTCCGTGGTCAACTATTTTCTTAAAGAGCACGGCATCGCTCCGGCAACCTTCGTCGCCAGGAAGACCGAGAGCCTGAAGGTGGGCGAGATCAATGGCCCCGGCCGGTGGATCGACCTGGAGGCTAAGGTGGTGGAGCTCTGGGAGCCGAGCAGCAGCGCCATATCCCAGACCGGGCTCATCGGCGACGAGACGGGGACGGTCAAGTTCGTCAAGTGGACCAAGTCCGATCTTCCGCAGCTGGAGCAGGGGAAGAGCTACCACTTCAAGAACGTGGTCACCGACGAGTTCGGAGGCAGGTTCAGCATCAAGCTGAACAGGACCAGCGGGATCGAGGAGCTGGAAAGCGCCGTGGCCGCCGCCGAAGCCCCCGCGGGGGGCGCGGTCCAGGAGATGAAGATCGCCGAGATCAAAGATCCCGCCCGGTGGATCGACCTCTGGGCCAAGGTGGTCCAGCTCTGGGACCCGACCAGCGAGACCATATCCCAGACCGGGCTCATCGGCGACGAGACCGGGGTGATCAAGTTCGTAAAGTGGGCCAAGTCGGAGCTTCCGGACCTGGTGGAAGGCGAGAGCTACCTCTTCAAGAACGTGGTCACCGACGAGTTCGAGGGGAGGTTCAGCGTCAAGCTGAACAAAACCAGTGCCATCGAAAAGCTGGCTGAAGAGGTGGCCGCAGCCGAGGTTCAAGCAGGAGGCGGCGCCCAAGAGATTAAGATCTCGGAGATATCGGAACCTGCAAGGTGGATCGATCTCCGAGCGAAGGTTGTCCAGTTGTGGGAGCCGACGAATGAGGCTATATCCCAAATAGGGCTCATCGGCGACGATTCCGGGGTGATCAAGTTCGTCAAGTGGGCCAAGTCCGATCTTCCCGAGCTGGTGGAAGGGGGGAACTACCTCTTCAAGAACGTGGTCACCGACGAGTTCGAGGGGAGGTTCAGCGTCAAACTGAACAGGACCAGCGGGTTTGAGACTCTCGAAGAGGAGATCGAGGTCATCCCCCAGGAGGCGAGGTTCACCGGGGTGATCGTGGGCGTCCAGAAGGGGTCGGGGCTGATCAAGCGCTGTCCCATCTGCAGGAGGATGCTGACCAAGGGGGTCTGCGGCGAGCACGGAAAGCAGGAGGGGACCTACGACCTCCGAATCAAGGCTGTTCTGGACGATGGAGTGCGGGTCCAGGAGGTCCTGATCAACCGGGAAAGGACGGAGAGCCTGGTGGGGATCAGCATGGAAGAGGCGAAGGCCATGGCCATGGAGGCCCTCGACCACGAGGTGGTGAAGGGTATGATCGGAGAAAGACTTCTGGGGCGGTATTACACAGTCTCCGGGCCCACCGTCGACCGCTACATCCTGGTGGAGACGATCTACGAGGCCCCCCCGGCATCCGCCGAGGAGGCCGAGGCCCTGCTGGCTCGGATTCAGGAGGTGATCTGAGATGGTGGGTTTCGCAAGGGAGGTGGCACGGAGGGTCTTCGCCTCGGAGCTTCGCGACTCCGACTATACCTTCAGGGAGGATGACAGCGAGTATGCCCCCCTCTACCTGATCACCCCCACGGGGGCCAGGTGCAACCGGGTGATGCTGGTGGGAACCCTCACCGAGAAGGACAACCTGGGAGACGACGTCGAGTACTGGCGGGGACGGGTCGCCGACCCCACCGGGAGCATCTTCGTCTACGCCGGCCAGTACCAGCCTGACGCCGCTCAGGCCCTCTCGGGGACGGAGCCTCCGGCCTTCGTCGCCGTGGTCGGCAAGCCCAGCGTCTACGAGACCGAGGACGGAAAAAGGCTGATCTCGGTGAGGGCCGAGTCGGTCCAGCAGGTCGACGCCGAGACCAGAGACCGGTGGGTCCTGGAGACGGCGGCCAGGACCCTGGACCGGATCGAGGCCTTCAAGGCCTTCCTCGATACGCAGGGATCTGACGCCTTCTCCAGCGGGGAGGAGCTTCTGAAGAGGGCCGAGCTTCCCGGAGACGCGGCAGACATCGGAAAGGCCCACCTCCACTACCAGACGGACCTGGCCAGGTACGGCCAGATGGTGGCGAGGGCCCTCACCTCCCTCAAAGGGGAGATCTCAGAGCCGAAATCCGAGGTTTCCGGTTCCAGGTCGGTGAGGGAGAAGCCCTCGAAGAAGAGCCTGGCGGCATCCGGGCCGGCCTGGGAGGAGGATGCCTTCGAGGCCGAGCCGGAGGAGTACGGAGAGGCGTTCAGGAGGCGCGGTGAAGGCCAGAAAGGCCATCCTGCTTTCGATGAGGATTACGAGCAGGAGATCGAGGATATCGAGGAACCGGGGATGGACTTCAAAGATGCGGGCCGCTCTTCCAGGAAGAGGAAAGAGCGATGAGAGCGGAGGCGGCAGGGCCGTGACCGGCCCTGAAAAGTTTATATAATGAGGCCGAGTTTATATTTGGTGGTGATAGAAGAATGGTGATCGGAGTTACGATGGTCAAGGTGGTGCCGGGGCAGGAGAGGAGCGTTTACAACGCCCTGAGAGAGATCGAGGGGATCAAAGACGTCTATCATGTCTTCGGCGAGTACGACTTCGTGGTGGTCCTGGAGGTGGAGGGGCTTTCCGTCCTCAACCGCCTGGTGGACACCATCCGTGAGATCCACAACGTGACCGCGACCCAGACGGTGGTGGGGGCAGAGCTCTAATAGCTCCCTCCTCTCTTCTTTTATGGAGATAGCAGAGGAGCTGGCCAAGCATCAGAAGGCCATCTCCGTAGCCGAATTTTTCGAGAAGAATCGCCAGATCCTGGGGTTCGACTCCGCCCCCCGGGCCCTGATAACCACGGTCAAGGAGGCGGTGGACAACTCTCTTGACGCCTGCGAGGAGGCGGATATCCTCCCCGACATCTTCGTCCAGATCATCCGCCGCGGCGAGGGTTTCCGGGTGGTGGTGGAGGACAACGGCCCCGGCATCGTGGGCTCAGAGGTCCCAAGGGTCTTCGCCAAGCTCCTTTACGGATCGAGGTTTCACGCCCTCAAGCAGAGCAGAGGGCAGCAGGGGATCGGGATCTCCGCAGGGGTCCTCTACTCTCAGCTGACCACGGGTAGACCGACGGCGGTCACCACCAAGATCGGGCCGAACCACAGAGCAGGCCGGTGGGAGCTGATGATCAACACCGCCACCAACGAGCCCGAGATCCTCAACGCCGGAGAGTCGGACTGGGATCGGCCCCACGGGACCCGGGTGGAGCTGGAGATGGAGGGATCTTACGTCCGGAGCCGTAGGCAGTCGATCTACGGCTATCTTAAGAACGTGGCCATCGTCAACCCCCACGCCCGGATCACCCTGGTGGAGCCCGACGGGAACGTGGAGCTCTTCGAGAGGGCGACGGACAAGATGCCCCGGCCCTCCTACGAGATAAAGCCTCACCCCTGGGGGATGGAGCTTGGCGGCCTGATCAAGATGCTCCGGTACAGCGACAAGAAGAAGCTAAAAGGCTTTCTTTCGGGCTCCTTCTCCAGCGTGGGGGCGATCATATCCCAGGAGATCTGCGAGCGAGCGGAGCTGGACCCAGAGATCGCGCCCCAGGAGGTGACCCACGCCGAGGCCACCCGCCTTCTGGCCGCCTTCAAGGCGATGAGGCTCAAGTCGCCCCCCACCGACTGCCTATCCCCCATCGGCGAGGAGCTGATCCGGGCGGGCCTTGAAAAGGAGTACCGGGTAGACTACATCGCCACCACCACCCGGCCCGTCTCGGTCTACTCTGGAAACCCCTTCCAGGTGGAGGTGGGGCTCGCTTACGGCGGGGAGCTGAAGGCCGACGGCAAGGTGGAGGTGCTGAGGTTTGCCAACCGGGTCCCCCTCCTCTACCAGCAGGGGGGGTGCGCCATAACCCACGCCATCGAGAACATCTCCTGGAAGACCTACTCCCTCAGCCAGCCCGGGGGCGGGGTTCCCACTGGGCCGATAGCGCTGATAGTCCACGTAGCCTCGACGAATATACCCTTCACCTCGGAGTCCAAGGACGCCGTCGCCGACGTCCCCGAGATCGTCTCGGAGGTGGAGCTGGGGATGAAGGAGGTGGGACGAAAGCTCCGCCGCTACCTCTCCAAGAAGAGCGCCCTCTCGGAGAGGAGGGAGAAGGAGGAGATCATAAGAAAGCTCCTCCCCCGGATCTCAAAGAAGCTGGCCGAGCTGCTGGAGAGGGAGGAGCCCGACATCAACCCCGTGGTGGCCAAGATCATGGGAAACCTACTGGTCAAAAGGTCGGTGGTCTCCGAGAACGGGGAGGCCTTCGTGACCCTGGCGGTCGCAAACTACGGCGATGCCGTCCGGGCCTTCAAGCTCCACGAGACCGTCTCGGTGGAGGCGGGGTCCATCGAGCCCCCCGCCAGGGTGATCGCCCTGGGGGACGGGTACGACCACCTCTGGAAGGTCTCCTTGCGCCCCGGCGAGCGGCAGACCATCAGGTATAAGGTGCCGTCCGAGGGGGTCAGCTTCTCCGAGCCGGTGGTGGAGGGGATTCCTTCAGAGCTGGTCAGCGGAGCGAGGGCGGTGGGATAAATGAAGGATGCAGAGGCGACAAAAGAGAGGCTTCTCGGCCTGGCGGAGAACCTCTACGACCAGTTCCAGAAGGGGATCGTCCCTCACCTGGCCCTGCCCAGCAGGACCAAGAGCAACCTGGAGTACGACCAGGAGGGGGAGGTCTGGGTCTACGGCGACCAGGAGAGCGTTCGGTCGGTCAAGACCGTCCGGGGCGCCAAATCCGTCCTCAAGACCGCCTACCTGGTGGAGCTTCTGATCAAAGAGCACCTCCTCCAGAACCGGGGCTCCACCCTGAGAGAGATCTACTACATCTCCGAGAACTGGGATGTGGCCAAGTTCGGGGAGCAGGCCGAGAGCGACCGGCTGGTCGAGGACCTGGAGATTCTGACCGCCCTGCTGCGAGAGGACTTTCACGTCCGGCCCGAGGAGGACGGAGCGACGGTCTTCGGCCCCCTCACCATCAGCGAGAAGACCCGGCGGGGGGAGAGGACGATCCACTGCCAGGAGGACGTGGGCGAGGCCGGCTACCAGATCCCCTTCAACGTCGACAACGTGGAGTTCAAAGAGCACGACGCCAAGTTCGTGGTGGCCATCGAGACCGGCGGGATGCACGCCCGATTGATCGAGAACGGCTTCGACCAGGAGCACAACGCCATCCTGGTCCACCTCAAGGGCCAGCCCGCAAGGTCCACCCGCCGGCTGATCAAGAGGCTGAACGAGGAGCTGAGCCTGCCCGTCCTCGTCTTCACCGACGGCGACCCCTGGTCTTACCGGATCTTCGCCAGCGTCGCCTACGGCGCCATCAAGAGCGCCTACCTCTCCGACTATCTGGTCACCCCGGCGGCGCAGTTTCTGGGGGTCCAGCCCACGGACATCGTCAACTACGACCTCTCCACCGATAAACTGACCGACCAGGACCTCCAGGCCCTCCGAAGCGAGCTCGCCGACCCGAGGTTTGCCACCGACTACTGGAAGGAGCAGATCCAGCTCCAGATCAAGCTTTCGAAGAAGGCTGAGCAGCAGGCCTTCGCCGGAAAGGGGCTCGACTTCGTCACCAAGACCTACCTCCCCGACAGGCTCTCGGAGATGGGGATGATCTGAAAAAGCAAATCTCATCAGAGATTAAACGGCCTCATCCCATGGCAAGAGATGAGGCCTGGGGGCTCGGGACGACAAAGAATCTTATCATATTGCCCTGCTCACATCACTCTCTATCCAGATAGTTCTCATATTATCCACTTTTTCTCCTCACAGTTACCTTTAAGTTGAAGGATTCCAAACCATTAACCGGAGTCCTGTCGATGCGAATTGGAGTCTACGTATGCCACTGTGGCCTGAACATCGCAGGGGTCCTGGAGCCCTCAAGCCTCGCGGAGTTTGCAGAGACCCTCCCCGGGGTCGAGGTGGCTCGGGACCTTCAGTTCACCTGCTCTGACACCGGCCAGGAGACGATCAAGGAGGACATCGCCGAGCACGGGCTGGAGAGCATCGTGGTGGCCGCCTGCTCGCCCCGGCTCCACGAGCCGACCTTCCGGCGGGTGATCGCCGATGCGGGCCTCAATCCCTTCATGCTGGAGATGGCGAACATCAGGGAGCAGTGTTCCTGGGTCCACATGGAGGAGCCGCCTCAGGCTCAGGAGAAGGCCAAAGACCTGATCAGGATGGCCGTGGCCAAGGCCTCCCTGTTGAGCCCCCTCCGGGGCGAGACCATGCCGGTCAGCCGGGAGGTCCTGGTCATCGGCGGCGGGGTCGCCGGGATCGCAGCCGCCCTGGACATGGCCGACAGCGGCCTTCACGTCTACCTGGTGGAGAGGAAGCCGACGATCGGGGGCTACATGGCCCTCCTCACCGACGTCTTTCCTACCAACGACTGCTCCATCTGCGTCCTGGCGCCGAAGATGACCGAGGTCTACAACCACCCCCTGATCACCCTCCTGACCTACTCCGAGATCCTGAACATAGAGGGGTCGGTGGGGAGATTCACCGTCACCGGGGTGAAGAAGGCCAGGTTCGTCGACGAGAAGCTCTGCAAGGGCTGCATCAACGAGTGCGCCGGGATCTGTCCGGTGGAGGTCCCCGACGAGTACGAGTTCGGCCTGGGAAAGAGGAAGGCCATCTACATGCCCATACCCCAGGCGGTGCCTCTGGTCGCCTGCATCGACCCCACCACCTGTATCGGCTGCGGCCTCTGTGCCGAGGCCTGCCCCGTCGACGCCGTCAAGTACGAGGATAGAGAGGAGGAGTTCAGGTTCGACGTGGGGGCGATCATCGTGGCCACGGGCTGGCAGTCCTTCGACCCCGCCCGAAAGGAGGAGTACGGGTACGGCCGGTACAGAGACGTCATCTCTGGCCTCCAGGTGGAGCGGCTCCTCAACGCCGCGGGCCCCACCGGGGGCGAGGTGGTCCGCCCCTCGACGGGCGAGGTGGCCAGGTCGGTGGCCTTCCTCCAGTGCGTGGGGTCGAGGGACGAGACGGTGGGAAATCCCTACTGCTCCCGGGTCTGCTGCATGTACGCCCTGAAGAACGCCCAGCTGATCAAGGAGAAGTATCCTGATGCCGAGGTCTCGATCCACTACATCGACCTCCGGGCCGGAGGGGAGGGTTACGAGGAGTTCTACATCCGGGCCCAGAAACTGGGGATCAACTTCATCCGGGGCCGGGTCTCCGAGGTGGAGGAGGTGGATGGGAGCCTTCGAGTCAACTATGAAGACACTCTTCTGGGCGGATTCCGGTCCAGACCCTACGACCTGGTCGTCCTCTCCGCTGGCCTTGAGGCGAACCAGGACGCAGAGGTGGTGGGAAACCTCCTGGGCCTCTCCAAGCGGCCCGACCGGTTCTTTGAGATCGCCCACCCCAAGATGAGGCCGGTGGAGGCCCACATCGACGGCGTCTTCATCGCCGGATGCGCCTCAGGTCCAAAGGAGATCCAGGTCTCCATCGCCCAGGGGGAGGCGGCGGCGGCCAAGGCGATGAGGCTGCTGTTGAGAGGAGAGCTGACCCTCGATCCGGTCGTGGCCATGGTCGACCCCGATAAGTGCATCGGCTGCAAGCTCTGCGTGGAGACCTGCCCCAGCAAGGCGATCTCCGTCAACGGGACCGCCCTGGTCGACGAGGCGGCCTGCAAGGGGTGTGGGACCTGCGCCGCCGCCTGCCCCGTGGACGCCATCGACATGACCCTCTTCTCCGACGAGCAGATCCTGGCCCAGATCAGGGCGGCCACGGCGGTCAAGGGGGATTACCCCTTCATCGTGGGCTTCCTCTGCAACTGGTGCAGCTACGCGGGGGCGGACCTGGCGGGCACCTCCCGGATCCAGTACCCCACCAACATGAGGACGATCAGGGTGATGTGCGTCGGGAGGGTCGATCCCGCCTTCGTCATCGAGGCCCTCAAGGGCGGAGCCGATGGAGTCCTCATCTCCGGCTGCCGCCTCGGCGAGTGCCACTACAACCGGGGGAACTACCAGGCCTACCAGCGAGTCCAGGTCCTCAAGGGGGTCCTGGAAGGGGTGGGGATCAATCCCGGCAGGGTGAAGATCATCTGGTGCGCCGCGAGCGAGGGGGAGATCCTGGCCAAGGAGGTCAGAAAGTTCGTCCGGGAGCTGGAGGAGATGGGACCCATAGGGACGGAGCTTCGCTCTCCTGAGGCGGAAGTCCCGGCAGGAGGCGGTCACTGATGGCAGTGGATATCGAGAAGGAGATGGAGGTCGAGGGGTCCATCATCAGGTCCATCCAGAGGTCAGAAGAATCGGAGAAGATCCTGGACTACGACTACAAAAAGTGCGTGGGCTGCGGAATCTGCGTCGACCTCTGCCCCACCAAGGCTCTCTCCCTGGGCCCGGTCGTCGAGATCGCCACCGGCCTGGACGCGCCGCCAGTCCTGATCGACCTGGACAAATGCGTCTTCTGTGGGATGTGCGCCGCCTTCTGCCCCGTCGACGCCCTGAGGATGACCAGAGACGGCAAGGACTATAGAGAGCTGGAGGAGTACCCCCGCCTCCTCTCCAGGGCCGAGCCGAACGAGCGGTGCCTCCCATGCGCCCTCTGCGAGCCGGTCTGCCCCACCGAGGCGATCACCGTCGTCTTCTACCCCACCCGGGACGTCTTGGGGCCCCTGCGGGAGGAGGAGAGGGGGGAGGGGAAGGGGAAGATTGAGGTGGATCCGGAGAAGTGCAATCTCTGCGGAAGATGCGCTCGGTTCTGCCCCGCCTTCCTCCTTCAGGAGAAGGAGCCGACTCCGACGGACCTCAAACCCTTCGAGCAGCTCCTGGTGGACGAGGAGCTCTGCGACCACTGCGGCCTCTGTGTGGGGATCTGTCCCGAGGAGGCGATCAAAGTCGAGGGAAAGGCCCTAAAGCTGGAGGAGGAGTTTGAGTTTTCCGGGGAGATCGAGGTCGACCAGGAGAAGTGCATCGGCTGCGGCAGGTGCCTTCTGGTCTGCCCCTACCAGGCCATGGACATAACCAAGCCCTTCGAGGGGGATATAAGGCTCGTCGACCGGCAGCTCCGGCTCTGCGACCCCATGGGCTGCCATGCCTGCTTCAACGTCTGCCCCGCCGACTGCTGGCACGTGGGCGAGGACGGCAAAGTCAGGGTGGAGAAGGGGCAGTGCATCCTCTGCGGGGCCTGCGCCAAAGCCTGTCACTGCCTGGCCATCGAGGTGGACAGGACCGGGGTCTCCACCACCAGGGTGCTGGAGACCCCCTGGGCCCAGGAGTGGAAGGAGGCGATCTCCTCCATCGTCTCCAGGTCCAGGAGGAGGCAGGACCTCTCCGGGATCGTCCTGCCCCCGGAGATAGAGAAGGTCCCCATCCCCGAGGTCGAGGCGCCGGAAAGAGACGCCGAGCTCCTCAACAAGATCAACCGGGCCCTCGCGGATGTGGAGGCGGTGATCAACAAGCCCAAGGTGAGGTTCGTCTGGGAGAGGGACGAGATCGAAGAGGCGGGTGAGAAGATCACAGAGAGGATCAAGAAGGCGAAAGCGAAGGCCGCCGCAGAAGCCGAGGGGGGTGAGGAGGGATGATGCCGAGAACGAAGCTGATCCCAACCCCCGAAGGAGAGGAGTTCAGGGAGAGGGTGCTCGCCCTGGCCGGGGACGAGGTGAAGAAATGCATCCAGTGCGGGACCTGCTCTGCCAGCTGTCCTACCGCCTCCCTGATGGAGGTCCCCATAAGAAAGCTGGTCAAGCTGGTCCTGGAAGGGGAGAAGGAGGCGGCCTTAGAGAGCAGGTCGATCTGGCTGTGCACCTCCTGCCTCCTCTGCACCATCCGCTGCCCCAGGAAGATCAGGCCCATGGCCGTGGTCGCCGCCCTCAAGACCATCTACGAAGAGGAGGGGATGAAGTGCAGAGACTCGGTCTTCGAGGGGATCTTCGGCCGCCAGATCCGGGATTACGGAAGGATATCGGAGTTTCTCCTCTCCGCAGAGTACATGATTCGAAGCCCCGGCTCCGCGGCCCAGATCATGGCCTTCGGCGCGGAGCTCGTCCCCAAGGGGAAGATCGATCTCGGCTTCGAGGCGGCGAGGGGGGAGAGGATCGAGGGGATCGAGGAGATGAGGAGGATCTTCGAGCTTCTCGGAGAGGGCGACGCGGAGTCAAACGTGGCTGAAGCTGGAGAGATGGAGATGGCCCCGGAGGCCAAAGCTGCCGGTCTGGCCGAGGATATGAAGGAGGCCGAAGAATGAAGCTCGCCTACTACCCCGGGTGCGTGGCCCGGTCGACGGGAAGAGAGTACGAGATATCGACGAGGGCGGTCTGCAAAGCCCTGGGGGTCGAGCTGGAGGAGATCGACGACTGGAACTGCTGTGGCGCCACCCACGTCTCCAACGAGATGGTCTCGACGGCCCTTGCCGCAAGAAACCTGGTCAGGACCAGCTTGCCGGTGATGGCCTCCTGCTCCATCTGCTACAGCAGGCTGCGGGCGGCGATGATCCGCCTCGAAGACCGCAAGGTGAGGGAGAAGGTGAACCAGGCCCTGGAGAAGAAGTACGAAGAAGAAAAAGAGGTCCTCCACGTCATCCAGACGATCACGGGAGCCCTGGCCGGAGCCGGGGCGGGGAACGATGCCGATGACCAGGACCGTGACCGGGGCCCCGGAGACCTCATCGTCCGGCCCCTCTCGGGCCTCAAGGTCGCCCCCTACTACGGCTGCCTCCTCACCCGGCCCGGCGGGGGGATCGACAGCCCCGAGAACCCCTCCATCCTGGAGAACCTCATCCGGACCCTGGGCGCGGAGCCGACGGACTTCAGATTGAAGATGAAGTGCTGCTGCGGCCCCATCTTCATGCCCGAGGAGGACGCCGCCGCCGAGACCCTCATCCGGATCCTGCGGAACGCCAAGGAGTCGGGCGCAGACTTCGTGGTCGCGCTCTGCCCCTTATGCCACCTGATGCTGGACGCCAACCAGCCGCTCCTGGAGAAGAAGTTAGGCGAGGAGATCGATCTTCCGATCTTATACGTCACCCAGATGGCGGGGCTCGCCCTCGGCCTCAGGCCCGAGGAGCTGGGGATGGAGATGAACTCGGTCTCGACGAGGCCGGTGCTGGAGAAGCTCGCGGCGATCGAGGCGGGGGAGGAGGAAGGGGCGGAGGTCTGCTGAGGCCTCTGCCCAATGGTGGAGTCATGGAGTACACAGTTCTGATACACCCGGCGGAGGAGGGCGGCTTCTGGGCCGAGGTGCCGGAGCTTCCTGGCTGCTACTCTCAGGGAAAGACGATCGATGAGGCCCTCGGCAATAGCAGGGAGGCGATCGAGGCTCATCTCATGGCCTTGGTGGTTTGCCCACAAAAGTCGTGACTGAGAAATCCTAGGCGGTTAGAGAAAAGTAGGCAGGATTTTGAATTGTGAGTCCACTACTCATGGATGTTTTTTAATATCATACAATGTAGTCTGCGGACCTATACCCGCCCATTCACTCAATTTTGAAACGATATACATCCTGGTTTTGTGATGTTGCTTTGCTTTATCTGTAGCTTTGTATTTAGAAGTTTCTTCATCTATTGTAAGATAATCTGAGAGATATTCTTTCTTCATCAAAACATCCATTTCATCCGTTACATTCTTTATGAGTCGCCTTTTTGAGGCTATATTAATTTTATCAGATAATCTCTCAAGACCCGCATCAACTAATTCAACCGGATCCTTCCCATCACTATCTGGATTAAATATTTGCATAACTAACTCAATTAATCCCCGACGAATTTCTTGGGATTTCATCTCCGGCAATAGAGTGATTGGGATCTCGGGCAATTTTCGTAAATCTGAGCCTGAAGCGTTCTTTAATTCCCGCCTTAAAGTTAAATTATTAATATATTCTTCATCTTTCACTTTAAGCTCATCTTTTACTGTTATTTTACAGTAGGGGCCGTCGGGAATAAAATCTTCTAATCGGCTCATCACAATTTCCGGCGGATTGTCATGAGCTGGGAGATTGTAATTACCAAGATATCGAGGGTCAATTTGCTTATAGAAATTAAGTGTACTTTCCTTAGATTTTTTGTCAAAGGATAATTCTAAAACTAACCACCCATTTTTACCACTCGCTATTATGTCTGGAGTTTTCTCCACCCCAGTTCCGGACAATAGAACATATGGTTCCACACGATATTCATCGAATCCTGCCGCTTTAAAGGGGCCTATAAAACCAGGTCGTTTGTATTGGTGAAATAGTTGGATCGTATTTCGCCATAACTCTCGTCTAACATCAATATCTTCAAGCAAATATTTCTACCCCATCATGAAATATCGATGTTTTTCCAGCGTTGTCTTCACCTTGAATTACTGCAATTCGAGGAGCTGCATTGACGCAGCCTTTACCCGGAATTGTAAGATAAGCAAAATCAGGACCAACGTCTAGCAAAATACGATCCCACGTGTGCAGATCTATTCCTCTAAATCTCCTGAAGTCCTCCTGGGCTTCAGTTTCCACAAGCCATAGCCTCATATCGCCGGTTCCTTTAGTAACAATCTCTGAAAATGCATTTAAATCGATTTTTTGGCCGAAATCTATTTCGAACGCACCCATCGTCGTATCTCTGAGTTTGGTTGCCTCTTTTAATGAATCCTCATATCTATTTGCCATCTCTGCGATAGATATCAAAGTTTCATCAACATCTACTGCTCGATTAATTGTGACTTTTCCGCTACTATACCATTCTGCTGATATAGTTACAGATCCTGATATCCTCTTCTGCCACCTTACGCTATAGATCGCGAAGCATTCCCGCGCCTTTTTAATAACATCATCCAAATCTGTGAGACAGCGAGTCGCCCCATACCATGCTTTAAGACTAAAATTAGCGGCGTCATCCTCGGGAGCAAGACCATCGGAGAATCTTAATCCTAATCCCCGTTCTTGCCAAGATTCCATATTTTCCCAGTGCAATAGATGCTTTCTCGATAACCAGCATTTGTCGATTCCTTTTGTATCCTTAATCCAGTTTTCGATGATCAAGTCCGATTCTGCCGCATCCATTATACTATAGATGACCCAGACTCTATCCCTAGTTGAATCCATGAATAAAGAATTTGGACGTTTATCGTCCAAGTTTACGTACCAGCCATCTGAATCGAGCTTATGCCATGTACCAGCAGGGGATCTCACTGCACTAGGGGACGAATTATTGCTCTCTATCAGGTATGCTTTAAGCTGATTTGAGTACGTCTTCCCAAATCGTTCTAATGACTCTTCGTTATTCTCAAATCCTGCTTGCAGTCTTTCCTTTAGATCTCTAAGTGTTGAGATTTGATTTGTAATGATCTCACCTCCTTGCCTTGTTCTTTTCATCGATTCTGGATTTCTCAGATCCTATGCAGTACATTCTTTAGTAGTTTATATAAATATATCGTAGTGACGGCTGCCTGATGGAGATCGAGGCCACGAGAGCGGTGGTGGACGAAACGCCCCCCCCTCGCCGCCGGGCCCGCCTCCGGTCGACCCACCACTCCACCAGGATCGAGGGGAACCGGCTGACCCTCGCCGAGGCGGAGGAGGCAATCTCGGGCCGGGAGATCGAAGAGGGAGAGGGACTTCGCCGAGGCCCCGGAGCTCTCTGGCCGGATGGCTCGGGTGCTCATTAAAGGATGAGTCGAGGACGGCTGGCTGGTGGTGGCGGACCCCTCTAAGCGAGGGCGGTCCCGTGAGTTATCGGCAATTTATCGGCAATATGCCGGCGGTTTATCGGCAATGTCTGGAAGCGAAGAATGGCGGGGGAGGTGGTGGTTCGCCCCGGCACCTGCGCCACCTGGGTTATAATAATGTTATTATATAATTGCCGTTGCTGAACCGCAGCAGATCGCCCATACGGCCGCAATCTTTTTTAGCAGGAGGATAAATTTAGCATCCAAAAAGGATTTGGGTAATCGGATGAAACTCGCCCTCCAAAATCGCCAAGATGACCCGAGAACAGCCGACATCTTAGCGGCGGCATTCTGCGGGAGGCTGGACGGCGCAAGCTGTGGATATCGCGGATGCGAGCGGTTCATCGATATGAAAAACATCCTCGGTTTTGACAGCGGAAAACTGCCAAAATTTCAGCTTATAACCGGTGGAGATCTGACGACAATTTTAAAACACTATGAGAATACATTTTATATAATATTTAATTCGAGGATCTTAAAATACATCTCCGCCGGCTCTGTGGGCACTGCTGGCTCAGCGGGTTCTGCGGGTTCTGCTGGCGGCTCTGGGTGGGATCTTCAATGACCCGGAAATCGTCGTCATCGAGAGGCCATACGAGGGAGATAACCCCCCGAATCTTGATGAGGTACATAGAATCCTGCGGCTGGGAGAGGGTCAAGTTCGGCCGAAATGACCTCGCAAAATTCAGGTCTCCGGGTCCAATGAGTGGGACAGACGAGCGCGCCGTCATCCTGATACCCTCCACTGAAGAGGTCTTTGATTATAATAAAATTACCAACATAGCATTGCGGAGGATTTCTGCCTTTGAAGGGAGAAGCGTAGAAGAGCTGCTGGATCAGCTGTCGATCGTTAGCGACTCGATGGAAGTTCGGATAAAGACGCCGGACGCCCAGAAGGGCGGCATCCCCATCTACGATGGGATCGCTCTGTACCAGAGCCTGCGGGACCTTCTGATCTATAGCCTCTGCTCCGAGCTGGATCCTGCAGAGAAGGCCTTCCCTCGGAAGATGAGAGAGGCTGTGGAGATCGTCAAGAGCTGTTCGATGGGTCAGATTACATCCGGCGGCGGCGGGGCAGGTGCAGGTGCAAGTGCAGTCGCAGGTATAAACGCGAGAAAAAATGCGGGTATAAATTCGGCTATAAATGCAGGTCCGAATGCAGCACCAAGTGTAAATGCAAATGCAAGTGCAAATGCAGGTGTCCACTGCACCTTTTCGGCCAGCGTCCACATTCCACTGCCCAAGAGGTGCGAAATGGCCGTGGACGGGGAGATATTGGAGCCGATCCAGAGAAGGTCGATACTCCGGATCCTCCGGGGGGTCAGAGACCTCGAGAAGGCCGCTACTTTGAAGGACCCCAGGCCGATTACGGAGAACTTCCCAAGGGGCCTCAACTCGAACATGTGCTATGTGCTGATCGAGATGATAGATCTCGGGGCGGGGACCGATCTCGGCATCTCTGCAGACCTCGATCCCATGTACGCGATTCCAGACGACGTCACGACCAAGATCAAATTGAGCGCCTGGTCGAAGAGCCTCCTCCAAGCCGCGGCTGCCATCCTCGAAGAGGACCCTCCCCAGGGGCAGGTCGAGCTGACGGGATATGTGACCCAGCTGAGGTGCGATGCGGAAAAAGGCGGAGCCGAGATGGAGATCAGGATGAAGGCCTTCGGGATCGAGGGGCACGATGCCATCTCCGTCAAGATGCTCCTGGACGAGAGGTCCTACCAGCTGGCGATCGACGCCCACAAAGAGAACAATAAAATTCGTATAGAGGGCGTGCTGGAAAAGACGGGGAGAGGCTGGACCCTCAATCGCCCCAGGAGACTGGAGGTCATGGATAGAGATTACAGGGGCAGGAAATATAAAAATCTGGATTCTTTTTAGCTAATTGGATAGCAGGTTCTGAAGGGGCGCAGCGGATTGAGCAGAATTTCAGAGAGGCTATAAAATGCAATAAAATAAAATAACAAAAATACCGTCCGGCGGCGCGGGATCATGAGCCGCTCACCGAAAGGCCTCCTCCGGCCAGCCAACGAGGCTTCCAGCGGGACTGGGGCACGCGGCCAAACTTGCCGGCGATCACCCCCGTCGCCATCGCCATCGAGCTCGCGCGCCCGGAGTTCCTGGTGGAGATCGACGCCGTCGCCATCATTTTTGAATAGGGATGGCAGAAGCAGATCACTAGCTATTGTAACGTAGCCAATTAGGGCGGTAACGCAATTCCATCTCTCCTTCAAAAGTGCCAGTTCCCCGCAGGCATTGAAATAGGATTTTTTTTGAAACTATCTTACTCATTATTCGTTAGACTATGTGAATAACTGAAGGTGTCACGCAGAGGGAGACTTCATAACAATCATCCAGCCCAACGGGGGCACCCAACAAGACAGCTATGCAATGGCCTCTTCTCAGAGGAGAGGGAGAAAGTTACGCTCCAGCGTAGTTATGTGAATATACTAATCTTGTCCGGAATGGGACAGCCTACTGACGGCTTCCCGCAACCACAGCCGATTAATTGGCAGAGAAAACTTCTGGTCGGGAACAAAAATCACAAATCCTTCTATTCTGGCAATACCATCTCCTAACTTTGCTATATCCTCGATCTCCACATCATATTCTCGCCCCCATGATGGAGCTACATAAAATCCCTTACGATGAAAATACGATCCCCCAAAGTTTTTAGAAATTAAATCCTCGGTTATTTTCAAATTCGCATAATCATTTTTGAGCCCTAATAACCAATTGTGTGTCTCCCCGGGATCATTAAGATAACCTTCTCCACTAGATGGTATTGGGGCAAATTCGAGAAATTTAGTGATGTCCTCTGGAGCATAATTAGTGATATGGTAATACGATGCTCCAAGGATGTCTTTAGAGATTAAATTCTCGGCAAATTTCAAATTGTGAATCCATGCAGATGCGATCTCAGAGAGGTCATCGTTTTGAGAAACTAACAATAAATTATCACGAAGGTTATCATCTTCATTAGCGGACCTCACGCTAGATTCTGATAATTTCGCGCTTTTTTTGTGCTTTAAGTAGATGTGCCCAATTACCCCTGCAAAAAACATGACCAAGCCAATAGAGACGAATATTAAATCAGCTGTATTCATACCCTTTCCTCCGTTTACGTAGACTTAGCCAGATTATTATATTCAAATTTATAGTATTGGTATATAAAGCTTAACAGCACTAGCGTTGGAATACCCATTATCGGCAGCACCCAAAATATTGTTTTTTCGAATACGACAGCAATGGTAGTGACCTCCCAATAGGTTGATTTTTATACTTGTAACTTGCTATTCATATCGAGGGATAGCAAGATGGCAAGGAGGGGTCCAAAGCCAAAGTTCATAGATGTGCCATGCCCTAACGAAGA